>OQVL01000165.1_pt1 | contig 29107 bp, 37 predicted proteins | sample 1691501 | NCBI WGS metagenome assembly OQVL01 (sample SAMN03418253, study PRJEB22391) | human gut metagenome | biome: human-gut; feature: organic feature; material: feces | host: Homo sapiens | place: Tanzania | collected 2013-01 | reverse complement strand
AAAACGTGATATGTATCATGAAAAATATAGAATTAATTTGACAGGCATTATAATATGCAAGAGGAGGAGATCTTAAATGATAAATAAATTACATTTGACAACTGGTGGTATGATTCAAACTGCGGAAAAAAAGTACAAACAGTAGAAATAACAGACTATTATACATACGGTGAACGAATTGCACAGCGTATCGAATACTGCTCAGCAAAGATCATCGACCGTGAAGCAAAACGTGAGCAGTTCCGCCGTGAAATGCTTGAGATCGCAAAAAACACCAAGCATAAACGTGGAATATCGGATAAATACAAGCCTAAATTCCGTACTTTCAGATAAGGGGGAGTTAAAATAAGACCGCTTGAACTAACTTTATCAGCCTTCGGACCTTATTCAGAGGAAGAATTTATTGATTTCAGAAAGCTTGGCAGAGAGGGAATCTACCTTATCACAGGTGACACAGGTGCAGGAAAGACCACTGTTTTTGACGCTGTCATTTTCGCTCTTTACGGAACTGCAAGCGGCAGCAGCCGAAATGCCTCTATGATGCGCAGCAAGTATGCCGCCCCTGATACAAAAACCTATGCCGAGCTGCTTTTTGAATACCGTGGAAAGGAATACCGTGTAAAACGCAATCCCGAATACACCCGTCAGTCATTACGGCAGTCCAAAAGCGGTATGACAACGGAAAAAGCCGATGCCGAACTTATTTATCCCGACGGCACGTCAAAAACCGTCGGCGTTATCGACGCGGGAATCTTGCAGGCGTTAAAAGTGCGCGGGATTGAACCGTTCAGCGCGGACATTTCCATCACGGACAAGCAGCTGATCCACCTGTCCCGCGCCGTCAAACAGGCGCGCGGGCAACAGATCGATTTGAACACAATCAAACATCTGCCCGACCGTTTGGCTAATGCCGACGTTGTGCTGCGTTCCAAAAACAAAAACGAGCTGATTTACGCGTTTAAACGCCCTGACGGGCTGTATGACAAAGTCGCCGTGAACCTGCAACGCAAGGAAGACAACGCCAAAAACGCCCAATCCCGCAACTGGATTGTAACGGCAGGGAAAGTTGGCAAAAGTACGCTGGAAGACACCAAAGAATACGAAATTTTAAAAGGAGAATAAAAAGGGTGGTCAAGACGGGTGCGCTACTCTCCGTTACATCGCTCTTTTCTTTATCAGAAAAGACCTGGTTGTTATCCGACTTCCTTTCCAAGCAAGACCACCCTTGTAATCAGATTATACGTTTTCCTTGAAAGAAAATCAAGAAAGAGAATGGTTATGAAAATCAAACTGCCGTTTAACCGTTGCCTTGTCATCGCTTCGCCCAAGAAACGCTACGAAATCCTGCCTGTCGAAACGGTGAACTTTTACCGTGAAAAAATAGACAGGTGTTCCGCCGCTTTGCGGGCAATCCGTCAGGAAGTGAACGAACACGGCTTTTGCGCGGACTGGGACGAAATCGTGTTTCAATGCGATCAGGCGTTGGAACATCGCAAAGATACGGGGGATGCAAAATGAAAAATATGTTGTGTTTTTTATTCTGGTCTATGGTCGCATACACCATTTTCTTTTCATCGAGCTTTTGGGAGCTGTCCGCCTTGGAAAACTGGGGAATAAAGGCGTTTCGACTGGTAATCTCTTTGGAAAGTTATGTCGTCATGCTTATCGGCTACTTTGCCTTTAAACCTATTTTCGACGGGAAAAAATAAGATGTTTTTTGAAGAGGCTCTGGCGGCGATGCGTTCCGGTGAAGCCGTCATTTGCGACGGTCGTTCAGATCCGTTGTGCATGATCGACGACCAAATTTGCGAACTGACGCACAACGGTTTTGAACCGCTGGACAGTATGAACACCTGCAACATCATGCGGAGCGACTGGCGGATTTTCGGCATTGACGACGACAAGAAACGTCCTGCCGGCATTCGTTTGTGGTCGGTGATCAAGGGGGATAAATGACCGGAACCGAAGAAAAATTTAAGCGGTTCAAACGAGATTTGAGAGCGACGGCAAAACTGTGCAAGAGAGCATATCGCCTTTCGGAAGAAAACGCCCGCCTGCGTAAAGCGTTGGAAAAATACGCCGACTCTGAACATCATTTTTCCGTTGTGGACGGCAAGATTTGGGAAGTATTCGACAACGGCTATGGCGTGGATGAACAGGAATTTGGAACGTGGGCTCGTAACGCCTTGAACGGAAGGGGAAAATGATTCACCCACTCCGGTTGGAACGCGAAATCTGTTCTGTGCATGACCAAACATTCCAGACAAACACCACCACCCATATCTTCCAATTACTAAAAGGAAAACGTGCGAATGCGTCTGATGCTTTCTCAGAGCAGACAAGGCAGTAGATCAGTAGAGAAAAATAAGCGGAAATAAGCTTCGTAATCAAAAATTCTGTCATGGAAAATCCCTTCATATTAAGGTTCTTTTCCTTATTTATTGAAATTCAGTCGGCGAATTTTTGTGTTTGAAGCTTTGAACGTTAATTCGGGTTCTTAAAATCAAAGAAACGTGGGGAACGACATTTTCAGACAAGCAAAGGAGTTGGTGAAATGAAAGATTTGCTGGAAACGATGGTCGCGCTTGGCATAATATTGGCGTTTTTATGCGTACCGTTCGTTATCGGGCTTTTGTTCCTGCCGGTTGCCGTTTTGGGAACAGTCGGTTACTGCCTGTATGATTTGCTGAAAAGGAAACCGTAATGACGCACGATTGGATTGCAGTTCTGGCGTTAAGCGTCCCGCTGTTGCTGGTCTGGAAAAACGCCTATATGCCCGCCGTGGCGGCGTTGTTTTTGGTGCTGAGTTTCATCGCGAAATGAAGAACCGATTTTAAAGCCCGTGTGCGCGCGTCGGTGTTCAAGGACGGACGAGGTTTGCTTTTCGCCGTCAAAACGCGCACAGACCCGTTTAACCCCCGTTTAACGTCGATGTTTTCAAATAGATTGCGCGCGCATAAAAGAACGAAGTTTCTGAATGCGGCTTTTTTTAGCTTAAAAATTAAAAAAGGGGAATAAAAGCTTTTCCCCCTGACAAATGACACAATTCTGAACGATTCCCGAATGCCTTATGGTGTCCTTATCGGTTGCGAAATGCAAGAACTTTTAAGGAGACCATCATGGCGGACAAGAAAAACGAAGATCCGAAAACCGAAGAAAAGCCTGTCGGCATTGACAAGGCGGGCGTTCTGAAACTGCTGCGGGACAGAAAAGTCGAAATTGTCGGACGCAAGGGCGTTTCCGAACGGGACGTTCTGTCTTTTGCGGACTTGGGCGACCGCGTCGTCATCGTGACCGGCGACGGACGCAAGCACACCTTGAACAAATAAGGGGCTCGTCATGAACAAATCCCATTTTTTGGAAGCGGCGGACGTGACGGAAAAAGGCGCAAAACGCTTTAAAATCCGCGTTATTTCCGCGGGCGTGTCCAAAAACGGCAACTACTATTCCCCCGCGGCTTTGTGCGAAGCGGCTCCGCTGTTTGACGGGGCGCGGGTTCTGGTGCGTTCCGACGAGGAGCACATTCAGGGCAAAGGCAAAGATTTCCGCAACCTGATCGGGCGGCTGAGCAATCCCCGCTTTGTCGAAGGGGCGGAGGAAATCCAAGCCGATTTTGAACTGATCGAGCCGAACGGCGCGATTGCCGTCAAACTGCGCGAAGCGTTCGACAACAAAATGACCGACCTGTTTGGTTTTTCGATTGACGCGTCGGCGACGGCGAAAACAACGCGGATCAACGGTCAAACGGTGCGCGAAGCTTGCAAAATCTCCGCCGTCAAATCGGTCGATTTAATCGTCGAACCGGGAGCGAACGGCGGCATCATCGACTTTATCGAAGCCATCAACAACGAAGGACAAACAATGAGTGACAAGGAAAAAACGGCAGAACAGACCGCGTCTGTTTCCACGCCCGCGCCGACGGTTTCGGCGGCGGACATCGACAATAAAATCAGAATGGTTGAAGCGCGCGCGAACGCCAAAGCGGCGATTGCCGCCAGCTCTTTGCCGGAAATGGCGAAAACACGGCTGAAAAAGCAGTTTGAAGCTTTGGCGGATTTCAAGGAATGCGACGTTGAAAACGCCATCAAGGACGAACTGGACTATTTGGCGAAATTCACCGAAGCCACGGTTTCGGACTTGGGGACGGGACGCGCCGCCGTGACCAAAGACCACGGGGAAAAAGCCGCCGAACGCTTGGACGCTTTCTTTGACGAAACGCACAAAGACCACAAACAGGCCTTGTCGTTCAAAGAAGCCTACATTGAGCTGACGGGCGACGGCAAGGTGTCGGGACGCGTCGAAAACTTCACCGAAGCGTTGACTTCGGCATCGTTCGGCAACGTGCTGGGCGACGCGATCACCCGCCGAATGGTCAAAGAATACAACAGCCGGACGGCTTTGGACGCGTGGCGCAAGTTCGCGAACATTGTTCCCGTGGCTGATTTCCGCGAACAGAAACGCGTCCGCATGGGCGGCTACGGCGATTTGCCGACGGTGAACGAAGCGGCGGCTTACACGGCGGTCACCAGCCCGACCGACGATGTCGCGAAGTATTCGGCGGCGAAACGCGGCGGATTGGAAAAGATTACGCTGGAAATGATTAAAAACGACGATGTCGGTGCTATCCGTCAGATTCCGGTTAAACTGGCGCGCGCGGCGAAAAGAACGCTGTCAAAGTTCGCGTTTAACCTGATTGTTTCCAACCCGACGCTGGGGGACACGAAAACGCTGTTCCACGCCGACCACGGCAACTTGGGAACGGAAGCGTTGACCGCCGCCAGCTTTACGGCGCGCCGTCTGGCGATGATGAAACAGACGGAAGCGGGATCAAACGAAGTGCTGTCCATTCCGCCCGCGTTTTTGCTGGTGCCGCCGGAATTGGAGGAATCGGCTTACAACCTGTTTGTCAGAAACACGAACAACGACCCGCAGTACGTCCAGACGGTCAAACCCGAAATCGTTCCGATCTGGTTTGCGACCGATGCCGACGATTGGTATCTGGCAGCCGACCCCGCCGACATCACGGGATTGGAAATCGGATTTTTGGACGGCAACGAAGAACCGGAGCTGTTCATTCAGGACAACCCGACGGCGGGCAGCGTGTTCACGAATGACCAGATCACCTACAAAATCCGTCACATCTACGGCGGCGCGATTATCGATTACCGCGCGTTTCAGGGTTCGATTGTTACGCCGGCGCAAAACCCGCCGACGGGTGGTTCGGACGGCTAAAACGGTGAAAGGGCAAGCTGATGTTGGCTGATATTCAGAAATTGACGGATATTTTGGCGATTGACGCCGACGGGCGGTTTTCACCGGAAGACCGCGCCGCCGCCATAGAGCTTGCTCTTTTCCGCTATTCGTCCGACAGACCGCGCGCGGCGTGCGAAACGGTCGAGTTTGACGGCTCGGCTTTTCTTTCAATGCCCGACGGCTGGCAAAAGGATTTTTCCCGCGTTTTGGAAATCAAAACGGAATGCGGCAAAAGGGTTCCTTTTGAAACAGTGCCGTCGCTTTCGGGGGAAAAGATTCTTTTGAGCGGCGACGTGCACACGGGCGACGTTTTGACGGTTTGGTTCACACAGCGGCACGTCGCAACCGAAACAGAGGACACCGTTCCGCCCGCCGACCGCGACGCCGTTGCGACCTGGGCGGCGGCGTTCCTGAAGCCGTCGCTTTCGTCAAAGCGCGAACGCCGACCTTTTCGACGATTTCCGGCGCGGACTTGAACGCTTTGGTCAGTTTGACCGCTCCGTCAATTTCATAAACGGGTTCAGTCATCGTTTCGCCTCCTGTTGACAATGCCCATGCGCCCGCTGGTTCCCGAACGCTTCACGACGACCGTCGTTCCCGCCGCCGCGTTTCTTTTGTCGTCCAGTCCCATGTGGTCGCGGTAAAATTTGCGGCAAGCCGCCGCCTGCGCGTGGTAGTTGTTCGCTTTTGAACCGTGTTCCACGCTGTCCGACGAAATCGTCGAATTGACGGAGCCCGCGTATCCCGCCGCCATGCCGTGCTGCGCGACAGCATTACGGCGCAACAGCCGTACCGTTCAAGCTTTGACGGGCTGGTGGGTGTCGTGTCGTCGCCGCTGGATTACGCCGTTTGCGTCGAATTGGGAACGAAGCCGCACTATCCGCCGCTGGAACCGATTAAGCAATGGGTTTTGAAAAAACTGGGACTGCCGATTGTTTCCGTCGAACCCGTCGCCCGCTCTATTGCTTGGAAAATCAAGGCGCGCGGCACGAAAGGAGCGCGAATGTTCGCCAAAGCTTTTGCGGCGAACAAAACGCAGGTCGAACGTATTTTAAGCGTCGTCCCGGAACAGGTGGCGCGTGAAATCAAAAAGGCGGCAAAACAATGAACACGCAGGAAATCAGAAACGAAATCGTCAGAAAAATATCGGAAATCCCCGACATCGGCAAGGTACAGCCGTTTGAACGCTATGCCAAAGCCCCCGACGCTTTGCGGGATTTCTATATGAAAGGCAAAGAACTGTGCGGCTGGTTCGTGCATCGCGCCGCCGTGCGTGAAGAAGCCTTGTCGGCGCAAAAGACCAAAGTTTGGCAGGACTGGAAAATCACGGGATTTATGGGGCTGACCGACGCGGCGGCATCGGAAATCCTGTTTGACGCAAAAATCGACGCGATCAGGCGGACGTTCAGAACGTCGCCGCTGAAATCGGCGGACGATACGGGGTTTGTTCAGGTCGTATCCAGTCAACCCGTTATGTTTTGCGGGATTTTGTGCCACGCGGCGGAACTGACGATGCAGACGGTGTCTTACGCCGATATTGAAGCTGATCCGGACTTTGATTTGGCGGATTGGCTGACGTGCAAAACGGATTACGAAGCGGGATTGACCGCCGAGGACATTATTGAATTGGGAGGAACAGATGCGGGTGAAGATTAAACCTGTCGGGAAAAAGCGCGTGCTTGATCCGGCGACGAAAACACCGATTCCCGAAAACGGCGTTTCGGTTGAACTGACGACTTACTGGCGGCGCAGAGCCGCGTCCGGCGAAGTCGAAATCATTACGGAAAAGAAAGGAAAATAAATGGGCGACATTTCTTTTGCTCAAATCCCGAACAACTGGCTGGTGCCGTTTGTCTGGTGCGAATTCAATTCGGACAACGCGGTTTCGGGGGCAAGCGTCCAGCCGATGAAAATGCTGGTTGTCGGTCAGAAACTGTCCGACGGTTCCGCGCCCGCTTTGACGGCAAAGCGCGTTACTTCGGTTGAACAGGGACGGGCTTTGTTCGGCAAAGGCTCCATGCTGGCGCGCATGATCGGCGACGTTAAAAACGCCAACAAGGTGACGGATTTGTACGCCATAGCCGTTGACGATGCCGCATCGGGTTCTGCCGCGACGGCGACGGTCACGATTACCGGAACGGCGGGCGAAAGCGGGACGCTTTGTCTGTATGTCGGAGATTACCGCGTTCCCGTCGGCGTGTCGAAATCCAACGCGGCGGCGGACATCGCGCAGGCGTTGGCGGCGGCTGTTTCCGCCGACGGGGAACTGCCCGTCACGGCGGCGTGCGAAGCGGGTGTCGTCACGTTGACCGCCAAGCACAAGGGCGAATGCGGCAATATGTCCGTTCACCTGAACCATTACGACGGGGAAACCCTGCCCACAGGTTTGACCGTGGCTGTTACGGATTTGACGGGCGGCGCGACCAATCCCGATATCGGCGACGTTATCGCCGCCATCGGGGACGCGCATTATAACTTTATCGCAACGCCGTACACGGACGCGGCGAATCTTTCCGCTTTGAAAACGGAGCTGGAAAGCCGCTGGTCAGCCTTGCGCGCGATTGAGGGAGTGGCATTCGGCGCACTCGGCGGGGAATTGTCCTCGCTGGGGGAAAAGGGCGCCGCTTTGAACGACAAGCACCTTACGCTTCTGAACGCGCACGGGTTGAAAAGTCCGCTGTACGCCGTTGCGGCCTCTTACATGGCGACGGTCGCGCTGTATGCGTCAAACGACCCCGCCGCGCCGTTCCGCTACGCCTTGAACGGCATCATGACCGGATCGGCGGAAGAACAGTTCACGGACGAGGAAAGGAATCTGCTGTTGCACGACGGCGTTTCCACTTTCACCCGATCCGTTGACGGAACGGCGGTCATTGAACAGGCGATTACGACCTACAAGACAAACTCGGCTGGTGCGGCGGACACCGCGTATCAGGACGTGAATGTTCCGCTGTTGCTGGGGTATTTGCGTTACGACTGGCGCAACTACATCGCCCGCAAATACCAGAACTGGAAGCTGGGCGACGACGGTGCGACGGGGACGAAAGTGATGACTCCCGCGACCATGAAAGCCGAAGCCGTCGTGTGGTTCAAAACCCATGCCGAAAACGGGCTGGTCGAAAACTTCGACGATTTCAAAAAGAATTTGAAAGTCGAGCGCAACGCGTCCAACCGCAACCGTCTGGACGTTCTGCTGCCGCCCGATTTGATGAACAAGCTGGACGTGGTCGCCACGCAAATCGCTTTTGTACGATAAGGAGGAAACATGACGTTAAGAGTAGCCGGAGCCATCGAGGTCAAGACCGACGGCGGATTGATGGAAGCCAAAGGGCAATGGTCGTACAACTTGGGACACCCGAAGCGCGAACCGATTTTCGGGGCGAACCTGAAAGTCATCGGGTACAAGGAAACGGCGCAGGAACCCTATATCGAGGGTGAAATTCAGGACAGCGAAGAGCTGGACATCGCCGCTTTGGTTCAGATGAAAAACAAAACCGTCACGCTGTCGTTGAAAAACGGCAAGACGATTTCCCTTAAAAACGCCTTTTACAGCGGGGAAGGAACGGTCGCCTGCGAAGAGGGAACCGTCCCCGTCAAATTCACGGGAACAGATGCGGAGGAGATTGTTTAATGGTCGTTAAATACACCCTTAAAACCCCGATTGCGTGGGGAGAACATGAAACCGTCACGGAATTGACCGTGCGCCGTCCGACGGCTGGCGATTTCCGCGGGATTGAACTGAAACGCAACGTTGAAGTGTCATTTGACGATATGCTGACATTGGCAAGCCGGACGACGGGAACGGAAAAGGCGAAGCTGGAACGCATGGACGTCGCCGATATGACGGAGGTCTATAAGATTATTTCAAATTTTATCAGTCCTTCCCCGCAGATTGGGAACGCGCCGTCAGACTGCTTGCCGGATATCCCTTTTACATCGATATCGACCGAGTGATGGCGATGAACGCCGACGATTTGGCGTATTGGGTGAAAATGGCGCAAGAGCGATTGAAAGAAGAAGAACAATGGCAAAAGAGGAACTCAGTTTAAAAGTCAAGCTGTTTGACGCGATGAGCGGCGGTCTGTCAAGGCTGTCGTCCGCTCTGCGCCGAATGGTCGCGGGCTTCAAAGACGGTTTTTCGGGCTTGTCTTCTTCTTTCAAAAACTTGAAATCGTCGTTTTCAACCGCGCTGTCGGCGTTAAGCGGTCTGGCGGTGAAAACGGCGGTCGTCGGCACGGGGCTGGCTTGGGGGTTCAAGCGGAACTTTTTGGACGTGGCGGCGACATTCGAGGATATGGAAACGGTTTTGACAACGCTGGAAGGGTCGTCGGAACGCGCCCAAAAAGCCATGGACTGGATTTCCGATTTCGCCGTCAAAACACCCTACGAGCTGAGCGAAGTCACGGAGGCCTATAAAAATCTGGTTTCGTCTGGGATTGATCCGATGAATGGCAGTCTGCTGTCCATCGGCGACGCGGCGGCGGCTTCCGGCAAACCGTTGATGCAACTGGTCGATGCCGTCGGAAAAGCCAAGTCGGGACAGTTTGAACAGCTGCGGACGGCAATCGGCGGCATTTACAAACTGATCGGGCGCAAGATGACCTACACCTTTTTTGACAAGGACAAGCAGAAAGTCACGCTTTACGCCGATGTCCGCAACATGGAAGCCATGGAAAAAATGGTGTACGAGGTTTTCAACCGCAAAGGCTATACGGGCGCGATGGACGGGCTGTCGCAAACGTGGTCGGGCATGGTGTCCAATCTGTCCGACCAATGGACGCGGTTTGCAAAAATGGTCATGGAAAGCGGTGTGTTTTCTTGGCTGAAAACGGAGCTTTCCGCTTTGCTGGACAAGGTTGACGCGATGGCGGACGACGGCACTTTGCAGCAATGGGCGCAAAAAACGGGTCAAGCGTTTATAGACGGATTCAACACCGCGAAATCGGCGGTTGCCGACGCGTGGGACGCGTTGAAAGGTTTTGCGGGCTTTGTGCAAACCGCGGTCGGCTTTGTCGGCGGGTTTAAAAACGCCCTGTTGATGCTGGCGGGGGTTATGTCCGGCGCGCTGCTGGTTTCTTTGGGCGTATTGGTCAAGGCTTTGGCGGCGTTCGGGCTGGTTTTGCTGACCAATCCGATCGGACAGTTCGTCGTCATTCTGTTCGCGGCGGGTGTGGCGTTGAAGAAAATCGCCGACTGGTCGTTGAAAATCGCTTCGATTATCGAAAGCGGCACGGGGTGGCTGCTGGAAAAAATCTTCGGCAAACGGGAAAAGAGCGAAAACAATGCGCCGGACGATGCCGTGAAAACCGTTTCCGAAACGCCGATGCGCCGTCCCGTCCTGTTTGACGATTCCGCCGTTGTTTCGCCCGCGCCGCAAGCTCCGGTCAGACGGGAGGATAAAACTTTGCGGACGGAGGTCGTCATTCGCGGTGAAAATCTGCCGTCCGGAACGCGGCTGAACGTGGTCAATTCCGATGCCGACAGAACGGAAATCGGGCTGACCAGAACTTTGGCGGGGGTGTGACATGGGGTGGAAAGACGATTTAAGCGAAGCGTCGTTCAAAGGCGTGCCGTTCTTTATCGAAAAAATCGAAGACGAATTCGGGCGCAGAATCGTGCATAACGAATTCCCCGGTCGCGACATCGGCACGGTTCAGGATTTGGGCAAAAAGGACGAAATCTATACGGTGACGGGCTTTTTGCTGGGGGATTACGCCAAAAATCTGGAACAGCTGGAAGACGCGCTGAACGAAAGCGGTTCAGGCGCGCTGGTTCACCCTTATCGGCACAAAACGTCCACGGTCGTTCCGGACGGCTACACCGTCGCCCGCGTCAAGGACGACGGCGGGTACGCGCAGATCACCATGCGATTCATTCGCGCCGAATTTGAAGACGGACTTTTCATCACGACGGATTTTTTGGGAAAGCTTTCCGAAGCGGCGGACAAAGCGTCGATTTTGTCGGCGGCGGAGTTTGCGGATAAATTCGATTTGGCGGGACTGCCCGCGTCTTTGGCGGAGCTGAGTACAACAAAATTGAACGCGCTGATGAAAACGGTTCTTGAACCCGTTTCCGATGTCGCCGCCGGAGTTAAAGAGTTTCAGGAAGGAACGGCGGAGCTGTATAATTCCGTCGCCGAATGGAACGCCGTGATTGACGCGTTTTCGGATAATCCGCTGAAAGCGTTGGCAGGCGGCGCGGGGTTTCAGCAGAATCTGCTGGATTTGTTCAAATTCCCCAGCCTGTCCGACAAATCGAAACTGATTGCCCAACGCCGCTTTTTCTACGACTTCGGGTCGTCGAAGACCAAGAAAAACGTCGCCGCTAAATTGAAACGGCAGATTGACCAAAACGAAACGGCGTTGTCCGCCGTCATTCGCCAGACGGCTGTCGTCGCCGCCGTTCAGACCGTTCCGAATGTCGATTTCGACAGTTATGACGAAGCCGTTTCCCTGCGCGACGAACTGGCGGACGTTTTGGAAACGGAAATCGTGTCCACCAAAAACATCGCGTTGTCGCAGGGCTTGCTGAATTTGCAAAAGACGGTCGTCGAGGCGGTTACGGAACAATCGGCGGATTTGAAAAAGGTGTCGCATTACAAAACGGACAGCGTTCTGCCCGCCTGCGTCATCGCTTACGAACTATACGGCGATTACGCCAAAGCCGACGAAATCGTCGTTCGCAACAAAATCAAAAACCCGTTGTTCGTTCCCGCGAAAACAAAGCTGGAGGTGTTGGTATGATCGGCGCGTCGCTGACCGTGGACGGTATGATTTACAAGGGCTGGACGGCACTGCAAGCCGTCGGCGCGATTGACGCGATTGCGGGCGAATTTGCCGTTTCCGCCGAACAAGCGGGCGACATTATGATTTACCCCGGTGCTTCGGCTGTTTTGAAACTGGAAAATCAAACCGTTTGTTCCGGCTACATCGGCAGAACAGCGGCGAATTTGTCGGCGAACGATTGCGGTTTGACTTTGGGCGGCGCGGACAAAACCGTGGATCTGGCGGAATGTTCCGTCATGGCGGAGCCTGACGAATGGTTCAATCTGACGCTGTGCGAAATCGCGATCAAGCTGTGCGCCCCGTTTAAAATCAAGGTCGTCAATCAGGTCGGCGACACGGGCGAAGCGTTCAAATCCTTTAAAATCCAGCCGGGGGAAAGCGTGTTCGACGCTTTGGACAGAGCCGCCAAGGCGCGCGCCGTTTTGGCAACATCGGACGAAGCGGGCAACTTGGTGCTGACGCGGGCGGGATTGAACGGAACGGCGGAAAGCTTGATTTACGGCGAAAACATACTGGAAGCCGCGTTTTCCGCCGACTGGTCAAACCGTTTTTCGGATTACACGGTCAAAAATCAAACGTCGCTGATCGACGACACGCAGGAAAGCGCAAACGCCACGGGAACGTCGCGGGATTTGAACGTCAAACGCTACCGTCCCTTGCTGCAAGTCGTTCAAAACGCCGAAGCTGGCGTGTCCGTCAGCGATATGGCGGCATGGGAAGCTTGCGTCCGTTCGGGCTGTTGCGCGGGCATCAATATCACGGTTCAGGGGTGGACGCAAAGCGACGGCGTTTTGTGGCGCAAAAACACGCTTTCCCGCGTTTCAATCCCGCGCTGGGGCGTTGACGCGAAACTGCTGATCAAGCAGGTCGTTTTTTCGTTGGACAAAGCGGGGGCGAAAACAAAGCTGACCCTTGTCAGTCCCGACGCCTACAAACGTTTGCCCGTCGTTCAAAAGTCCAAAGACGAAAGCGGTCTGTTGCCGCCCGACGCGATTGAAATCAAGTAAGGAGGGACGGATGGACGCTTTAAACAGGCTTTTAACAAACATTAAATCCCGTGTTTTGCTGATGGTCGGACGCGGCGTTTTGAAAGCCGTCGCTGATGACGCCGCCGTTCAGGTCTGCCAAGCGGCTTTGCTGGACGGGGAACTGAAAAGCGGTATTGAACGGGCGCAGAACTACGGCTTGACTTCCGTTCCTCCGGTCGGTTCCGTGGCGACGGTTTTGTTTGTCGGCGGGGATCGGTCAAACGGCATTGTCATTTCTGCGGAAAGCAGAAAGTTCCGGTTGAAAGGATTGCAGGCGGGCGAAGTCGCGCTTTACACCGACGAGGGCGACGAAATCCGTTTGAAGCGCGGGCATGAAATCGCCGTAAAAACGTCAAAGTTCGTCATCGAGGCCGCCGAAATCGACTTGAACGGCGCGGTCAAGGTCGCTCAAACGCTTGAAGTCGCCGGAAACATCACGGGCAAAGGCGAAGTCGCGGACAAGACGGGCAATTTGACGGCAATCCGTTCAACCTATGACGCGCATACGCACACGGGCAACGCGGGCGCGCCGACTTCCCCGCCGTTGGAACCGATGGAGGGATAAATGGACGCGGCTTTTGAAATCACGGAAAAAACGGGCGATTTGCTGTACGCAAACGGCGGAATCGAAGCCGACGGCGGGCTGAAAACAGCGGTCTTGATTTCTTTGTTTTCCGATGCCCGCGACTCGAATCAACGCGGCTGGTGGGGTGGTGAAATCGGGTCAAAGCTTTGGACGCTGAAAAACGCCAAACGGTCGGCGGACACGCTGAAAAAAGCGCGGGAATACGCCGAAAACGCACTGTCTTGGCTGGTTGACGAACAGATTTGCAAAAAGGTGTCCGCTTTGGCGGAATACGACGCGCACGGGCGGCTGTTGCTGTCGATTGAATTGAAAAAGCCCGACGGAACCGCCAGCTACGATTTTTTATGGAGGAACACCGATGGCATTTAACATTCCGAGCTATGAAGAACTGCTGGAGCAGAACAAAGCGAACATTCGGGCGAAATTCCCCGATGCCAGCCTGCTGTCCCGTTCTTTTCTGACCGTTTTCGCCAAGGTCGTGTCCATGACGACCTACGGGCTGTATCAGTTCGGGGAATGGATATTCCGCCAAATCTTTATTGATACGGCGGATGCGGAAAATCTGGAACGCCACGCCAAAAACCGCGGAAAAAGCAGAAAAGAAGCGAGCTTTGCAGCGGGGAACGTCGTATTTACGGGAACAAACGGCGTATCCATACCGAACGGTACGGAAATCAAACGGGCGGACGGCGTCATTTACAACACGACATCGTCGGGCGTAATCGCCGACGGGCGCGCGGTCGTTCCCGTCAAAGCCGCCAACACGGGAAAATCCGGCAACGCCGAAAGCGGTTCCGTTCTGTCGATGACTTCGGCAATCGTCGGTGTTTCCGTGACCGTCACCGTGGCGGACAGCGGCATTTCCGGCGGATACGACATTGAAGAAATCGAAGATTTGCGCGCGCGGCTGAAATCCTTTGTGCAAAACCCGCCGTTGGGCGGTGCGGATTCCGATTACGTCGCATGGGCAAAAGAAGTGTCCGGTGTTACCCGCGCGTGGTGTTATCCGAACGCCATGGGGTTGGGAACGGTCGTCGTCCGTTTCGTCATGGACAACAAATCCGGCGGCATTTTGCCCGACGAAAACGAAATCAAAGCCGTGCGGGATTACATCATGTCGAAAGTTCCGGCGACGGTCGAGGAAGTCTACGTCATGGCTCCGACGGCGAAAACGGTTGACTTTGTCATCAACGATTTAAGCCCGAACGACGACGACACGAAAGCGGGCATCCGTTCCAACTTGGAAGATTTGTTCCTGACCGCCGAACCGGGCAAGGTTTTGAAACTGAACGCCATCAGAAACGCCGTGATCACCGTGACCGAAGACCACGTTTTGACCGCTCCGACAGCCGATATTCACACGACATCGTCCGAACTGGCGGTTTTGGGAACCATTACATACGGGAGCAGCGGGGAATGAATTATTTAAACCAGATTTACGCCCTGCTTCCGAAAGGGCGGCTGTGGGAACAAAAACCGGACGGCGTATTGTACCGCCTGACCGCCGTCGTAGCCGATGCTTTCAATCAGGTTCACCTGTTTTACGAACGGGTTTTGCGCGAATCGGACATTTCGACGGCGACGGAGCTCAGCTTGGACGAATGGGAAACGGACTACGGTTTGCCCGACGTGTGTTCTTTCGGCGTCAACACGTTGCCCGAAGAACGCCGGAAAGCCGTTCAATCCCGCATGAATATGGGAAGCGGACAGGGAAAATCCGCATACGAACAGGTCATAAAGGATTTGGGCTACGTCGGTTATGTCACATCGTTTCAGCCCTTTGTGTGCGGCAAGTCCCGATTGGGCAAAGACGCGCTGAACAACGGGGAACGCTGCCGTTTGTGCTTAAAGGTTTCCTTTTATCCGCGCACGACAACTTTTGTGAACGAACAAGGGCAAACAGTCTATGGCGACGATTTGATGTGCACGCTTGACCGTATGAAACAATCGCACACGCGCATTTTGTATCAGATTTTGGAGGACGCATGAAATACGAAAAACCCTGTAACGAAACAGATCCGAACGCGGGATATAAAGACTTCAACCTTGAAACGGGCGAGCCCGGCTCTATTCCGCCCGCCGCCGCTATTGAAATGCCGCAGAGGGAGATCGTAGCGGCGATAGTTGCGGCGGGGTTGGTTCCGTCGGGCGAGGACGGCGGTCAGCTGGCGCAGGCGATAGCGAAGAACATCGGGAACGCGGTGTCGCCGCTTGCGCCGAAAGCGATGTTTCAAGTGGTGTCGGCATTGCCCGCGTCGCCCGACCCGGACGTGTACTACTTCATTCCGGAATAAGGATCGGCGACAATGACGGCACACAAAGGAAGTCAAAAGCAAGGTTCGGTTTATCGGGGTTCGGCGCGGGTGAAGCGGGCTTACAAGGGTTCGACGCTGGTTTATACCCGCAAAGTTCAAACGAGTGCCAGCAAGCTGTTCAATACGGCGGGGACGTTTTCGTTCGCTTTGCCTGCCGAACTGCTGTCTTTAACGGTTGTCGCTGTTGGAGCCGGAGGCGGAGGCGCGACATCTACTTTTTATCACGGGAATAAATGGCAAGGACGCGCGGGTGCGAGCGGTGCTGTATGTCGAAGCGTCTTTACAGGACAAGTAGCCAAAAACCTGCGCGGAAAAGCATTGACATGCACTGTTGGAGCAAGCGGAACAGCGGGCGGAGGAGCGGTATCCGGCGGTCCCAATTCCAGCGGCGGCAGAAACGGCGGGGACAGCGGAACATCAACTATTACAGGAGATGGAATCGCCATGAGCGCGACGGGCGGAAAAGGCGGAATGGGCGGCTGGTATAACAATGGACACGCCGCCGCCGCAGGAACGGCGACCGGCGGAAACAATTTGAACAAAAGCGGTTATGCCGCTCCATACAATGCAAACAACGTGTTCGCTCCGACACCCAGTGCTTGGGACGATAAAACAACGGGGTACGGCGCAGGCGGCTGGCAGGAAGCCTATGACGGAACGATCCATGCGGGCGTCGTCGGGTGTGTTTATATCGAATACACGTATTTGAAAGCAGTGGAGTAAAACGACAATGACACTTTATAAGGGAAATATGCTTATAGATACAATCAACAGTCGGGGTGGGTATTGCAGATCTACAAGGGGGCGACGCTGGTGTACACGCGCAAGTTTGACCCCGTGACCTTTACGGAAAACGGAACGTGGGTCGTTCCGGCGGGGATACGCAAGATTGCCGTCGATTGTGTCGCGGCATCGGGCAACGGCGGCGGAGCGGGCGGACGCGTGCGATGCGTTTTGTCGGTTGAACCGCAAACGGTGCTTTATCTGGTGGTCGGCAAAGTTCCGGCGAACTGGTATGTGGCGGAATACAACGCGTCGGACGTTCGGACGACAGCCGACGATTTGAACAGCCGTCTGATTGTCGCGGGCGGCGGCGGAGGCCGATGCAGTCACGTCGCGTCCGGCGGCGCGGGCGGAGGATTGACGGGCGGAGCCGGAAGCACGACGGGTTATGTTTCCGCGGGGCAAGGCGGTACGCAAGAAAAGGGCGGAGTCGGTGGCTATCCGACGATCGGCGTATCCGTCGGACATGCCCACACGGCGGCAAACGGCGCGTTCGGACTGGGCGGCAACGGAAGTGTTTGCGGTTATGAAGGCAACGGCGGAGCCGGCGGCGCGGGTTGGTACGGCGGCGGCGGCGGCAGCGGTGCTTGGAACAAGAACGGCGCGTTCACTTCGACGGGCGGCGGCGGATCGTCTTACACGCACCCGACGTTTTGCACGAACGTCGAACACACGCAAGGATTCAACACCGGAAACGGGTACATCACAATATCCATGGCATGAGGAGAAAAGCGGAATGACGGAATTTAACTTTAACCAAACAATCGAATACGAGGACTGCACGCGGGATTTGAACTTTGAAGCCGCGCGCAGATGGGCGGCGGAACACGGCGCGGCGTTCGCGGAGGACATCGCGGCGCGCAAAACGGTGAACGGCAGGCTGATGCGGTACTTTGTCATCGGCGAAAAACCCGCGCCCGTTCCCGAACCGACGGTCGCGGAACTGCAAGCCCGAAAGCGTGCCGAACGGGACGCGATGATGCAGGCGGCGCAGGACAGAATCGACCGCTACCGCAACCAGACCGAAGCGGGCTTTGATACGACCGACGACGCGGAAACGTTCAAAGCTTTGTTGCGCTACACCCAATATCTGCGCGACTTCACGACGGCGAAAAACTGGTGGACGGCAAGCATCTTGTTCTTTGAGGAATGGAGCGAAACGCCGTGAGCTACGCCTTTTCAAAAAACAGCTTGAAGTGTTTGGCGGAGCTTGACCCGCGCCTGCGGGCTTTGGCTGTGCTGATGCTGGAAAAGCAGGTCATGGACTTTGCGATTATTTGCGGACATCGCGGAGAAGCCGAGCAGAACGCGGCTTTCGCGGCTGGACGGTCGAAGGTCAAGTATCCGTATTCCAAACACAACGCGAATCCGGCGCGGGCGTATGACCGCGTGCCGTATCCCGTTCCCTTAAACGCGGCGGGGGAATGGGACGACAAGTCCCCTTTGTGGGACGAACTCGCCGCGTTGGAACGGCGATGCGCCGACGAACTGGGGATAAAGGTGGCGAACGCCATACCTTGGGATCGTCCGCATTGCGAACTTGTTGAGGAGTAAAATCATGGAAAAGAAAACCGTTCTCAGCCCGACATTGATCACGGCGATCGTGTGCGTGCTGGCTTCGATTGCGGGAGCCGTCGGCGTTGACGTGACCGCGACGGAACAAGCCGAGATTGTCGGTTACGCCGCTTTCGTCGATTACGCGCGTGTCCTTGCCGACGCCGTCCGATTCTTTTCCGATATAACGCAAACTCGCAACAACGGTGCGGCTTGTATAACTTCTGCCCGTGATTTTGACAAATGCCTGACGACACCCCGAACCACGTCCGATTTTCCGATCGCGGATGTAAATGCCTCTGATGTGTTCGTCAAAAAAGTCATGAGGGCGTTTTCTCATTCAATCCCCGCATCGCTTCCATAGCCGTTTTTTTCAATTCGGAAAGCTCCGCGGTCAGGCTCATCAGTTCTTTGCCCCGTTTCGCGTTTTTCGGGTCGGCGTTCAGAACTTTGACGGCTTGGTTCAGATTGACGCCGATTTTGTGCGCTTCAAAAGCAAGGCGTTTCAAAGTTTCCGCTTCCTTGCGCGTCGGCAGGTTTTCCTTGTCGATATAGGCGCAGAGCAGTTGCCGCAGAACGAAAGAAAGCGACCGTCCGAAGTGCTGTTGAGCCTCTTTTTTCAACGAAAGCCCGACTCTGAATTTGATAAATCCGTTCAAGTCGTCAGACTTGTGCCGCGCAGTGCAGGAAAGCTTCGTGACCACATTGTGGGCACCCGCAGCGTTTCCTGCACTCGCTTCTTTCGGTGTTTTCGACGAACGGAAAAACAAGTCCGCAAAACCCGTCATGCGTCATCTCCGCCGCAAGGGATTCCCGTTGATGAAAACGTCTTGGACAGCCGCCGTTCGATCCATTCGTCCAGATCTTCGATTTTGTAAATCACGCGCATTGTCCCGAACTTGCGGAACTTCGGTCCGCCGCCGACGCACGCGTATTTCGCCAACGTCTTCTGGCTGACGGGTAAGCCTTGTTTAATGCAGTATTCAGCCGCCTGTCCGCGCGTTAAATATTCTTTCCTGATTTCCATAATGAACTCCTTTGGTTGATTTCAAACGCCTTTACGGTGGCATGAAACAAATCAAAGAGGAACCGTTCAAAACAGAGCTTTTCGGAGCATTTTACGTCTTTTTATATGCGGCTTGACGGAAGCGGGAAAAAGACGTATTTTGATTTACGTCGTCATTGAGCAATCAACGGCGACAAATCGAGGTTGCTTTCCAAGGCGGGCAAACATGAAATTTTTGTTACCGTGTTGTTACCTTGAAAACAGGGCTTGATAAAATCGAAGCAGAAAAAACACTGAAATCCGTTTTAAATTCAAACGGTTGAAACTTTCCGGCAAAAAGCGGAAACACTTTAAAACCATAGCGGAGAGTTCGAAAATCATACAGCAAGAATGACCGTTTGACCTTTAAAGCCGACCGATTCAAATCGGGGCTTCTGAACATACGTCAAAACCTCCCCGATCCGTAACGGAAATCGGGGATATAATTCCGCTTTGCCATACGCAAAACGGATTGTCGGCGTTTATATCAAACACCGCTTGTACAAGAAGCTTTCTACGGCTCCGAACCTGTCTGTTTCAGGCTCTGTTTGCCGTCGGCACCATTGCCGACGACAGATGCGAAAAGAATAGAGGGTTTCTTGTTTTCACGCAAGCACAAAGCGGATTTTCCGAAAAACCTTCTTGCTCTGTTTCCTTGTGTCCGATAGACTGTGCCAAGTATTTCAACCAAAAGGAATTTTCACCATGCCCGATAGGGAAGTCAAAACCATTCAAGACTTGATCTTTTACCAATACGCCAAAATCATCGCCAAAAGCGCGATGAAGACGGGCGATAACGAAACGGCGAAGAAAAATCACTACGGCTTTATCAAAAAGACTTTTCGCGAGTTGCGCGACGGCAAGAAATCTTGGTCGGACATTTTGCGCGAGGATCTGCAATTCGTTGAATCGGACAAGGCGTGCGCGTATTGCGGCGCGACCGGGATCATGACCATAGACCACATCATTCCCAAAAGCCTGCACATTAACGACCGGTGCGCGACGTGCGACAAAATCCAAGGCATTCACAACATCGTCTACGCCTGCAAACACTGTAACAGCGCGAAAGGCGACACGGGGCTTTACACGTTTTTCAACAAACTGAACGGAACGGTTTGCGATCCCGACCTGATCCCGCCTTTACTGGAAAAGAAATACCTGAAACTGATGTGGTGTTGCCACAAATGCGCGGGAACGTTGGACGCCGGCGATTTGAACGGCGACGGGCGGTTGGACGTTTTGGACATCGACGCGATTATCAGCCGCGGCAACGGATTGACTGCGCCCCCGATCCGGAATCAAGAAAACTGACTGCGCGTCGCCAAACAACCGCCTTGTGCGGTTTGTTTGCAAAATCCCCTTGTTTTATAAAACTTCAATCCGCGGTGCGCGAAGATCTTTCGGCGCGGTTCCGTTTCAAGCGGGCTTTATAATTTGATTTTTACCCGATTTTGCTTTACAAACAACGCGTCGACACATTTTCAAAAACGGAAAAAACATGTCCTTTTTCAAAAAGAAAAAACAAAATCTGCCCGCTTTGACCAAAGACAACCTGATGATGTACAAACGGGTTTGGCTGACGTATGTCGCGCCGAAATGGAAACTGCTGACGCTGTCCGTCGTTTTGATGCTGGTCGCGTCCAGTTTCGACGCCCTGCTGGTCAGCCAGCTGAAACCCGTATTCGACGAAGTCTTTCTGGATAAAAACCGCGCTTTGCTGGGACGCATCGGCTTGATTATTCTGGGATTGTACTTTTTAAAGGGCGCGTTCAGCTATACGCAGGCGCTGGTGATGACAAAGCTGTCCATCGGCGTTATCCGGAGCATGCAGTTCGATGTTTTTAAAAAGCTGCTGACCATGGACAGCAAGTTTTATCAAAAACACACGCTGGGCGAAATTCTGACGCGTTTCGGATCCGACGTCGCCACCGTTCAGGGCGCCGTTCTGGGCAGCCTGACGACTTTTGTGCGCGATTCGGCGTCCGTGTTTTTTCTGGTTTTATTGATGTTTTGGCAATCGTTCGAAATGGCTTGCGTCGTGTTTTTCGTCTTTCCCGCCACGATTTGGCCGATTGTCATCTTCGGCAAAAAAATGCGCCAAAAATTCAAGAAAAACCGCGAAATCGACGAAAAATTCTTTGATCAGGTCACGCAAACTTTTAAAAACATCAAAATCGTCAAATCCTACTGCACCGAAGATCTGGAATTTCAAAACGCCCGACAAACGATTTACATGCAAAACAAATTGCAGTTTTCAATGGCGATCATCAACGCTTTGCAACACCCGCTGACCGAATTTGTCGGCGGCGTCGGCATGGCGGCGACGCTGGCTTACGGCGGATACAAAATCACCGCCGGCGAAATGAGTGCGGGAAACTTCATGGTGTTTCTGCTGGCGATTGTCGCCGCTTACAAACCGATGAAAAATCTGGGAACGCTGCACATGACCCTGCAACAGGGCGTCGTTTCCATGCAAAGATTGTTTTCCATGATGGACATCGTTCCCGACGTTCGCGACAAATCAGACGCGAAGCCTCTGAAAATCACCGAAGGACGCATCGAAATGAAAAACATTTCGTTTTCCTACGACGGGGAACACCCGATTATCAAAAACGCGACCGTGGCTTGCGAACCCAATCAAACGATCGCTTTCGTCGGGCATTCGGGATCGGGCAAATCGACGATGCTCAGCTTTGTGCCGCGCTTTTTCGACCCCGACGCGGGCGAAGTCGTCATCGACGGACAAAACGTCAAAGACGTGACGCTGGAAAGTCTGCGCAAACAAACGGCGTATGTGTCGCAGGACGTGATTTTGTTCAAAGACACGATTAAGAACAACATTCGCTACGGCATACCCGAAGCGACCGACGAACAAATCATCGCCGCCGCCAAAGCCGCCGCCGCCCACGATTTTATCATGGGAACCCCCGACGGTTACGACACGGTTTTGGGCGAACAGGGATCCGGACTGTCAGGCGGTCAGCGACAAATGATTTCCATCGCCCGCGCGATGTTGAAAAACGCGCCGATCCTGTTGCTGGACGAAGCCACCGCCGCATTGGATTCCAAATCGGAAAGCATCGTTCAAAATTCGCTGGAACGTCTGATGCGCAACCGCACGACAATCGTGATCGCGCACCGTTTGTCGACCATCATCAATGCCGACCGCATCTATGTTTTCAACGAAGGCGAAATCATCGAACAGGGAACGCACGCCGAATTGGTGGCTTTGGACGGCGCGTACGCGCAAATGTATCGCATTCAATACAGAAAATCGAACGCCGAAACGGCAAAAGCCTGAAACAAAAGTTCCGGCGGTCGATGCCGGACTTTGATGCCGCGGCGTTGCCATCGCCCGCGTTCCCATGAATCTCCGCATTCCAAGATAGGGAAAAAGACCGCGCCCCCGTACGGGATTTTCCGTACCGGAGGCGCGCGCCTTGACGATTTCGACGGCAAACGACCTCGATCCTTCGCCTTTCAACGCCGGACACGCCGAAGCGCATCACCGAACGGTCTTTTTACGCTTTACGGCATTTTTGCCAAACCACGACGCCCAGTTTGAACAGTTCGGACGCAACGATCACGCTGGCTGACAACGCTGTGACCTTGATCCACATGTCGGTCGACATCGGCACCGTGCCGAAAACCTTTCCGCCGTACTGGCTGATGACGTATTGCAACAGAAACGTGAAGAAAAACGCGATAAGCATCAGTTTGTTGTCAAAGAAGTGACGCAACACGCTTTCATGCGACAATTCGCGGCAGGAAAACGCGTTCATCAGCTGGAACATCACAAACAAAGTGAACAGAACCGTTCTTTTTTCTTCGGGCGACGCCCCCAAGAAGTTTGTCGCCGTCTGCGCCATAAAGACGACAGACATGTACACCCCCGCGAAAACGATGCGCGCCAACATTTCCCTCGTCACGATGCCCGCGTCGCGGGGCGTGGGATTGTTATTCATCAAAGATCCGCGGATCGGTTCCAGACTGAGCGTCAACGCGGGAGGACCGTCCATAATCAGATTCACCCACAACAGCTGCAACGCCGTGAAAGGCGTCGGAAAGCCCGCGATCAAAGACACGATGACGACGACGACCGAAGACAGGTTGACCGTCAGCTGAAACAAAATGAAACGCTGGAAATTTTCGTAAATGCCGCGTCCCCATTGAATAGCCTTGACAATCGTTGAAAAGGAATCGTCCAGCAAAACGATGTCGCTGGCTTCCTTGGACACTTCGGTTCCCGAAATCCCCATCGCCAGCCCGATGTCGGCGTTTTTAATCGCGGGAGCGTCGTTGATGCCGTCGCCCGTCACCGCGACGACGCATTTCATCGCCTTCAGCGCCTTGACGACGCGCATTTTAATCACGGGCGTACTGCGCGCGATAACGCGGATTTTAGGCAAAATATCCGCCAGTTCCTTGTCGTTCAGCGCGTCGATGTCTTTGGCTTCCAGCGCGATGTGATCCTTGTCCAACAGATTCAGTTCGGTCGCGATCGCGGACGCGGTAACAATGTTGTCGCCCGTCAGCATTTTAACGTCGATACCCGCTTTGCGGCAGTTGCGGACGGCTTCGAACACGTCTTTGCGCAACGGGTCGGCAATCGCCGTGAATCCGTCAAAGATCAAGCCGCTTTCGATTTCCTGCCTGCCCGTTTCAAAATCGGGACAAACCGTCATATCCTTGTGCGCGAAACCGATCACGCGCCACGCCTTTTCCTGACAGGCGACGATTTGCGATTCGTATTTTTGACGCACATCGTCGTCCAAACTGCACATCGCCAGAATTTTTTCGGGGCTTCCCTTGGTGTACACGGTGTAGCCGCCGTCCGTGCGAACAACGGTCGTCATATTCTTTGTTTCGGACGAAAACGGATAAACGTGCGCGATGCCGAACGATTTGCGCACGGTGCGGTAATCGCGCCCCGCCTTGTCCGCCGCAACCAGCAAAGCGCATTCCGTCGGATTGCCGATAAAGGTGTAGGCGTTGTTTTCGATGTCGATGTCCGCCGTCGCGTTGACGCAGAAATTCGTCAGCAAATCAACGTCCGCAACGTCCTGCGGCTGTTTAAAGTCGCCGTGTTCGCAAATCTGAACGACGGTCATGCGGTTTTCGGTCAGCGTCCCCGTCTTGTCCGAACAAATCACGTTGATGCACCCGATCGTTTCGCAGGCGACCATCTTTTTGACCAAGGCGTTTTCTCTGGACATTTTGATGATATTGATCGCCAGACAGATGGCGACGGTCGTGGGCAATCCTTCGGGAACGGCGGCGACGATCAGAACGATGCTGGTGATGAACGCCTCGGACACGTTGGACAGGTTCGCCGTGCCGTTATACAGAAAAACGCCCAGCTGTATCAAAAACGCCAAAGCCGCCATCGTCACGCCCCAAACGGCGATGACGCCGCCCAGATGCGCCAGTTTTTCCTGCAACGGCGTCATGTCCTTTTCGGTTGACGACAGTTCGCGCGCGATTTGTCCGAATTCGGTGTCGTTGCCGACGGCGGTGACGACCATGCGCCCCGATCCCGCCGTGACGAAAGTGCCGGAATACAGCATATTCACGCGTTCCGCCAACGGCGTTTTCGGGTCGTCGAAAACGATATCGGCGTCTTTTTTAACCGCTTCGCTTTCACCCGTCAGGGACGCTTCTTCGACATGCAGGTCGACACTGTCGAGCAACCTGCCGTCCGCGGGGACTTTCGCCCCCGTCTGCAGGCAGACGATATCGCCGACGACGATATCCTTTTGCGAAATCAGGCGGACTTTGCCGTTGCGAAAAACCTTGGCGGGGACGTCGTCCCTGATGTTGTTGAGCGCATCGAACGCCTTGGCGCTGCGTCCCTCCATAATCAGGGAAATGGCGACGGACAAAAAGATGGCGACGACGATACCGACGCATTCGACGTATTCGGTTTCATCGCCGTTCAGTCTGCGGGCGAAATTGACGCCGAACGCGATAATCGCGGCGGCGACCAGCATCAGCACCATCGGTTCGGTCAAGCTTGTCCAAATTTTTTTCAGCAAGGATTCGCGGGGCGGTTTCGACAACTGGTTGACGCCGAAACGCACGGCGTTGTCGACCGCCTGTTCTTCGGACAGTCCCTTTTGTTCCGAAACGCCGAGTTTTTCCAAAAGCCGCTGTTTGGTCAGTGTGAAAGCGTCCATCAATTTACCTTTCGCCCTATAAAATAAAGACCCATGTACGAACCGAATCCAGTCCGGTTTGTACATGAGTCTTGTTCTTTAAGACAAGCCAGACCGAAACACGGTCACGATGTTGACTTGCCACGCCGGAAAGCGCAAACTACTCCCTCATGAGTAGGCGGATTTTAGGCGTTTTTCCGCCATGAAGTCAAGAGAAAATATCATTTCGAACAGACTTGGAAAATCCCGAAATTTTTGTCCAAAAAACATTGACTTCGACACGGTTTCGGATTATTTTCAAAGGAAATGCTCAATAAGGATTTCATTTTATGAAAAACGACCGCCTGATTGAATTTTCCGACTTGCCCGATTCATTCGACCGCAACCGTGAGTTGACCGCGGAAAAGCGCGTCTTTGCCGCCAAAATCGCCGCCGCCGTCGCCGTGATCGAAGACGGTGTCAAAGACGAAAACGGCAAGCCCGTTTTCCGCCCGAAACGCGAAAAACTGTCGGATTTGGACGCCATCGTCGCCGAAGGAACGGACAAGCTTGATTCCGCCCAGATTATGATGCTGTTTTCGGCGTACCGCGATTTGGCGGCGTTCAACAAGATGATCGATCTGTACAAAATCGTTGAAAACGAAGATTTTAAAAACGCTCCCATGGTGCGCGAACAGTTGGCGGTCGCCTACCGGAAAGTGCCGCGCGGCGAAAAGCTGGCTGACAAAATGTGGGATTACCATCAATCCATGGATTTGTGTTTCGGATTGATCGACGAAGAATACGCCACCGGCGTCGCCTATGAAAACATCGGACGCTGCCTGCGCTACATCGCGCAAAAAACGGAAATGACCGATAAAAACGTGCAAAGAAAACGGCAGAAAGATCTTTTTCTCGATTCCACCCGCCGGTTGGAGGAAGGGTTCATGGGAACGCTGGAATCGTCAATCGGCATGCAGGCGGTGCACAACAACATCACGCTGGGCAACATCGACCGCGCCCGCGAAACGTCCAAAGTCGTTTATTTGGCGGCTTTGCGCGACGGGGCGGAGGAATCCAGCGACTACTTCTGCATTTCCGCGGCATTGCAGGCGGCGTGCATTTCCGGTCAGGATAAAAAAATCATCAACCATCTGTGCAACCGTTTGGAACACAGCATCAAATACCGCTGGGAACTGGAAGACGTCTACAACGACATGAGCCACATCAGCGAAGCGTTCAAAACGATCGAAGTCGCCGACGTCTGCGAACACCTGTCGGGATTGTGCGCGACGGCTTTTCCCAAAGGGCGGAAAACCGACGCGATCTCTTTTCCCAATCGCACGGCAAGCCGGGAACGCTACATCACCGACGATCCGAAATTGCAGGCGGTGCGCGATTACAGCTATTCCTACCGCGGTTGCGGATCGAATTTCCGCGGCACAAATCGCATCGGCGGCAACATGGCGTTCGGCGGACAACTGCCCGACCATTGCGTTTCCAGAAAAGATTTAAAACTGTTCACGCAACTGGTGAAAATGACACCCGAACAGCTGGGGGTCAAGCTGAACAAGCCCGTCGGCGGCTATTCCTTGACGGATCTGATGAAAATGCCCTTGACCGACATTCGGGATCCCGAAGTGTTTATGACCGTCGCCGACTCTTTTATCCGCCAGACGTTCATGACGGAAAACTTTGCGGGCTGCGGGTTGCACATGGAAGACAACGCCCTGAAAAAAAACGAATACGGCGAATCCCGCTATGACGCGACGGTCAAATCCGTTTTGCGCGCGTGCGGTAAGGAAATCGGGAAAAAAGACGCCAACATCGACACCAGAACAAACATATCCGCCATTTTCGCGCTGGGTATGGGCGATTGCCGACATCACGCGCAGGTCAAACAAATCATGTTCGACATGTGGCAGAAACAGCAGATGAACAGACTGCTGTCCGACATATACTATCGGGCGTGGCAGGGACAAAAAGTCGACGCCGAAAGCCCGCAGGTTCAGGAATTTTACAATATTCTGGATACGGAACTGCGTACCGCCGACATTGAAGTCCGCACCCCCGTTTTAATGGAACAGACGACTTGGACGGATCGAAACGGTGTTCAAAAAACCGGCGACGCGCCGTACAAGCCGTTGATGCGGGACGGCAAATTCGTTCCCGATCCGCACAAGCACCCCCATAACCTGGAGGAACACACGCTCTGCTGGCTGATTCACAAAGACCGCGCGGGAAATCTGATTAAATTCGGATTGCGCGACGCCTTTTATCAGGACAAGCATTACGACTGGGGACGCAAAGACGTCGATGTACAAAATATTCGCGTCGACATGAACGGGAAACCCTTGATCCCCGCGGGCAAAATCGACGGTTCGAAAACGGTGACGGGGCAAGATCTGGTCGTTTTCCAATCCCCGACGGTCTACAACAGCGGCAAGCGCGATTCTTTCGTCAAAGGCAGCATCGGACGCGACGTGTGTCTGGTCGGCATTCCGCTGGCGGGATTCAAATCGGCGCAGGATTTTCTGAAAATGATCAAAGACCGCCAGGGCATGACTAAAATCATGGAAAAAGTGTTGGTCAAAGATCCCGAAACAAAGGGGTGGAAAAACGAAATCGCCCGCAAAAACGCGGCAGACATGCAAAAACGCGTCGGAAAGGTCAGATAATGCGACAGGAAATCCGCACCGCCGTCTGCCCTCACTGCGGCAAAACAAATCAAGTCACCGTTTTGCATAACGAAATCGGGTTCGACGAACGCGAAGAATTTTATTGCGATTACTGCGGTCTGCAAATCGGCGAACTGAACGCCGCCGAACCGCCCGTCACGAAATACGTTTCCGATCCCGCCGTCAACCCCGCGCCGGACGAAAAGTGATACGGGGCGCGACTCGGCAAAAAAGTTACCAAAATTTAAAAAAAAGATTGAACGCGACTCGGAATACTGTATTCTGAAATGAAACCGTACCCGTTTCGGGACTTTTTCATTTCGGGGATTTCCTTATGCGTTTTAAAAACACGTTTTTGTCAACCGTTTTATTCGTTTCGATAACGGCGTCCTGCGCCGTGCAGACGGAACCGACGACTTTGGCGCAACGTTCCGCCCGCGCCGGCGTCGACCGCGCAGAACTGTTCCGCGGACAAGAGGAAATCACCAAACCCGTCACCCTGTACGAAGCCGTCGCCCGCGCCGTCAAATATAATTCGTCCCAACGCGTCGCCATGATGGAACAGGCGATGGAAAACGGCGTTTCTTCCATTGATTTATTGCCGAAAATAGCGGCAAACGGCGGATTTTCGACGCGTTCAAAACGCCTTGCCGTATCAGCCGACCCCGTCAAAGACGGCGGGACGGGATTGGACGAATCCTATATCGAAGATAAAACCGTGCGCGGCGCAAACTTGCAAATGGCGTTCAACGTGCTGGATTTCGGCATCAGCTATGTCAACGCCAAACAGGCGTCCGACCGCCACTACATCGCCGAGGAAATCCGCCGCAAATCCGTTCAGCAAATCGTTCACGACGTGCGCGCCGCGTTTTGGAAAGCGGCGGCGGCTCAGCGCGTCGTCGCCGACATGGTGACCAAAGCGAACTGTTCCAGATTGATTTGTCCC
>OQVL01000163.1_pt1 | contig 29157 bp, 20 predicted proteins | sample 1691501 | NCBI WGS metagenome assembly OQVL01 (sample SAMN03418253, study PRJEB22391) | human gut metagenome | biome: human-gut; feature: organic feature; material: feces | host: Homo sapiens | place: Tanzania | collected 2013-01 | reverse complement strand
ATATCATGCTTCTGATGTGGTGGATGCGCTTGTGAATGGTTTGAAAAAGCAGATGATTCTAAATTTTAAAAAAATTTATTGAATTTACTTAAAACATCTTGCGATTTGAAAAAAGCCTTGCTATAATTGTATAGCACTTACTTTGGGTCGATATGACTTAAGGCGGAAGGAGGATACAACATAATATGAAGACAAATAAGACATCTGTGCCGACACTGTCGCTGACGCCCGGCCGCCGACTGCTACTGGCCGCATGTGTCACCGTGCTTTTTTATGTGGTTACGGGGCTGGCCTTGCAGCTGATGCGTGGCGCCTTTGGTGCAGATAATATACGGATGCTGCGCATAGCCGCCGTAATGCAGGATATGCTGCTGTTTGTGCTGCCGGCGGTCATCGTGGCCGTACTGCTGACGCGTCTGCCCGCACGTTTCCTGGCTGTGGACAGTCGTCCGCGGTGGCGAGCCGTATGCTTGGCTGCGTTGACCATGATTGTCAGTATCCCGGCCATGAATTGGGTGATAGAAGCCAATGCTTCGCTGCCGCTGCCCGAGGGTATAGCTGCATCCTTGCGCCAACTCGAAGAAACGGCGGCGCGCACCACCGAGGCCATGCTTGGCGGCACGGACATCGGGTCGCTGGTGATGAATCTGCTCATCATTGCCGTACTTGCCGGATTTAGCGAGGAACTATTCTTCCGCGGCATGGTTCAGCGCCTTTTTGTCGGCTGCCGTTGGCACGCCGGAGTGGCGATATGGGTGGCTGCGGCGCTGTTCAGCGCCATGCACATGCAGGTCTTCGGATTTGTGCCGCGCCTGCTTCTGGGCGCATTCTTCGGCTATCTGCTGCTGTGGAGCGGCTCGCTGTGGCTGCCGATAGCGATGCACGTGCTCAATAATACCATATATATAATATCGCGACATTGTACCGGGGCCGCCGACATCAATGTCTTGGGTACGGGCGATACAGCGCTGTCATATATATTGGTAGGCGCCAGTGTGGCGCTGACCGCCATCGGCCTGGTGCTGACGCGCCGCGCCGCCAAGACCGCAGCCGTAGTCGCACGGCGCAAGGGTGGGGCATAGCAATCCGAATCAAGGCGCGAATGAGGCAGTGTTTGATAGCTAAATCGCTAAAAATAGTTAAATTGCGACTTTTTTAGGATTGCGGTCATTCCCGAGCGCAAAATAATGACTAACTTTACAGCAAATATTGCGCGACAGACGTCTGATGTGTTTTGCATCGGCCTTTAGTCGTTTGATTGGCGCAAGATTGACACCCTATAAACAGAAAACAACAATTCTATATCTAATAACTAATCTCAATTTCACAGTATGAAATTATCTTTACGCAACATTATGCTGGCAGCAGCTGTCGTAGCCGTTGCCGCTCCCGCCATAGCAGCGGAAACAGTCACTGTCAAGACCGACTGGTACAAGACCTACACGACAGATCGTAACAATAGCCGCTTCGGTGCCGGTTTCGATGGCAAGGTGTACTTCAACGTCAAGAACCCCGAGGGTCCCGGCAAGGTGATGACCATTGACAAAGACGGCAATGTCGAAGAATACGCAACCGTAGAAGGCCTCGGTACAGGTATCGCTATCGATGACGCAGGCAACGTGCTTGTAAACACCGGCTTCCCCGGTGCGGTTTCCGGTTCTAACTTCGTAATTATCAGCGCAGAGGACAAGACTCAGACAGCGTTGAATCTTGATATCAATGCAGACAATGCAGGTTTGGCAGCCGCTCGTGTAGACCAACTCGGTCGTGTTGCCGGTAACCTCCTGTCAGAAGACGGCGCGTTCTTCTTTATCACTATGAACGGTGCATCCACAGTCACAACCATCTTCGTACAGAACGGCCAGCAGGCTATGGGCGATCTCTCCTACCTGATGTCCGAACCCGCAATTGTAGGTATGAATACCAGCGCGTGTGCACAGCCGCTCTTTGACTTCGATACTCTCGTAGGTATGGGCGATGATGCACGCAAGTCCGGTTTTGCTGTTCGTAACCGCAGCAACCAGAAGATATATTACCACGACGGCAGCGAATGGTTGACGTTTGGTGCACCTGCGACAAAAACCAGCGGCACTGAAGGCTTTGACGTATTCACTATTGGTGATAAGTCCTATTCCATCAACCCCGTCGTGATGACCAAGAACCACGAAAATGCTTTCGAAATTGCTGACGAAGACGGCAATACAATCTTCAACTCCGTAAACGACGGCGGTGTTCCCGTAGTATGCGAAACCGGTGGACAGAGCTTTGGCTCGTACAATGCCCGCCCCGTCTATAATGAAGCAGGCGAAGTAGAAAAAGTTGAAATCTACCAGTGGTACGGCGCCAACAACAACAACTGCCTTGCAGCTATGTTCACCGTTAGCAAAACTCAGGGCGTAAACGACGTCATTGCAGCTGATGCCGAGGTAGCTCCCGTATACTACAACCTCCAGGGCGTACGCGTGGCCAACCCCGCAAACGGCCTCTACATCAAGGTTGCCGGCGAAAAAGCCTCCAAGGTTCTTGTAAAATAAGATACCACAGACATACTTCCCCCGGACCGCAGTAGGTCCCAAGGATAAGTAACACTATCCCACCCCGAGGGCGATGCTTCGAATGGCACCGCCCTCGGAATGTTTTTCGGGCAACCCCGGGTAGGGTAGCGATGCGTTGAGGTCGGCAAGTTCCTACCGAGCCTCCACATTGTCAAGCCTCTCGGCGAAACAAGCGCGGAAGTATCACGATAATATTATACTGAGAAATATTCATATAAAATTGTACTTGTCACATCAAGCCTAATGCCGTGTGACACATCTAAAAAACCTATCAACATATACACCACAATGGAAACAATATCCGCAATGTTCACTCCGGACAACATCTTCGGCAGCCTGGCCGCAATCTGCATGATTTTCGGCTATATGCCGCAGGCTATTACCACCATGCGCACGCGCTACACCGACGGCATAGCCATGGCCACCTTCTGCATGATGGGCCTCGGCTCGATATTTTTTGTCGTGCAGGGTATAATGATTAGCAATTGGCCGCTGGTGGTCACCAATGTCATCACCGCCGTATGCTCGGCTATAATCTTCGGCATCAAAATCTACAACGACTACTTCAAGAAGAAATAAGCCCGACATAGCATCTTCGCGCTGTCGAACAAAGCTAAGGCAGGGGCGCATCCCGTGAAAATGGGGCGCGTCCCTGCCTGCGTATGTGTGGGGTGAAGCCTAAACCACGGCTTCTTTGTTGTTTTGGAAAATTATTCCTAATTTTGTAATCGAATAAACAAGCAAAAAGCTATGCATATTATTTCTCGGAAGAAGTTGACAGACTATTATCAAGATCACCCTCTGTCTAAAGTGGCTTTGGAAGAATGGTTTACGAGAACAAAAGCGAGCAACTGGACTTGCTTTGCCGACATCAAGAACACGTTCAATAGTGTAGACAGTGTCGGAAACCGGCATTATGTGTTTAATATAAAGTGGAACGACTTTCGCTTGAAAGTAGTAATTCACTTTATCCCCGGCAAGGTCTATATAAGGTTTGTTGGTACTCACGCAGAATACGATAAAATCAACGCATCAACAATATAGTTATAAGATATGGAAAGTAAGGCTAAAATAGAGAACGAAGCTCAGTACGAGTGGGCGTGCCGCAAGGTAGACGAGCTGTTGCCGCTTGTAAATGACAAGACTCCGGTTGATGACCCATACTATATAGAACTCAACCTCATATCCTCTCTTATTGAGGAATACGAAGAACTGCACTATCCGATAGGGAAGCCATCGCTTATCGATGTTATAAAACTTCGTATGTATGAGATGGGATTGAACCAGCTTGCGCTTTCAGGCCTTCTCGGTATTAGCACGTCACGTGTTAGTGAGGTTTTGTCGGGGAAGAAGCAACCCACACTTGCGCAGGCTCGCGAGATTAGCCGGCGTCTAAACATAGACCCCGCTATCGTCCTTGGGGTTTGAACAAGCAGGAGCTTGTCCCTGCCTATATACCGAAACAACCGGAGCTGTGACGCGTGCCATTGCGTCACAGCCCCGGTTGTATGGATTATGAGGTCTCTGAAAGTGATTTTCGGACGTCAGCGTACTATGTGCTTTGTGCTACCTTGCGGAGATACAAGGATATAGAAGCCGCGCGGCAGTGTATTGACGGCGTCTTTGGACATGCCGTCGGCCACCTTTACGCCACTGAGGTTGTAGACCCCGTATGCAGCCGGTTCGGCGGTGTCGACGGTGACATCGTGTACGGCGGCGAATTGGCCTACGCATACGTAGCAGATGTATGTAACTGTAAGTCCGTTAGTGTTGTAGTAGAGGAAGGAGACTTTTGCGATGCCGTCTTTGAGGCCCGTGATATTGTAATTTATGCTGCCATCCTCGTCGGTGGAGACGTATTCGATTTTGACGATGTCGGAGTCATCGGTGTATACTCCCAGATTTGAGGGGCTGAAATCGTCCTGTCTTGCATCGAAGGTGAGGCGCGTGGCGAGGACGGCGTTCACGTTTGTCGAGATTACACGTTCGGCCGAGCCGTTGACTGCCAGTTCGAGAGGTTTCTCGTATATCTCGGAAAATGTGCCCCAGTATGAGTCAGCCTTGTATGCGGCCAGGCTTCCGCGTGGCACGTACAGTGTGGAGAAATATTTGGCCTTGCTGTCAAACGGTTTTACTTTTCCTATTGTAGGCGGTTTGGCTGTGCCGAGCATAACGTAAGCCGGAAAGACATTGGCAAATACGCCGTTGTTGAGGGACTTGAGATCGCCGACAAACTCGACGGCACAAGCCGAACTGCTGAAAGCTTGGGCCTCGTAGGTTACGGTAGTCGGTAAAAGCAGGCATACAAACTTGGGACAGTCGGCAAAGGCACGCGAGCCTATTACGGCCTTACATCCGGGCTCGAAGACAAGGTTTCGCAGTACGGAGCAGCCGGCGGCGGCATCGGCTTCGATATTGGTCACGCTTTTGGATATGTATAGCGATTTGAGTTTTGTGCAGCTGCTAAGACTCCATGCGCTGAGGTGCGTCAGGTTGTTGCCGCAGCGCAGCGAGGTTATGTCGCTCTGCTTGAAGGCCGAGTCGCCTATACGTGTGACAATGTATGTCTTGCCGTTATAGGCCGCGACATCCGGGATGATGATGTCGCCGGAATATGTACCGCTTTCGTTTTGAGTGACTTCGACCGTACCGTCCGTTTCGGAAAGCACATTGTAGAATAGTTGACCCAAAGCAAAATCGTAAGCCTTGGCGTTTGATGCGGATGCCAGCATAACCGCTGCCATCGCTACGGAGCAAAGTTTGTTCATAGAGATTGTGTCTTGTGGAGTGTGGGAAAAATAATATAAACTTGTTTTGTCATTGACGGGATGGGGGAGGCCGTATATCAGGCAGGTGGGGCTGCCGCTAATGTGCATCCGTTTTTTTTGCAAATATAGTGATTATATTTGGTTTTTAGACCTATTTTAGATTTATGAACAGAAATTTTGTGCGGAGTCTGCTTAGATGTTGTTCGCGGAGATTACATGCGAGGTGCCAAGGGTTAAACTTGGTTAAAATCGCGACGTAAGCGAATAATTCTTAGACAAAAAGCATTAACGAATGAAAAAAATGTGCTTTCTTTGCACGATAAAACATTACGCAAAGCCCTATAAAGACAGACGAAGGCTTTCGCGAAATACGGCACGAGATGCCACGTACTTACTTGTAATTATTGAAAAACAGAGACTTATTGATGAGATATCGGCACGCAGGTTCGTAACTGAAGCACCATTGTCGCTGTCGCAAGTATGTATGTGGTTTTCTCCCTCCCCCGGATGCAGAGGCAGGGAAGTTGTTGCCGGATTGTAGTCGCCCCCGCTGCCACCTTCGTCTACGGAGCCACCGAAAAGCACAGTGCTCCCACATAACAGCCCGAGAGGCGTCACTTACAAGGCCACGGTCTCCGTTTGTCGGAGAGATTGCACGAAAAGAGCAAAAGCCGTTCCGCTTGTTAAGATATGCGCGATATTCTATTGAGAAACAATATAATAACTAATTAAATAAAGTCAAACCACTCAAAAATTGTTGCATGAAGAACATTTGTTTTCAAATGAATCGGAAGGCATGGCTCGTCATTGTAATGGCATTGATGATGGCCTTCCCGGCTTTGGCACAGAACGTGACGGTGACCGGTACCGTCTACGACGCTGACAACGATCCCGCCGTGGGCGCATCCGTCATCGTCAAAGGACAGACCAAGGGCGCTGCCACCGATGTAGACGGCAATTTCCGCATTGTCGCCGCTCCCAACGCTACCCTCGTAGTCACCTACGTAGGATGCAAGACACAGGAAGTGGCCCTCAACGGCCGCACCAACATTACCATCAACCTCACTTCCGACACCGAAGTCCTCCAAGACCTCGTCGTGGTAGGTTATGGTACAGTGAAGAAACAAGATGCCACCGGTAGTGTGGCCGTTGTCAAGCCCGACGAAATCGAGGCCGGACTTGCCACCAACGCCAACGACCTGCTGGTAGGCGCAAGCCCCGGTGTGGTAGTTACCACCGATGGCGGTAACCCCGGCGCCGGCGCCAGCATCCGCATACGTGGCGGTGCTTCGCTCAACGCCTCCAATGACCCTCTGATCGTTATTGACGGAGTGCCCATGAACAACAGCTACGGCTCGTTGAGCCCCTTGTCCATGATAGCCCCCGAGAACATCGAGAGCCTCACCATCCTCAAGGACGCTTCCGCAACAGCTATCTACGGTAGCCGCGCCTCCAACGGTGTGATCATCGTCACCACCAAGAAGGGCAAAACCGGTAAGCCGCAGGTCAATTTCAGCGCCAACTTCCACCTCAATACGGCTCGCCGTACTTGGGACGTGGCCACCGGCGACGAGTTCCGCAAGTTGATATACGAGAACGCCTCTAAGAAGGCTATATACCTGATGGGCGATGCCTCCACCAACTGGGAGCGTGAAATCCTGCGCACATCCTTCTCGCATGACTACAACCTGAGCATAGGTGGCGCAGCCCGTTGGCTTCCCTACCGTTTCAATGTGTCCTATACAGACAACAACGGTATCCTGAAGACCTCGCGCATGCAGCGTACCACCGTGGGCTTCAACCTCACCCCCGAGTTCTTCAACGGCAAGTTGAAGATTGCCCTCAACGCCAAGGGCAGCTATGTAGTAGACGACAAAGCCGACACCGGCGCCATCTACGCAGCGCTCATCTACAACCCCACACTGCCCGTATACAGCGACTACCGCACTCTGGGCAACAGCGGATTGAGCTATCTGGGCGGATACACCTCGCTGATCAACAACGACGGACGCCTCGAAACCAACGGTGACTACAACCCCGTATCGATACTCAACGGCGTCGACAAGCAGGACGAAATGTGGGCCTCCACCGGCAACCTGATGATAGACTACGCTCTGCACTTCCTCCCCGAACTGCGACTGAACCTCAACCTCGGTTACGACATCATGCAGGGCCGTACACGCGATTACACGCTGGCCAACAGCCCGCAGTCCTGGCAGTCCAACTACAACAACGGCGCCGGCCAGTACTTCTACCAGTACCAGCTGGCACGCAACACCATGCTCGAGTTCTATGCCAACTACAAAAAAGAAGTAGAAAGCATCCAATCATCGTTTGATGTAATGGCCGGTTACTCCTGGCAGCGTTTCGACTACCACAAACGCAACCATACCGAAATCACCACCCTCGGTTACACCCTTGACTATATGCCCACCGTGGGTATGTGGAACATGAATGTCGACCCCAACTCCGAACAATATATCGGCAAGAGCTTCGGCCTCGACTACCGCAAAACCTATTACGACGGCAACCAGCTGAACCTGCTGTCCTTCTACGGACGTTTCAACTACTCCTTCAAGGACACCTACCTGCTGACATTCACTCTGCGTGACGATGCCACCTCGCGCTTTGCCAAGGACTGCCGCTGGGGTCTGTTCCCCTCGGTTGCTCTGGGCTGGAAGCTCTCCAACATGAGCTTCTTCGACGGTCTCCGCGACAAGATGAACGAGATGAAGCTGCGCCTCGGCTGGGGTAAGACCGGTCAGCAGGCTGTGGGCGGATACAACAACTATACCCCCGTATACTCCATCTCCAACCCCGGAACTCTCTATCCCTACAACGGCGGATGGATCAACCCCCTGTATCCCAACCCCTACGATGCCAAGATGAAGTGGGAAACCACCACTACTTGGAACGTCGGTGTCGATATGGCATGGCTCAACAACCGCGTCACCGCCGCTTTGGACTGGTACCTGCGTGATACCGATGACCTGCTGGCCTACGTGCCCGTGCCTGCCGGTATGACCACCACCAACGCCATGACCCGCAACATCGGCTCGCTGCGCAACCTCGGTGTCGAACTCACCTTGGGCGCCAAACCCATCGTCACCAAGGACTTCACTTGGACCACCGGTCTCAACGTTGCTTGGAACAAAAACAAGATTACCGAGCTCACCGGTAGCGCCGAAGAAGACAAGTCCTTCACCCTCGATGCCGAAGGCAACCCCGCATCCGAGAATGCCGGCGCCATCGAAATCCATAAGGTAGGTCTGCCCGCATACACTTTCCGCGTGTTTGAGCAGGTATACGGACCCGACGGCAATCCCATCCCCGACTGCTACGTCGACCAAAACAACGACGGCAAGATTGACGCCTCCGACCTGGTGTACAAGCACAGCCGTGACCCGAAAGTCACCCTGTCGTGGAACAACAACTTCTCGTACAAGAATTGGGACTTCGGCTTCGTACTCCGCGCCAACATCGGCAACTACGTGTACAACGCTATGCGTGCCCGTTCCATCAACCTCTACAACCTCGAGGGCCAGGGCAACATCCTCAACAACGTTCTTGACTCCAAGTTCTACTTCAACAGCGGTGCGGGCGTCAGCAACCTGGTGCGCTCCGACTACTTCCTGGAGAACGCCGGCTTCCTGCGCTGCGACAACATCACCGTGGGCTACACCTTCCCCAACCTGCTGAAGAACCAGCTGCGCCTGCGCCTCTACGGAGCCGTACAGAATGCCTTCGTCATCACCAAGTACTCCGGCATCGACCCCGAAGTATTCAGCGGTGTAGACAACAACGCATACCCGCGGCCCATCACCATGACCCTCGGCGTCGTGGCCACCTTCTAATCACACCTGTCTAACAACAACACATCTATAGATAAGACTTATGAAATACATATCGAAATATTTCCTCGGACTGTCCTTGATGTTGGCCGCAGGTTTCAGCTCCTGCACCGGTGACCTCGACGTGCCGCCGAAAGATCCTAACCAGGACACCCCCGAAAAGATGTTTGCCGCCGACCCTCGCGGCACCATGGACCGACTGCTGGCCGAGTGCTACCAGGGTCTTGCCACCGCAGGCAATAAGGGCGCCGGCGAATCCATCCTCGGCTTCGGCGATGCCGGTGCCGGCACATTCACCCGTACCATCTTCAACCTCGAAGAACTCACCACCGACCACTTCTCGTGGCTGCAGTTTAATGACGGCGGTTACTACGAATTGGTGACCATGTCCTTCGCTCCCGACAACGAGATTATGTATGCCGCATATTCCCGTATCTACGGCGAAATCGCCCTCTGTAACGAGGCTATCCGCACCATCCGGCAGTACCGCAGCTATCTTTCCGACGGCGACCAGCCTGCTGCTGACGACGCCATCCGTCAGGCCAAGATTCTGCGCTCGCTGGCATACTTCTACGCCATCAGCGACTTTGGCTCGGCCGGTTATGTAGACGAAACCACCGAGGCCGGTACCGCCCCCGTGCAGTACAGCCGTGCCGACCTGTACAACAAGGTCGTAAGCACCCTCGAAGAAGTTTCCGCCGAATATGGTGACAGCTACACCGCTCCCGCTTACGGATACGTAGGCAAGGAAGCCGCTGACGCCCTGCTGGCTCGCTTCTACGTCAACGCCGGCGTATTCACCGGAACGCCCGCATACGACAAGTGCTGGAACATCTGCCAGAAGATTATAGCCCACCACCAGGGTGCCGGCTTCGACAACTCCGGTCTGTCCGACTCCTACAAGGCACTCTTCGGCGCCAACAACAAGGAATATGCAGCACAGGGTTCGCGTGTCAACGAAATTCTGTTCACCGTACCCCAGGACGGTATCAATCTGCAGGCTTACGGCGGCTCGACATTCTATATGGCAGCATGCTGCGGCTCGTACGACGGCATCAGCTCGCTCAACGACTGCAACCTCAATGCCCAATGGACCTGTATGGTTGCCCGCGAGCAGCTCTCCAGAAAGTTCGAGTTTGACGGCCACGGTTTTACCAACGACGCACGCGCCGAACTTTGGAAAACCAGCAAGGACGGCTTTGAAATCGGCAACAGCACCATCATGGGCAACGCCGGTTTCGGCAAGGGCTATGCACCTCTGAAGTACACCAACTTTGCTTACGACGAATTTGGCAACATCGATACCGAGAACTCGCCCAACGGCAGCGAACGCGCCTTCGCCGATGCCGACTGGACCGTTATTCGTCTGGCCGAAATCTACCTCAACGCAGTCGAGGCTAACGTAGTAGGCAATGTAGGCAACCAAGCTGATGCTCTCAAGTACATCAACTACATCCGCGAACGCGCAGGTGTAACCACTTGGGGCGTAGCTTCGCTCACAGCCGACAACATCCTGGCCGAACGCTCGCGCGAACTCTACGGCGAAAACATCCGCCGTACCGACCTCGTACGCTTCGGCAAATACGCCGGCGGCGGATATGTATGGAACTGGAAGGGCGGCGTACGTGAAGGCCGCGAAGTCGATTCGCACTTCAACCTCTTCCCCATCCCGAGCAAGGTCATCTCGTTCCAGAAATACGAGCAAAATCCCGGTTACGGCAAGTAATGTAAGCCATCAGACGCATATAGCCGTACAAACAATATTAAACAGCTAAAACACAGAATACGATAATGAAAAAGATATCAATTCTCATGGCAACGCTGGTGGCCGTGCTCACTCTGGGCAGCTGTAAGCAGAATACCGAGCCGTGTATCCAGAAGGCCACGGACTTCAAACTCAACACGCCCGCCCTGGCTTCGCAGTACTACCAGCTGACGCCCGAAGGAACTGTCGACCTGGACTGGTCGCAGCCTGATTGGGGCTTTGCCGCCGCGGCCGACTACTCGATTCAGGTCAGCCTCGAAGAAACATTCGTGGAAGCCAACGAAGAAGAAGGCATTGCAGCCAACTATTACACTCTTCCTACGGTCTACAACGCTTGCAACGCCTCCGTATCGGCTGAAGAAATAGCCATGGGCGTATGCAAACTTCGCGGCATAGTCGACGAAGACAGCTATACCGACGAGCCCGCACGCCCGCTGTACATCCGCGTGGTAGGCGTCGTTCCCCAGTATCCCACTTCCGCAATCACCTCCAACACCATCTGCTTGCAGCGTGTCAAGGGCTATTGCGCAATCCAATCGCCCGGCAAGATCTACCTTGTAGGTGAACCCGAAGGCTGGAAAGGCCCGGATGACACGCAGGCCGAACACTACAAAGAATGGGCACTCTACGAAGACGCCGATGCCATCGGCTCGAACATCTACCACGGTGTATTCGAAATCCCCGCAGGCAAAGCCTCATTCCGCTTCTATACAGCCCTCACCGGCTGGGATGCCGACTCGTGGGGCAGCCAGTCTGACGATAATCCCATAGAATTTGGTTTCACAAGCGGCGAGTTCAACTACACCCTCGTCAAGGGCAAAGGCTCGTTCAGCTTCCCCGACTGGCCGGGCGGCAAGATGGACATCACCGTCGATATGAACACATGTAAACTCATAATCAAAGCTGTGGAATAACCACCTGTCACGAAGCACATCCGCACCCCGCCGGGGCGCAGCCGTCCCGGCGGTGCGCGATGACTTCGAAACAAGTAACCACACACTTAACACATCATTAGAACAATGAAAAAATTAAGCGTAATACTTATGGCAGCACTGGCACTGGTCGCCACCTCGTGCGACGAGAGCACCAATGCCGAACCCACGGTGAATCCGCAGCTGCCCGTCATGAACGCCGATGACCTGAAGGTTGAAGGCGCCGTGGCTTCCGCCATCGACGTAACTTCCGCCCTGCAGTCCGAGACGCCTATAGTGCTGGGCTCTGTCGCCGCCGTCAACAACCTGCCCGCCGGCTACGAGCTCAAATTTGTCGGCACCATGGGTCGCGATGCAGCCTTTGAGCGCAGCGCCGACTTCGACGTAACACTCAACGGTACCACACTCCAAGTGGCACCCCAAGCCTTTGAAGACACTTATGTAAGCGTTATGGGCAAATCGGCCAAGGCCAAAGAAGTCTTTGTACGCGTAGCCGCATTCGCAGTCAAAGGCAAATCGATGGTACGCTTCGGCGACGAAAAGACTTTCGTCATCGACACCAAAACCGTCGTTACACCCCTCGACCTGGGTATCGTTATCGAACCCTCCTACGGTCTGCTCGGCACCATCAACGACTGGAGCGTAGCCGAGGCAGTACCTTTCGAGCACTCGGATGCAGACGTTTACGACGACCCCATCTTCACACTGCAAGTGGTCATCTCCGCAGCTGACGCCGAGAGCGGATGGTGGTGGAAAGTTGTGCCCCAAAGCACCATAGACACCGGCAACTGGGTAGACGCTGACAACGCCTCCTTCGGCGTGGCACAGAACGGCGACGGCGCCCTCGAAGGCAACCTTAAGCCCCGTACAGCCGCCGAAGATTGCGGCGCCGGTTGCGTCAAGACCCCCGGCATATACCGCCTGACCCTCGATATGGAAAACCAGAGCTACGAGTTTGTCAAAGTCTTTGACTTGCTCTACACTCCCGGCAACCAAAACGGATGGTCACAGGCCGCTTCGGCATGGGCATTTGCCAAGGTCGGCGAAAGCAATTACAGCGCATTCCTGGCTCTTGACGGCGAATTCAAGCTCAGCTCCGAAACATCCTGGAGCGGTACCAATTACGGCGTCGGTGCCGAAGCCGGTACCCTGAGCACCGCCGGTGACGCACCCAACTTCAACGCAGCCAAGGGCGTATACTTCCTGTCGGCAGACATCTCCGCCCTCACCTACAAGCTCATCGCCATCGAGACCGTAGGTCTTATCGGTGACTTCAACGGATGGGGCGCTCAGCAAAACCTCACTCGCGAAGGCGAAACCATGGTTTGGAAAGGCAAGCTCACCGTTACTGACGGCCAGGGCTGGAAGATTCGTTGCAACGACAACTGGGACATCAACCTCGGCGGCGACCTCAAGGCCCTCACCGTCGGTGGCGACAACATCAGCGTTGCTGCCGGAACTTACAATGTCACCCTCGATCTGACCAACGTTCCCTACAGCATCACCCTCACCAAGTAAGACCCCCCGAATGACGCGGCCCTGAAAGCCCGTCATCCCACCATAAGCGAGGGCATCGCGGCATCCGCCGCGGTGCCCTCGCCTGCTTTCTGTGTGTAAACATCCGAAGCATACCGGTTGCACGTATGGATATTTTTCCTATGACTCAACCATCGCTCACCTAATTTATTTTAGCATTTTCCAATAAGGTTCGAGTTTGGCTTGTAGGAAACATACAACTTCAGGAAATGTCAGCTTTTGTTGGATTCTTAGTTTGTTTACAAACGAATTCCATCGTATGTTTAAGTCCGTATTGTTGGCAAAATCAAGACTGAATACGGTGTGATTATCCATATAGGCTGTTTGGCGATTTTCAAATGTAGCGTTTATTGCCTCACTTAATACCACACTGTCGTATTTTCCTTCTTGTAAAATGGTGTATAGGTCGTAGAAATCCTTCATCCTGCTATTGGCTTCCGCTCTTGCAATCACTGTTTGAAACTTTTCGGCGATGACGGTTTCTAATGAATATGCCAAAATGTTAATGGCCGGAAACCCGTCAATTAAATTAGGATAATCCAGTTCGGAAGGGCATGGAATTACTACGTCTCCAAATCCGATATCCATTGATATGTCTTGGCGAATTGTATCAATAGAGGCACTCAGCGAGAGCCTTACACCCGGATATTTCTTTTCAGCGGCAATATCATAGGTCCTCAGGGTTTCTGTATGAAATGTTACCCCGTCTTGTCGGTATGGAGTCGCACAAATTTCGGCAAACACTTTTTTTTACATTCTCTTTGTCGTTTTCAATATGCTGCCCCATAAAATCTATATCCAATGTGGGCCTTGCCATAAAGCGTTTGTGCGCATATAACAATGCTCCGCCTTTTAGTAGGAAATGGTTGTGGTAAGGGCTTATCGACAAACGGTATAGCAAGCGCTCTTGGAGGTATCTGGTCGCCAACATTTGATATCCAAGCTTCTCATTCCGTGAAATATTCAATAATTTTGCTTTTACCGAACGACCGAAATTGTGCTTTTCTTTTATTGACATACTTCAAGATATTGATTCAGCGTTTTACGTATTCTTAATTTTGAGGCATAATCCATCAGCCGTGAGATATTTCTGTCCGGACGTCTTAGGTAATTCTGAAGGATTTCAGCCATTACATCAATGCCGACTTTGTTCCTGTATTTGATTGCATCGCATACAGAACGTTCTATATCAAAGATAGGAATATCATATCCTTGTACAGTTTTTCGAGTTGCTCCGATAGAGAGCAGGTTGTCGGATTGATAAACCAATTGAAATTCCGGATAATCAGGTAGAACTATCTTCCGCGCTCGCCCAATGGCTACATAGTAGGCATTGGGTATCTGTGTAGTCAAGCGATAAACAGACCATGCCGACCAGAGGCATAGTATGCCTCTGGGAACTATCACCCGTATGTCCACCATGGTGTTTGCCAAGGCATCAATGTCTGCGTATATGCCGTTTTTGAGTCTTATCGCTTCACCTTTACGAACAGCTTCCTGCAACTGTTGCTCTTGCCAGTCGCTCAATTCTTTTGTTGAAACGTAGCCTTTTTCTTTGAGTTTGTCTATAATATTCATATCCCGAATATATTTTACCCTACAAAGATACTGCAAATATTTAGATGTGCAGTGATTTTTATAGGTAAAAATTCTTTAGGGAGGGACACTTTGTCCTGCATTTGACAAACCGGATTTTGGCATATAGGCCTATTTTTTGTCTAATGTCATTTCATTAAACTTAATATTTGTTGTTTTAAGGTGGTAGCTTACCACCTTTTTGGGTGGTAGGTCTTTGTAGATGGGTGAGCGCGAATTGTACACCATTTTTGAAGGGGGGCATCGCCTACGCCGATTTGTAAGGCATATCGGTGATTGCTCTCCCCCCCCCCCTCTTTCGTTGCCGGAATGGCTATAATTCGGTTTAGCTATCAGTATTGCGCCGGGTGCAAAGGTACACGTCGGCGTGTGGTTTGACGCTGAGGTTGCTCGATACGGCATTGCTACTGATCGCATTACAACTTATAGGAGTTCCTTGACTCTCTGACAAAGTCGAATCTTATCTCACCAGTTAGTGATTTGGCACGCATGACCTATGAGGAAAATTTTGGAGGTGAAGGCCCTTTTAATCTTATTGGTGAGCCTGAATACGGCATCATTGTAGGCTTCTCGGATAAAACCAATTCAGATTTCTAAGACCTATAATCGATGGTGATGTGATATAGGGTCAAGTTGAGGCTTTGCAGATGTTGCGTCTCACACCTCAATGGCAGTTTAACGCTATCGCAAAAAACTGTATGATAGCGACTATAACTCAATGGTTTTAGTCTAATTATTGGGCGCGTCCCATTTCGCATATACGAAAAAAATCGGAGCTAACCTCACGGTCGGCTCCGATTCTCTTTTTTCAGTTACTTGGTTTAGATGTTGTTGTAAAAACCCTTTTACCAAACCTTCTGTTGAAGGCATTTTTGCGATTGTTTAAAGATGTGTGTGTTGTCGTGGATTAGTGTAGTTGTGTGCCTCGGTGTCGTTCGGACAATCCGTGGTGTCGGAGGTCCGTTCGGAGTTCAAGGTATCGGCGGAGGTGGCGGCGGTCCTTGATGCCGCCGGCCTTTGCCTTTACCCGGTTTTTTGTGGCCGCCGGGTGGTGGACCCATCAGTCGCTTTTCGGTGCGATAGACGCGGTCTATCTGTTCGGGGGAGAGAAAGCGCTTGTATTTGTTGTAGTACTTTTCGCGCAGGTCGAGGATGGCGCGAGCCATAGCGAAACGGTTGTCGGTGTTTTGCTCGATTTGCTTGGATGATAGCGATTTGCCGTCTTCGAGGCGGTATCTTTCGTGTATTTTCTCCATCTCGGTGTTGCATTCGATGAACAGGGATGTGAATGTCTTTGTCTGCTCGTCATTCATTACGGCTGCTTTGGCCAGCCGTGCGGCTATGGCCGGGATGTCGGGACGGTCTTGTCGCTGATGCCACGGGCGCTTGGCCTGGGCGGGAAGAGCCAAGGCTATAAGCATTATGGCGATTATCCAATGGAGGTGTCGTGTCATTTGCTTGTGTGTGTTAGATGGTTGTAGGATGTTTTTTGTCTCAATATGTGTTCATGAACAGGTCGTTGTCAATCATTTCTTGCGGCATGTCGAGATACATGCGGCTGTCCGATGAGGCTTGCGCCAGTGTCTGAATGCCTTCGGGTGTCTGAGGCCCGGGTTGCGGTGTGTCCGATGGCCGCATCACCACGAGACATGCGATGGCTGCGGCGGCTGCGGTGACGGTGGCCGTTGTGCCCCAAAGGAGACGACGGTTGCGGCGTCGGCGTGCCTGCCACGGGCCGCGTGCCAGTGCGCTCAGGCGTTGCTTCTCGGCCTCGAAAAAACCGTCTGGTACGGTGTATATGTCGCGATGGGAGAAGCCTGCGATGTCGTTGTCGTGTTTATTGTCTGTCATAGCTTTTATATTATCAGATGAGAGAAGTGTGTCTTAAGGATGTATGTCCATGCTTTGGAGGATGTCCCTGAGCTTGGCGCGTGTCTGGTGAAATGTGGCTCGGGCGGTGTCCTCGGCCATCCCGGCAATGGCGCTGATGTCTGCAAAAGACATCCCGTCATAGTGGCGCAGGTCGAAGACTTGTCGTTGACGCGGGGTGAGTACCGTCATGGCCTTGGCCAGGGCTGTAGCCAGTCGGTCGGAGTTGTCGACGTAAGGCTCGTCCTCGAGTTCGGGTAGGGCTTCATCGTCAAGTCCGGTGTCAATGTCATGGCGCCGGCTGAGATGCCGCAGGGCCTCATTGGTGGCTATGCGCCATACCCAGGTGCGTACAGCCGAGGGGTCTTTGAGCCCGTCGAGGCCTTGGAATATGCGCAGCATTGCTTCCTGCATCACGTCTTTGGCATCATCGTGCGACACCACCATGCGGCGCACGTGCCTGTATAGCGGCTCGTAGTATTCGGCGAGGATGTCGTCGAATGGCGGTGTCTTGGGCGTGCGGCGTAGTATTTTCATCGTCAGTGCGTTTCGCATTGGTGCGGCGCTCGTAGTGCGCTTTCACTTATTAGACCGCAAGATATGCATTTCGTGTATTCCGAACGACGATTTTAACAACCTTTAAACCATCCGCTGATGTTGCGCGTGCCTATATGACTGTTCTCCGAAAAAAAATTCGTACCTTTGCACTGCTAAAAGCACACGTACGCGAACATTATAATCATCATTAATAATCAACGCATTATGAAAATCGAAAAAATCATCGGTCGTGAAGTACTCGACAGCCGTGGCAATCCCACCGTCGAGGTTGATGTAATCCTCGAATCCGGCGCACGCGGACGCGCCTCCGTACCCTCAGGCGCCTCCACCGGCGTTAACGAAGCTCTCGAGCTGCGCGACGGCGACAAAAATCGATATATGGGCAAAGGTGTCCTCAAAGCCGTGGCCAATGTCAACGGTCCTATCGCCGAAGCTCTCGTAGGTATGTCTGCTCTTGACCAAGTCAAGATTGACGAAACTATGATAGCTCTCGACGGCACCGAAACCAAGAGCAAACTCGGCGCCAACGCCATCCTCGGTGTCAGCCTTGCTGTGGCCAAGGCCGCAGCCGACTATCTCGACCTGCCTTTGTACAAGTACATTGGCGGCTGCAACACCTATGCACTGCCCGTGCCCATGATGAATATCATCAACGGCGGCGCACACTCCGATGCTCCCATCTGCTTCCAGGAATTCATGATTCGTCCTATCGGCGCATGCTGCTTCCGCGAAGGCATCCGCATGGGCACCGAAGTGTTCCACAACCTCAAGAAAGTCCTCAAAGACCGTGGTCTGAGCACCGCAGTAGGTGACGAAGGCGGTTTTGCTCCCACACTTGACGGTACCGAAGACGCCCTCAACGTAATCATCAAGGCCATCGAATTGGCCGGATATGTACCCGGAAAGGATGTTACCATCGGCCTCGACTGCGCTTCCTCCGAGTTCTACAAGGACGGCGTATATGACTATACTTGGAAACAGGGCGCAGACGCTCCCAAGTACAGCAGCGCCGAGCAAGCTCAGTTCCTGAAGAGCCTTATCGAGAAATATCCTATCGATTCCATCGAAGACGGCATGGCCGAAAACGACTGGGAAGGCTGGAAGGTTCTCACCGACCTCATCGGCGACCGTTGCCAGCTCGTAGGCGACGACCTCTTTGTAACCAACGTCAAGTACCTCAAGAAAGGTATCGAACTGGGTTGCGCCAACTCCATCCTTGTCAAGGTTAACCAAATCGGTTCGCTCACCGAAACCCTTCGCGCCGTTGAATTGGCACAGCGCAACGGTTACACCGCAGTGATTTCGCACCGCTCGGGCGAAACCGAAGATGCCACCATCGCCGACATCGCCGTGGCCACCAACGCCGGACAAATCAAGACCGGATCGGCCAGCCGCTCCGACCGTATGGCCAAGTACAACCAGCTGCTCCGCATCCAGGAGGAACTCGGATCGGATGCCGCTTACGGCTACGGCAAAAAGACCAAAATGCCCCAGGCCTAAAATCGCAACGCAGCTCGCAATAGCGAGCGTAGACTGAAAAATACGATGACCCCCAAGCCGTAATACACGGTTTTTGGGGGTCGTTTTTTTTTCCGCTGACGACTTATTTTTTTCCGCTGAGATGATGTTTTGAGGTATATTTTTTGAACGACAAAAAACATACCTTTTGAGAATGCGCGTATAAAGACGAAATTGTTTATCTTTACCCGTGATTTATAGGCTTCATAATGTCTGAATAGGACTATGGCGCCTATACGCTATTGCCGACCGAAATCGGATTACGACCAATCCTTACGCAAAATATACGAATAAACATAATACCATAGACATGATCCATTCATCATCAAGTGAAGACAGACGACAGGTGTTGCCGACGAAGGCGATTATGGTTGTCGCATTATGTATTTATGCCGTTATTCCGGCATTAGCCGAGCGCTTTGTCTTGGACGGTGTCGGATACACAGTGACGAGTGCGGTACAAAAGACCGTTCGCGTAGACAGTATCGGACTGCCCGGACAAACGTCAGGCCAAGATGCAATTCGGATAGTCATACCCGAAAAAGTAGTGAATGCCGGTACCGAGTACGCTGTGACCGAGGTAGGCAGCGAAGGGCAGACCGAATTGATAAATACCGGATATACGAGCAAGCCGTTTATCATTCAGTTTCCGTCATCGTTGACCAAACTCCACAAAGGGACGTTGACTCACCCCAATGCGTGCTTGGTCTTTTCGCCAATGCAAGCGGTGTTCCCCGGCGAAATGTTCAGGGACTGCACCATATACTCGCTGGCGCTTCCCGAGGGTATGACTGAAATTTCCAACAACTTTGCTCGCAACTGCCGCATTTACGGCGAGGTGAGACTGCCCTCCACAATGCGACATATAGGTGACTATGCCTTTGCGGGAGACAAATTCTACGAATCCAAGGACTATGAATACTCAAACCGCATAAAATTCGTGTTTAACTACGGGTTGCAGAGCATCGGTTACAAGGCATTCTTCTATTGCAATCCTATCACCGTACGTCGTGACAACAATGACTCCAACACCTTGGTGCTTCCCGGGACTTTGACTTCTGTCGGCGAAAGCGCCTTCGAGCGTATGGACTATATGATGACCGTCGAATTGCCGGCATCGCTTAAGGTGGTGCCTAAGAGGATGTTGGCGTGTTGCACCTATCTGCGCAATATCGTGATACCCGAAGGCATCGAGCGTATCGAAGCCGAGGCATTGAGCGACAATGGCGGCAAGGTTTACCAATGGCCATACGGTTACAGCCATTACGGCACATATCATTTTGTGCTGCCTTCGACAATCAAATACGTGGGTAAGAACGCTTTCAATAACCCGTGCCAGTTGATTTCAATCGTGAGTTATGCGCCTGTTCCGCCCGCTACATCCGGCACACTTGCCGGTAAGATAGCCAAGGATGTGTTGCTGCAAGTGCCTCGTAATGCCTATACGCGCTATCGGAGCGATGCTAATTGGGGTCGCTTCCTCACCGAGGCCGTTGACGACGGATATTGCGCCGTCACCGTGCGCCAAAACATTAAAGAAGGCGGGACGGTCAGCCATTTGACGCAGATACGCATAGGGTCGACAGCCACCGTAAAGGCACAAGCCGCTCAAGGCTATACCTTTAAGGGGTGGGAACGCAACGGCGCCATCGTCGCCACCACGCCCGAATATGCCATTACCGGTGTATATGACAGCCAGACAGTTACCGCAATATTTGCCCCTGTCGACGGCTCGTCTGACCGCCCGGATGATTATTACTCGACACTCTATTATACTCCCGGGTCGTCAGGTTCGCTGCCGATAGACGGTATTGCATTGCGACATGGCGTGGACCGTGCCTCAGAATGGGATTTTGACTTTGCCGAAGTCAAGGACGGACGCTACGGCGTCAAGGCATACTTCCGGCACGCCGATGCAAAGACATATCCGGACACCGTTGCCTCGACATTCTCCGGCGAGAATTATACATATTTAGTGGCTGAAGACGGCCGTGATACATTTCGGCCGTATCTTGAGCCATCCATAGTCTTTGACCCTAAACGCTTTCCCTTGACAGCGGTCTATGATGCTTCCGGCAACCTGCAGCCTTCGTGCCGATATGTGATGGAAATCCCGATTCGGCACAAGACTTCCGGCGAAAAAGCCGTAATGACTTACACTGTCGATGTTTATATGCCCGGTGCGCAGGATCCGGTACTCGAACGCGACTTCTACGACCAAGAGTCGTTGTACGTGTACAACAAGAACTATTATCTCAATGTAATGGCCGGCAGTCTTGACCGTACCAACGGTTTTGATGCCGAACTGGTTGTGGAAGAGTATAATACAGCCCGCAAACGTTGGAACAAAATCCACTCGTACAAGTACAACTACAAGGCCGGAGAATGTCCCGTGCCGGAGGATGACGGCAGCTACACGCATGAGGGGGGTACACTCGGTATAGACCTCGACACCCGTTATGCATCGGCCATGTTCCAAAGCGAGGGGAAGACCGAAAGCCGGCACAACTACCGCTTCACCATCCGCGCCCGCAACTATAATGCCGACGGCACACCGCGCCCGTGGGTCGAGCAATGTGTCGGACGAAGCGGCCGTGATGAATCACTCCAATCGCTCAGCGGCAATATTGTGGTCTATAAACTAAACAACGGCGAGAATTACCAAAGCTCGACTATCGCCAAGTCCACATCGCTCAGCGGCAGTACCGTAGACTTCGACAACGGCTGGGCTGTATCCATGTATAAGGACTATTACAATGCCTATGCGGCCCGAAACTGGAACAAGGTGTATGAATACAACCACCGCGGCATATACCAAGACGATCTTGATGAGCTACTGTACAACTCATACCTCATTGATGTGAATATCAAGAAATTCCCGGAGCGTTGGGGGCGGTGGCAAGTGCTTGTCGAGAAAAAAGATGCGGACAGCGCTACGACGACCGCTGTGGCGCGTGCCGGCAGCCGATATGATTATGACGTGGCCAAGGAAAATCGTAATAACCGCGGCTTCACAAGATTGGCCTTCCCGTCAGACGGCAAGACACACCGCTGGGCCTTGTACTGGCCTGATATAGACCTGTTGCGCGAGTACACCTTTACCGACAAGAACAACGAGACCGACAATATGTACTGCATCAATATGGAATTCAAAGGTGCCGGTTTGGCCGACATCGAGGATATATTGATGGTCTATGAGACAAAGGCAGGGGAAGTCAAGCGCCGGACTTATGGCAGTGATGAATGGTACAGCAGTAATATTTACACGGATGCCGACGGAGTCAAATTTAGCAGAAAACAATGCGCTTTGATACTTACCGAACCGGATGGCATCAAGCGAGTGATTGCAGTGACTGATACCGTGCCTGACGGAACGGCTCATAAGGTGCTTATACCCGGCAGCCTCAACGTTGTGCGCAGCGTTCATTCGTACTCCGATTCCAATAGTCCGATAATGGTCGATGTGGCCAAGGACGGAGCGCCCCGAGAGCGAAATCTTGTCTGTCTCACCGGCGTCACTGATTTGTATGTACGTCTCGTAGATGCTTCTACCGGCAAGACGATAACCTCCGGCATCACTTACTGGGCCGGCGATAGCGATACCAAGCATAATACGCCGCAGATGGTGAACGGTATGGCCAAAATCAGTGTTGTCAGTGCCATCTACGGGGGAGTCTATTCACAGTATGCGTTTTTTGCCGACGGATATGTGCCGCAGATACTCTACGGCACACCCGAAATACAGGGCCAGACCGCATATATCGGAGGCTATACGGCCAAATATGAGGGCGATGACTTGGTGCTGACACTTCCGATGCGCCGTCGCGTCGGCAAACGTCCTTTTGACGTCGTCGCCGTACGTTATCGCACACCCGGAGTGGACGGCGTCGATGCGGAAGACCCCGGATGGCAGGACGCAATCTACAACGGACCGTCTACGCGCATAGCGTATGAAGGCGGATACCGACCTAAGGGGCTGAATACGATGGCAATCACTATTGTGTATTATAATGATTACACCATCTCGGAAAGGCGCAAAAATCCCGAGAAAGACAAGTGGAAAGGTGATACCGGAGCGTTGTCTTCCATTACGCTTAAAGCTCTTACGGGCAAGTATGACGGCACAGCCAATGAGGTTACTTTCCCATTGGTCACCAAATATCTGTCCGGCATCATGGCGCCGCGATACGATATTGTCGGCTTTGGACTTGTCGAAGACAAAGACTTGGGCTACAACGGCGTAGGGTGTCATTACTACAAGTATAGACGCTATCCGCAATGCAAGTATATGTTTGCCACCTACGAGGGCATACCCGGAAGTCTGGTCAATAATGAGCGCGAAAGTATGGTTACCATAGCCCTCAAGAGCCGTGACCGTATTGACTTGTGCCGCTTCAAGAACCTGACGGAGAATGCAATGTATATGGCTGACGGCCTGGAATATGACACGCCTATAGGCGAAGAACGAGTGTCCGAAATGTCCGCCAAGGAAGACCTCGGCAAGGAGTTCCAGCAGACTTTTGCCGATTTTGACGTCGAATTGCCGACAGACAATTTCCTGCCTTTCAATATCGGAGTGCAGAAGATAGGTCGCGACTACGTCATTCGTGGAGCAATGTCTTATAATATATTGCCCGGCGGCACCATGTCGGATATGCTTGACAAGGTGGGATTTGCCAATGATATGGACGGTGTGTTCTACGAGCTGCAACGAACCGTTACTCGCGATGATCACGAGCGCTCGATACACGAAAATGCTTTCAACAATTCGGGCGCCTTTGTGGGCGTGCGCGGATGGCTCGACGGGCGTTTTGTGCGCACCGAATCGGGACACTTTGTTCCGCGCCCCGGCGGTATAGGCCTTAAAGTCGAGGCTTCGGGTACTGTGCAAAGCAAGTTGTGGACGCCGTTCTTCTGCGTCGGCTCGGCTCTCGAAGGCGAGGTGAGCACGGCAGTATCTTTGGCCTACCCCGAAGAACACGATTTGCAATGGGCCGTGAGCAGTGACGACAAGTTCAAGATGGACCTGGTGCAGCAGACCACCGTGGGTATCACCACTTCGTTCATGGTGCAGGCCGGTGTAGACCTTTATATAGCCAAGGCTGTATGTGGCGTCATAGGCAGCCTCGGCGGCTCCTTTGACTCGGAAGTCCGCTACAAACCATATCTGCGACATGCTCACGAAATTTACGATGACTCGTCCGATCCGGACAAGCCGGAGAAGAAGCCCGAGTTCTACCTCTACAACGGCAGCCGTATGTCTTTGAGCGGTTCGCTCGAAGCGTATGCCGAGGTCAAATTCTTGTGGTGGAAAAACCGCCAGTCGTATACGCTGTTCTCCTTTGACAAGACGTGGTATGACCCGGATGATGCGTCCAACCCACTGTGGCAACGCGACAATGGTGGAAATAGTAGTAGCACCGGTCTACGTCTGCTCAACTCGGACTATCGCCCGTTGAAGCTCGATGCCGATGCGCTCAAAACAGCATCATCGATTGTCTCAAATGTAGATACTTATGCCGGTCCGCGCTACATTTTCGACGGTAAGGATATGACTTTCTTCCGCCTTAATGCTCAGGATATGAAAGCAAGCACGGTGGAAACGGTGGGAGGTGGTGTCTTGACCGCTACGGACGGCAAGCCTCTGATGAGCGCCGATGCTGCTTCTGCCGGCTCAAAGGGCATTATTGTCATGGAAACGTCTACGGCACCCTCCGACAAGATTTTTGACGTCAATGACGCCCCGAAATATGTAGGTGTCAAAGCATCACTCTACAATGGCGGGACTTGGAGCGAGCCGTTGCTGCTGTCCTCGGCCAACGACGCCAACTATACACCACGTGCCGCCGTTAACGCCTCCGGGCAGGGTCTGGTGATTTGGAAGGGCGGCGAATATGTGCCCTCGTATGTCAATTCGGACGACAGAGGCAGCACCGGCGGCACCGTCAGCGGCGCATTGTACGGCGCTTCGTATGACGGCGTCAAGTGGTCGGCCGAAAAGGCGATGACAACGATGGACAACGACCATCCCATAGCCGATTATGCCGTAGCAATGGGACAGGACGGGACGGCTTTTGCATTGCTGTCTGTTATGCGTACCGAAAGGGAAATCAATCGCATAGGTAACGAATTGGATAATTCGTTCTTGGCCACTCTGGTATACAAGGACGGAGAACCGTCGTATACGATGCATACGGATTGCAGCGGCTCGCGTCCGCAGATTGTCTCCTGCTCGGCGGGCGTATTTGCCGCAGCTACGGATATTGACCAAAACGGCAATGCCGACATTCGCCTTTACAATGTCGTCGGGGACGGCTCGTTGCAAGACCTTGGCTTCCTCGGACTGGGACAGCGTAGTGTCCTCGACTATCGACTCATAGCTTCGGACAACGCCGATGCGCCGCTGGCTGTCGTATGGAAAGAGGTACGTAAACATATCACGGACCAAAATTCCGGAGCGTTCGAGGCTAAGACACAGGTATATACCGCGCTGATACGCGGTGCCGCCGATGCTGCCGCCGGCGATGGTATGGTATACCTCTCGGCTTCTCGTCTGATTACCGAAGCCCCGGCAGGACTTGATATAGCCGGATTTGACGGATATATTAATGCCGACGGCGGAGTCACCGCAGCCGTCACGTTGTTCGATGTAGCCACCGGCGGCGCCAATATCGTCGAGAACTCGGCGACATTCGACAATGTCGTCTCGATTGAACGTGCCGGCATTGACACTGCAGTCGAAAAGAACAAGGATTTCGGATATTTTGTCACTGTATATAATAATGGGCGCGATGCCATTGATTATATTGACATTAAACTCGGAGACGAAGGTGTCAAGCGTACGGTTTCGACTACCCTTTTCCCCGGCAATAGCGTGGATCTCTCGGACATGGTGCTGTATACTGCTGACCTTGAGAAGGGATTGGTGCCTTACATTACACCGCATTTCACTTCCAATCCTGCGGTAGAGCGCCCATACAAGGTTGCGGCTTCAAAAACAGCTCGCGCACCACGTCATCGCTCGCCGGTGAGCACACCCGAAACGCCGATTACGTTGAATGTTGTGGATATGGTTGTGTCGCCGCTGAGCGTGCGTGTACTTGGAGATGACAAGGATTTTGAACCCGGAGAAATCGGCGAGTGCGAAGATGCCGGCGAGATACCCGAATTGGAGAAAACCGAGGAGGACGGATTTACAAACGTGCTATTTGCCGTTAGCAACAATTCGCCGGTAGCGCTTGGCAGTGGATACAATACTAATGTAGCGCTCTATTTGGATCCCAACGGGACAGCTCCGTATAAATATGCCCACGAGGTCAATCTTGCCGCATCCGACTTTGACCGTGATAGCGGTATGGCCGTGGCACGTTTCGATATTGGCGCTGTGCCTGAGGATATTATGGTGTATGCAGTGGCTGTTACCACTGATGCTATGGGTAATGTTGTTCCCGACCAAAACTACCGAGACAACGCCGTCGAAGTATTCTTGTATAAGAATGATATTACGACCATTCCCGACGGGGTGGATGACATCACAAAAGATGAAGATGTCGCTGATGCCGGTTTTGTCGTTGCTAATGACGGTGATGCTGTCGTTGTCAGCAACCTGACTCCCGGCTCGACGCTGCGTGTCTATGGCATCAATGGCGTACTTTACAATCTGTTCAGCGTGCCCGAGAACTGCTCCGAGCACCGCATCACGCTCCCTGCAAAGGGCGTGTACATCTTCACCGACACTGCTAAGACGGTGAAATTCCGCCACTAATATCGTTGGGCGTCGGTGCGGATGCACCGGCGCCCAACTCTCGCGGATGCGGATATGCGCTTAATGCACAGATGGTCAATACTTTATTGATTAATCGCGCTCCGTTCCTAAAAGAAAAGCTCCTGTTCACATGTGTTTTTTTGTGTCAGGAGCTTTTCTTATCTGTCAGTTGTGTCGTCCGGGAAAGTGTATAGCGGTCTTTATGGCGTGATTGGTGGAGAGATTAGAGGAGGGATGGCGGCGTAGGATAGCGGTAAGCATCACTCGCTAAGGCGGAGGACGCGGACGCCGGTCCAGTGACGGTTGCGCTGTACAAAGCGGTCGAGCGGCTCGTCGCTCACCACAACTTTGCCCAAGGTGCTGGAGGCGTGCATCACGTGCCATTTGCCGTCATCGCCACGCGTAAGGATGCCTAAATGCGTCACGTCAAGGTCTTTGAGCGTAGAGGTAAAGCACAGAACGTCACCCTCGCGCAGTTGGGCCTGTACACTCTTGTCGCCTAAAGACCGCGCTTTTAAGTAGCCGAAGCGATGGTTGCGGTATCCGTCTTCGACATCGCGTATGCGTTCATAGGTGACGCTGTCGGCCATGACCAGGTAGCTATCTCGATGGGTGGACATGTAGTCGATGGTCTTGACTTCGTATTTGACGCCTGTATCCATGCGACGGACGGCATCCTCGATAATGCCCATGGCGCTGTTGTCCATAATCCAGTCGCATATATAATGCAGGCGGCTGGCATATCCGTTCATTACTCCGTGGCGATAGCGGATTTTCTCGAGGTTGTACATAGCATCGCGCCATCCCGAGCGTCCTTCGCCTATAGTATAGGCCATAGCCATCGCAGTCTCGACAAAAGTCGTGCAATCGAGCGCGCCAAGGTCGATAGTCAGCATTTCGCCGGCCGACCCGTCGGCGGCACGGTGCGAGAAGGCGTATGCCGTGTCACATTCCAGTGTGTGTGCTACGTATGGTGTTCCGATAAAGCTGTGCCCGATGTCAGAGAGGAGCATCCCGGGTGTGTACTTGAGGGACGAAACCTTCTCGCGTGTCGATGCTTTCTTCATAATCTCCACCATCAGCGTCGTGTCGCGCTCCTCGTTGCCGAAGCGGATATGCCCCCAATTGATGGCCGAGGCATTGATGCCGGCGGTCGCTATCGCCAGCGTACACATTATTATATATAAGATGCTGTGTCGTCTCATCGTCTGTCTGTATTCTTAGATTGGAAAGGGTATATGGACGGCTTTCGCCGTACTACAATAGATAGAGTGGGGTGTGCAATGGTCAATTACACTATGTCAGACTGCCTTCCCCGATAGCTTTGCAAAGATAGCTATTTTTCGGCATATACATCGGACTTCGAGCTTGCATAGCCTCTCTGTCGCTTTCTCATCACTCCCATCACTCCCGTTATTCCCATTATTCCCATCACTCCCGTTGTTTCCGTTACTCCCATCATTCCCATCGCTCCCATTATTCTCATCGCTCCCATTACTCCCATAAAAATATTCGCTGTGCTATATTGTGGAATGATAGCGTTTTGGGTGTCCGAGGGCCGGTTTCGGCAAAAAAACCGCGAAAAAAAGTGCGAAAAAATTTGGCTGTTGACGAAAAAGGGCGTACCTTTGCACTCGCTTTTCGGGAATGACGCCGACGGCATGCGAGCCGGGGCGCCGAGAAGTTAAAGAGTGTTAAACACTGCCTGGCTTTTTGGCAGAGACAAAAAAGCGCCGTAACTTTGCAGACGCTTTCGGGTCGCAAAAATGCGTTCCGAGACACTCGAAAAAACGAGCACATTGAAAGGATTACAATAGACAAAGTAGTAGTACGAGAGCTTAAAAAATAAACTCGAGTCAATTCTTAACAACTACTTTTACCTGATAAAGTCAAAGCGCAAAGAGCCCCGGACGCCGCATGACGGCACCGGGCGTCGGAAGCCGAAGTTTCTTTCGGGAAGCTCGGGTGGAAGACACAGGCAACAAACAATAATACATGAGTTTGTCTGTCTTGATTTTTGAAAAAAGAGAAAGAAAAGATAAACAACAACGGAGAGTTTGATCCTGGCTCAGGATGAACGCTAGCGACAGGCTTAACACATGCAAGTCGAGGGGCAGCGGGGGAGAAGCTTGCTTTTCCTGCCGGCGACCGGCGCACGGGTGAGTAACACGTATGCAACCTGCCCCTGTCAGAGGGATAATCCGGAGAAATCCGGTCTAATATCGCATAAAGCGTTTGCGGGGCATCCTGCGAGCGCCAAAGGAGTAATCCGGACAGGGATGGGCATGCGGCGCATTAGCTAGTTGGGGGGGTAACGGCCCACCAAGGCGACGATGCGTAGGGGTTCTGAGAGGAAGGTCCCCCACATTGGTACTGAGACACGGACCAAACTCCTACGGGAGGCAGCAGTGAGGAATATTGGTCAATGGGCGGAAGCCTGAACC
>OQVL01000154.1_pt1 | contig 29801 bp, 27 predicted proteins | sample 1691501 | NCBI WGS metagenome assembly OQVL01 (sample SAMN03418253, study PRJEB22391) | human gut metagenome | biome: human-gut; feature: organic feature; material: feces | host: Homo sapiens | place: Tanzania | collected 2013-01 | reverse complement strand
GTGCGCGCGCAGGCAACCGAAAAAGGAGCTAATATGCAAACCTATTCCGTGCTTACCGACGAATATGCCTTCACCGCCGCAAAAACGGGCGTCGTCACGGTCACGGGCTATTATTACCGTCCGTGGGAAAAATTAAACGAAAAAACCGACAAGCGGGTCTTTTTCACTTTTGACGTCGAATGAAGCGGTCAGGCGACCGCTGCGGGCGCGGGTTCGTCCGTTTCGGGATACTTGCGCCGCACGACGAAATAAGCGAACGCCAAAATCGCCGCCGTCACCGCCCACGACACGGGATAAGACAGAAATAAAAACGTGAACGTGTGATGTTCCGGCATTTGAAACAGCGTCGCGATCCACGCCAGCCGCAGCCCGCACGCGCCCAGCAGGGAAATCACGGCGGGAACGAACGACGATCCCAATCCGCGCAAAGCCCCCGTCATCACGTCCATCAATCCGCACAGGGCGTAGGGAATGCCGACGGTACGCAAACGAATCAATCCCGCCGAAACCGCCGAAGCGTCGCCCGTGTACAGTCCCAACAGAAACGTGCCGAAATACACGGCGAAACCGCCGATGACGACACCCGTCACAACCGCGCAAGCCAGCGCGCAACAGGCTATTTTATTGATTCTGGCGTAGCGTCTGGCACCGATATTGCGGCTGATGAACGTCGTCGCGGTCGGCTGAAACGCGTTCATGCTGATCCAGATAAAGCAATCGACGTTCTGCGACGCCGCCGTCCCCGCCATATACACGGGACCGAACGAATTGACCGCGGATTGAATCACCATGTTCGACAGGCTGAACACGATGCTTTGAAATCCCGCGGGAACACCCAGCTTTAAAATATTCCAGACGATATCGGCGTGAAAACGGATTTGATTAAAGTAGATTTTCGACGAATCCCTGCGCCGTGCCAAAGACGTCAGCACCAGCACCATCGCCAGCGTTTGCGCGATGACGGTCGCGGTCGCCACGCCCGCCACGTCCATTTTAAAGCAAATGACGAACACCAGATTTAAAACGACGTTCGCGCAACCGGAAACAATCAGAAACAACAACGGCTTCCGCGTGTCGCCGTTCGCATACAAAATCGCCGCGCCGAAGTTGTAAATCGCGGTCGGCACCATACCGAAAAAATAAATGTTCGTATATAACAGCGACAGCGGCAGGACGGTTTCGGGCGTCTGCATCAGCGTCAGAATCCTTTTGGAAAAGCACAGCCCGACCGTCGCGGAAAACAGCCCCGCGACGATCCCCAGCGCGATCGACGTGTGCGCGACGCGGCGCAGACGTTTAAAGTTCATCGCGCCCAAACACCGCGACGCCAGCACGTTCGTTCCGATGCTCAGCCCGATAAAGAAATTCGTCAACAGACTGATCAGCGTCGTCGTCGATCCGACCGCCGCCAGCGAATGCGTCGATCCGAAATGACCGACAACGGCGATGTCGGACGCGTTGAACAACAGCTGCAGCACGCTGGACGCCATCAGCGGCAGGGCAAAACGCAACATTGACGGCAACAGCGCGCCGTCCAGCATATCGATGTCGGATTTTTTAGCGGTCATGACATAATTCTCCCGTGCGGGGAAATATATCAAAAAAAATCGGAATGTACAGACAAGCGGTTAAATTTTTCGCAAGTATTATTTCAGGCAAGCGTTTATGCCTGTGTACGTCAAAAAAAACGGAGAACGAAATGAACGCGAAACTGAATTTGACACGGACGGCGATCGGAACGCTCGCGCTTTTGTGCGCCGTTCCCGCCATAGCGAAAGACGCGCCGAAAATGTACCGTCACAGCTCTTTTATCGAAAAGGAACGTCCCGAACTGAACGATGAAACAAAGCGGCTGATTGCCGCCTACCGTCAAAACCCGACCGAAGAAAACCGCGCCGCCCTGCGCCGTCAGGTCGAAATCAACTATGACAACGTCATCGCGCGCAAACAGGCGAAACTGGCGGAATTGAAACAAACCGCCCGACACGAATCCAAAATCCGCGAAATGGAACAAATCGTCGACGAAGTGATCAAGGACAAGGAAAACCGCATTGAACAAAGCATGCGCCGTTTCACCGATCCGCGTCTGCGCCCCGGCGCGCGGGAATCAAAGGACGGTTTTCTGCCCGTTCTGGGCGCGGCGCAAAACGTCGAAATCGCTTATACGCCCGTGACAAACGCCGAATACGCCGCTTTTCTGACCGCGAAAGGGCGCCAACCCTCCGGCGACCGCGTCGAAAAAGCAAACCACCCGGCGACGAATGTTTCCTATGACAACGCCGCCGCCTACGCCCGCTGGCTGTCCGCCAAAGACGGAACGGCGACCTATCGCCTGCCGACCGAACGGGAATGGGAGCTTGCCGCCGGACACATGCCCAAAGACGCCGATTTCAATAACGGCGAACACGACGGCACGACGCCCGTGACCGCTTACAAAAGCACGCTGTCCGCCAGCGGCGCCGTCGACATGTGGGGCAACTGCTGGGAATGGACGTCAACCGTCAAAAACGGCGCGAACGCCGTCAAAGGCGGATCGTACAAATCCGCCCGCACCGACTGCCGGACGGAGGAACGCGGCGAAATCCGCACCCCCGAAACGGGATACGGCGACGTCTGTTTCCGCCTGATCCGCGAAAAATAAACTTTTATTTTTAACATCAAGGAGAAAAACCATGAAAAAACTGTTTATGTACGCTTGCCTGACCGCTTTCGCCTTCGGCGTCGCCGCGCCCGCGTTCGCCGACGAAACGACCGCCGGAGAAACAACGACCGTCGCCGACGAAGGACCGAAGGACGGATTGAAAAACGGTTTGAAAGACGGACACAAAAAAGTCCGCGCCGACGGTATGAAAGACGGCATGAAGGACGGTCTGAAATACGGTTTGAAAGACGGACTGAAAGAGGGATTGAAGAACGGCGATCAAAAATCGACCGCGACACCCCGAAAATCCGGCAAGAAAAAATTGAAGGACGGATTGAAAAACGGTCATAAAAAATCGCAAACCGCCGACGAATAATTCCCGCCGGTTTCAAAACAGCCCCGTATATGGGGCTGTTCGCTTTTCCGGCGCGGCGCGTTTTAATGTTTGATAACGGGCGGGTTTCGTTATATAAGGATATGAAAGTCGCATCTAACGGGTGAGAAAATGATTGATTTGTCCGCGCCGCCGTTCGCTTTGCTGGCGGAAAGGGATATGGATCTGCTGGTGTTGGAGGAAATGCTGTCCTCCGACCCGTTTAAAAAATGGCTGGTGGACAAGCTGTACGGCGGCACCCGTCAGTTTCGCCGTTTCATCGGCGCGTGGCACACACCCGTTTTGGAACCGCTGGGATCCGTCGACATTCTGTTCGTGTTTGAAGAAATGTCCGCCGGACGCCGTTGCGCGATTCTGATCGAAAACAAAATCGACCAGCCCAAGCAGGATTTGCAGGCGCAACGTTATTTCGAATTCGGCGAAAAAGGCGTTCAGGACGGGCTGTGGGACGAATACCTGACCTGTCTTTTGTCCCCGCAAGCGTACTTTTCCAGTCTGGAGCCGTCGGAATATTTTTCCAGCTATCTCAGCTACGAGGAAATCGAGGAATGGTTTTCCATGGCGGCGGTCAAAACGAACAGCGCGACGCCCGAACGGTCAGCCTATAAAAAAACGCTGATCCGCAAAGCCATTGAACAGGGCGCGGGCATCATGCGCCGCCAAATGCGAAACAAAACCGCGACATATTCGTCCGCTCCGCCCCCCGTCGCCGGCGGATCGAAAACGCAAACGCAAAAGCAACAATCCGCGGCGTCGTTGCAGGACGTTTCCGTCGCCCGTCGCCAATCCGCGGCGTACGACCAAGCCCCGATGCCCGTCGCGGCGGAACAGCAAACTTTCCAAGACGATCCCGAACCGATCGTTCAGCCGAAGAAAAAGGCGTCCGTATCCGATTTCCGCATCTTTCCGGGCGGCGTGTTCAACCTGCCCGCCGGATACCGCGAAGCCGAAGACACGATTGTCGGGAAATTTTTCACGGACATGCTGGCTTTCACCCGCCAGCGCTATCCCGAACTGGGCATGAAAAAACCGACGGGCAGCGCCGAAGAAGCGTCCTGGGTCGAATTCGCGCCCGAAGAATTCCCGCGCGAAGTCCGCATCATTCACAAAATGCCGCAGGGATTTATGGATTTGTCGTTCGCGATGACGACTCTGGCGATGATTCAACCGCCTTACCAGCCCTATACGGACAACGACATGACGTTCAAGGAAAACGGAAAAACAGCCGTCATTCGCATCAACGTGCCGTTGATCGATCCGCAACAGGGATTCGAATCGCAACGCGACATTGTAAATTTCGCCTTACAGAAAGCGGAGAAATTGTACCAGCTGTACATGCACGTCGTGAACAACGGCGCCGCGGGCAAAGGATTCGCCCCCGAGGAGCTTTACTTGTAAATTTTTTCGGCTTTTGTGTACAAAAAAGTTGACAAAAATTATTTTTTCCTTCATATTTCCCGTAATGAATTGAAGGAGATAACATCATGGTCTTAAGTTATCAGGAATTTATGGCGCAGGGCGACGTCGAAAGTTTCCACAGCGGTCAGCGCAACGCGCAAAACCGTCCGTTGGCGCGCGCGTTCAAAAACCAAAAAACCGATACTTCGCCCGAACGTATGGAACGGCTGAAAAAAATGCTGTCCGAAAGCAAAACGGGACGCCAAACGCTGGAGTTTCTGGACAAAAAAGGGTCGACGATGGTGTTCGAAAAGATGAAGTATTACGGATACTTCTCGCCCGATAAAAACCTTGTCGCGCTGAACCCGAAAATGTCCGACGAAGATTTGGCGGTCACAATGGTTCATGAAATCCGCCACGCGTGGCAGGATTCGCAGATGCAAACGACTTCGCCCGAAATGACGCCGAAATCGTTTTTCGTCAGCGGCTTCGCCATCGAAGCCGACGCCTGCGCCGCCGAAGTCACCTATGCCCACGAAATGCGTAAAACAAACCCTAAAATTTGGGACGCGCATCAAAAATCGGGCTACGCGCCGATGAGCACGGCGTTCGAAAAGACATTCAAAGAAACGGGCGATGTCGACAAAGCCCGCGCCGACGCCTTGCTGACATGGTATGATTTAAAAGTCAGACAATCCTATACCAAAGGATACACGCAATACATCAATACCGTCGCGCGCGAATTGACCAAGCAAAAGGACTTGGAACCGCAATACTTTGCCGAAGACCGTTCGACTCAAAAAATCGTCGATACCCTGTTCAGGGATTATGACGGCAAACAGTTCCTGTCCGACGCCAAATCGCTGGAAACGCCCGAACGTTTGAGCATCGGCGAAAAACGCGCAAAAATCATGTCCCGCGCGCTGATTCCCTATATGTCGAAATACAAACGCACGCCCGAACAGTTGGGGCTGGACAAAATCACCGTGAACCGCGAAGACGGCACAACAACAAATTGTGCAATGGTCGTCCGGCAGGTCAAAGACGAACAGAAGCTGACCAACGCGCTGAAAGCCATGCAACAAAAAGGCGCATCGCGCTGAATTTAAAACGCCGCCCGAAAGGACGGCGTTTTTTTTAAACGGAAAAACGCGTTATTAAAAAAACACGGCGGCAGGGGGTCGTCGTTCAGCGCAGAATACTCGATTTAATCGCACTTGCTTCGTTTTTCAATTCGTATCCGTCGGCGCATTGACGCAAAAAGCCGTATCGCCGCGTTCGGAACAATTCGCGAAACAGGCGGTTTTTTGACATGCGCCGAAAACTTCCCGCCCCATGAAAAACAAAAGTCGGGGACACCTTTCGCTTCGCGAATACGCAAAATATCTGCGGTGCAATATCGTCCCCGCTCCAATCAAAAGTTTTTCCGGAATTCTGCCTCCGCCCGCACGGACACCAAACAAACCTTTATCAGGGAACGGCATTTTTCGATCAATGACAAGCGCGTTATCGGCGGCAACAAAAATCGAAGCAAACAAAAAAACCACCCTTTCGGGTGGATTTTTTTATTTGGCGACCCCAGGGGGATTCGAACCCCCGTTACCGCCGTGAAAGGGCGATGTCCTAGGCCTCTAGACGATGGGGTCATCGCTTGCGGCACGGTCATATATATCGGGTATCCGTTTCGCCGTCAACAGTTTTTTTTATCAACTATGACGTTTTTTTTGCCGCTAGTCGTAATTACGCATCAAACCGACCAATTTTCCCTGAATCGTAATCCGTTCGGGACTGTAAATCCGGGTTTCATAGTCTTTGTTGCACGGTTCCAGCAAAACGGCATTGCCTTTGCGGCGTATTTTTTTCAGCGTGACTTCCGTTCCGTCAACCAGCGCGACGGCGATTTCGCCGTTTTCAACCGAATCGGTGCGCCTGATAATCACCGTATCGCCGTCCAAAATACCGGCTTCTATCATCGATTCGCCCGCAACGGTCAGCGCGTAGTGTTCCCCGTTACCCAACATATTGGCGGGAACAGCCACCGTTTCGTTGCTGCGCAAAGCCTCGATCGGCGTCCCCGCGGCGATTTTGCCGTAACGCGGCAGTTCCACGGAATTAGCCACCAGATTTTCGTTCAGCCGCGAAAAGGATCGCGTCGTCTGTCTGTTCACCAAATCTTTGGCGTTCACCGTATCCGAACCGTCCTGATTGTCGGGCAGGCGCAAAACTTCCAGCGCGCGGGCGCGATTGGGCAGATGACGGATAAAGCCCCGTTCTTCCAGTCCCGAAATCAGACGGTGTATCCCCGATTTTGATTTCAAGCCGATGGCGTCTTTCATTTCGTCAAACGACGGAGGGACGCCGTCTTCGCGCAATTTTTTTTCAATCATCATCAGCAACTGGTACTGTCTTTTGGTCAGCATAAAAACCTCCGCGAACAAAGTTTCTCTGTTTGTTCTACTTTGGTTCACGCCGAATGGCAAGGATTTTTTTAATTTTTCGCCGTATATTGCGATTCGATCGAATTGTTCCGGAGGACAAAGGCTTTGTCTTTTTTGCGTTTTTTTGTTTTAACGACGCTGGTTTGCGCGATGAACGCCTGCGCGGCGACAAAAGCCGTTTCGGAAATCGACGAAGCTCCGGCATGGATCAAAAACGCGGTCGCCGTCGACGATATCGACGAAGCTTCCCCGAAAATAGCTTTGGTCATTGACGATTTGGGCGTCAACCGCAAAATGACGCGGCAAGTCATCGCCCTTCCCGCCCCGCTGACGGCGTCCTTTTTATCCTACGCGGACGATTTGCCGGCGCAAACGGAGCTGGCGCGGCTGGCGGGACACGAACTGCTGGTGCATACACCGATGGAACCCGTCGATTCGCGGTTCGACGCCGGTCCGGACGCGCTGAGAACGGATATGACGCCCGATGAAATCAGGGAAAACCTGTCCGTCATGCTTGACGCCTTTTCAGGGTACGTCGGCATCAACAATCACATGGGCAGTAAATTCACGTCCGCCGAAACGGACATGCGCATCGTCATGGACGAAATCAACCGGCGCGGACTGCTTTTTTTGGATTCGCTGACATCGGGACGCAGCACCGCCGCCGCCGTCGCCAGACAAACGGGCACGCCTTTTGCCGTGCGCAACGTGTTTTTGGATAACGCGCGTACGGAAGCGGACATTTTGCGCCAGCTTTCCCTGTTGGAACGCCACGCGCGCAGACACGGTTTCGCCGTCGGCATCGGACACCCGCACAAAGCGACCGTCAACGCGCTGGACAAATGGATTCCCGCCGCGAAAAGACGGGGCGTCGTTTTTGTCCCCGTCAGCGCAATCGCGCTTTACATGCTGGACGCGGACAAGCCCGCCCACACGCGCGCGCTGAACAGACACGACGAAAGCGAATAAACGTCAGTCGTCGACGTCGATTCTGACTTCGTCCATATCTTCGGGATTGTCGCCCAGTAAAATGGCGATATTTTTCAAGTATCTGAATCCGTTGTATTCGCGGCATTCCGAAATGGTGGCGTCGCGTTCTTCGGCTTCGCTGTTTTCATCGGGTTTCGGAATAGACATCGGCATAAAAGACGCCGGCGCGCTGATGGATTCCTGCGCGATTTCAATCCAGCCGCCGGTAAACGAGAACAAATAAGCCGTCACTTTTTTTTCGTCTTTGACGATTTTGACTTTCAGCCCGGACATATTGTGACGCAAAAGCATTTCGTCACCTTCGATATATTGGGTTGTGAAGATGCCGCGGACTTCGGTATCCAGAAAATCGTTGACCATGACAATAGGCAATTCGGGCATTTAAACCTCCTTACATGTTTAAAAGCGGGAACGGGGCAACATATAAAAAAACACCCTTTCGGGCGTTTTTTATGGCGGAGAGAAAGGGATTCGAACCCTTGATAGGCTTTGACACCTATACTTGATTTCCAATCAAGCTCCTTCGGCCTCTCGGACATCTCTCCGTTGAACAGGCGTATAGATAACCGATTCGCGTTCGTTTGACAAGATTTTTTTGAAAAAAATCGGTAAAAAATCATTTTTTCCTTGATTTTTAATCGTTTTTAAAAATATTCATTGCTAGCGTCATTGCAAAAGGGATCGGTTCTGAAAGGATCGTCATGTTTCTGGGTCGCATTTTCGGTTGGACAATATTGATGATCGCCGCGCTGACCGCGTCGGCGGAAGCCGTCGCCGCCTTGTCGGGCGAACATCAAACGCTGGCAACGTCCGACGTTCTCACCATCATTACCGGCATTTCGCTGCAATCCGGCGATTCGTTCGTCGAACGGCTGCTGCACGGTCCCGCATGGATCAGTATCGGTCTGATCGGACTGACGCTGGTTTTCCTGTGCCGCAAGAAAAAAAGCAAGACGTCCTTTTCATAAGTTTTCTTTTTATTCGTCGCCGATGCGCAGGGCGGAAATAAACGCCGACTGCGGGATTTCGACTTTACCGAATTGGCGCATGCGTTTTTTGCCTTCTTTTTGCTTTTCCAACAGCTTGCGTTTGCGGGTGATGTCGCCGCCGTAGCATTTCGACGTCACGTCCTTGCGAAACGCCGCGATGTCTTCGCGGGCGATGATTTTGCCGCCGATGGCCGCCTGAATGGGGATTTTAAACTGGTGGCGGGGAATTAAAACCTTCAACCGTTCGCAGATCTGGCGTCCGCGGCGTTCCGAATCCGACCTGTGCGCCAAAAATGACAAAGCGTCCACGGTTTCGCCGTTGACCAAAATCGTAACCTTGACCAAATCGCCGACGCGGTAATCCTCGACTTCGTAATCAAAACTGGCGTAGCCGCTGGTGATGGATTTCAAACGATCGTAAAAATCGAACACAATTTCGTTCAAAGGCAAATCATAAACCAACATCGCCCGATTGCCGACATACGTCAGATCCTTCTGCACGCCGCGACGTTCCGTGCAAAGCTGAATCACCGATCCCAGATAAGTGTCGGGAACAAGAATCGTCGCCTTGACCCACGGTTCCTCGATTGACGCGATGCTGGTCACATCGGGAAAGTCGGCGGGATTATGCAGTTCGACCGTTTCGCCGTTCGTCATGTGCATTTTATAGCTGACGCTGGGGGCGGTCGTGATCAAGTCCAGATTGAATTCGCGTTCCAAACGTTCTTCAATGATTTCCATGTGCAAAAGCCCGAGGAAACCACACCGGAATCCCTGCCCCAGCGCGGCGGATTTTTCGGGTGCGTAATCAAAGCTGGCATCGTTCAGCTGCAATTTGCCCAAAGCGTCGCGCAGACTTTCGTAATAGCTGGTATCCAACGGGAACATCGAACAAAAAACGACGGGAACGCTTGGCTTGAACCCCGGAAGCGGTTCGGCGGCGGGACGCCTGTCGTCCGTGATTGTGTCGCCGACTTTTGTATCGCCGACGGTTTTGATTCCCGCCGTGATGAATCCCAATTCACCCGCCGTCAGTTCGGGAACGTCCTTCATTTTCGGGGTAAAGATGCCGACGCGTTCAACTTCGTGCGTCGTGCCGTGTCCCATCATGCGGACTTTCATGCCTTTTTTCAAAACGCCGTCTTTAATCCGCACCAAAATGATGACACCCAGATAAGGGTCGTACCACGAATCGACCAGCATCGCCTTTAACGGCGCGTTAACGTCGCCCTGCGGCGGCGGCAGTTCGGTCACGATGCTTTCCAGAACGTCGTCAATGCCGACACCGGTTTTTGCCGACGTTTCCACCGCGTTCGACGTGTCGATGCCGATCACGTCCTCGATTTGCGCCTTGACCTGTTCGGGGTGCGCCGCGGGCAGATCGATTTTGTTGATAACGGTCACCAGTTCGTGATTGGCGTCCAAAGCCTTGTACACGTTTGCCAGAGTCTGCGCCTCCACCCCTTGCGACGCGTCCACGACCAGCAGCGACCCTTCGCACGCCGCCAGAGAACGGCTGACTTCATAGGTAAAGTCGACATGTCCCGGAGTGTCAATCAAATTCAGCTGATATTCCTGCCCGTTTTTGGCTTTGTAGTTCAAACGAACGGTTTGCGCCTTGATCGTGATGCCGCGTTCGCGTTCCAGATCCATGGAATCCAATATCTGATCGCGCATTTCACGTTCGGTCAGCCCGCCGCAACGCTGAATCAGACGATCCGCCAGCGTCGATTTACCGTGATCGATATGCGCCACGATGGAAAAGTTGCGAATGTGCGATAAATCCGTCATTTTAGAAACCTCTGCAATCTGTCACAGGCATAAGATATATAAACCGCGCCCCGAGAACAACAAAATCTTTTTTCTCCCCTTTCTTTTTGGATCAGCCCTGTGCTATCCTGTTCAAAACAATACAAAAAGGATAGATTTATGAGCTATTTTTTCAGCCTGTTCATTCCGATGTTCACGATGCTGTTCGTCGTTCTGGATCCCATCGGAAACATGCCGCTGTTTCTGGCGCTGACAAACAGCCCGCGCGAAGGGTACCGCGAACAGGTCGCCAAACGCGCCTGTCTGGTCGGTTTTTTCATTCTGGTCGTTTTCGCCTTTATCGGTGAAAAGTTTCTGAACGCGATGGGCATTTCACTGCCCGCGTTCCGCATCGCGGGCGGGATCATGCTGTTCATCGTCGGGCTGCAAATGGTTTTCGGCGAAGAACACAAAGACGACGCGACCGAAGACAAACCCGAAGGCACGAACGATGTCGCCATCTTCCCGCTTGCCGTTCCGCTGATTGCCGGACCGGGGACGATCGCGTCGATCGTTCTGCTGATGAGTTCCCATAACGGCGACGTTTTCAGTCAGATGATGATCATCTTCACCCTTGCCGTCGTTTTGCTGGCGAACTACGGACTGTTCCGCGCCGCCGCATGGCTGTCCAGAATCGTCGGCGAAACGATCAATACCGTCATTTCCAAAATTTTCGGCATCGTGCTGTCCGCCCTGTCCGCGCAATTTATCATCGACGGGGTCAAATCCCTGTTGTGACGCCCGCCGCAAAGCGACCAAAACGGCATCGCGCGTTTTTTGACGCTTTTTTTCAAAAAAAACGCTTGCCAATCGGTTTCAAACGCGTTATATACAGTCCCGTCAGATATTGGGAAATAGTTTAATGGTAGAACAGCGGACTCTGACTCCGTTAGTCTTGGTTCGAGTCCAGGTTTCCCAGCCAACGTGGACAAAGGCTTGCATTTTCTTGCAAGCCTTTGTTTTTATTTTAGTTCAAACACTCCATTTTCCGCACCCGTCGAAAGACCGTCTGTTTTTGAGCGGAGGAGCCGAATGCCTTTCGGCAATTTGCGAAGTTTCACTTAAAAAAAACAAAAAAAACAGAAGTTAAAAACCGTCTTGGTCATAGCGGCGGCAGATGAAAACGAACCTGCCGATCAAGAACAGGCTGGCGCAAGCGCAAGCGACAATCATCGCGTACGCCATACCCGCGACACCGTAATCCCAACGAAACGAAAAAAGCCAAATCAGCGGCAGCATAATGAAAATAAAAGCCGCCGCCTGACAAATCGTCGGTACAAAAATATCAACCGCACCGCGCAACACGTTGACCATCAACTGTTGCGTCCCGTCGAAAAAACACATCAGCGAACACAGTGCCACCAGCGGCACGGTCATTGCGATCAGTTCGGGATCTTTGGTGTAAATCGCGGTGATGAATCGCGGACAAACCACGAATGCGACCGAACAGGCAATCATAATCGCCGTATTAAACGCCAGAGCCGTATAGCCGACGATTTTCATTTCCAGAACGGATTTTTTTCCCTTCGCAATACCCATCAGCACCGCAGAAGCCGTCCCGACGCCGCCCGCCAGCACAAACACGTTGTTCGACGCGTTCAGCATGATTGTGTACGCGCCCAACGCCAGCGCGCCCAGCCACCCCGCCATGATGTTCACGGCGGAATAAGATCCTTCCTCCACACCGACGGTGACGGCGGCGCCGTATCCGACACTGCGAATGCGCTTGTCCTCGTTTTTATTTTTTTCAGGTTTGACCCATACGCCGTAAAGGTCGTTTTCGTCAACGCAGAAAACGATGATGAACATGCCGACCGCCAAAATCACGCGGATCAACGTCGTCGACATCGCCGATCCGACCGCGCCCATCGCCGGGAATCCGTAATGTCCGCACACAAAAGCGTAATTAGCGAAAATATTGATGATATTCGCCAGCAGAATCATCACCATGCCCGGCAAAGGGCGTTTGGTGCCTTCCAAAAACGACGACATCACAAAAAACAACAGAGTAAAGGGGATTCCCAAAGCATACACGGACAGGACTTTCGCGCTGCCCTGGGCAACGTCCGCCGGCTGTCCCAACAAGTTCATCAAATGTTCGGACGGCAAACAAATCGCCGCCAAAATCACGCCGATCAGAACAGCGTAGGGAATCGACCGCCGTAACACCAGACCGCAATCGCGATACTTTCCCTGTCCGAACGCGTTTGCCGTCAGCACGATCGTTCCCTGCAACAGCCCCATTGCAATGTACAAAAACAGCGAATGCAACGTCCCCGCAATACTCTGGTACGCCAATTCGCGCGTACCGAAACGACCGACGAACACGGTGTCCGCCAGTGTCATGCCGACAACGCCCAGTCTGGACACGACAACCGGTATCGCCAGTTTCCACATTTCGCGGAAACAGCGCAGGATTTTCATTTTAAATACGCGTCTATCCCGAGCTTCGCGCCATGTCAAAGAAACGGCGTCATCATTTTGCAAACGGGATTTAAGGTTGATTTCACTTTGCAAAATGTCCCGCAATCATTTGAAGAAAAGCGACCTTTTTGGATTCCAGTTCGTCCAGCACATCGCCTTTTTCCTCTTTATCCCGAAACACCGCCAACTTTTTACGCACATCGCCGATATCGACCTCGTCGGATTTGATGACGTTGTGCGTCAAGATGGTGCAGGCGTTATCCCTGATTTTAGCGATGCCGGAGGAAATGAAATAAGTTTCTTCCCGCCCTTGATCCGTTCCCGTCAAGACGACCGCGCCGTCACGCAACAGTTTCATCGCGGGTGCGCGGCGCGGCAAAACCTGATACGGTCCGTCCAGCGCGGGTATGATGACGTTTTGCGCTTCCTTGACCGCCAGCGGTCTTTGCGGAATCAGCATTTTGACAAAGATTGAAACTGATTCCGTCATTATTGTTCCCCGTCCTTTTTGAAACGGACGTTCGCATTCATTTTTTTGGCTTTTTCCTCTGCCTCTTCAATCGTTCCGACCATAAAGAACGCCTGTTCGGGCAAGTGATCGTATGCGCCTTCGACAATTCCCTTGAACCCTTTGATCGTATCCGCCAATTCGACATAGCGTCCCGGAATGCCCGTAAAGACTTCGCCGACATGGAACGGCTGGGACAGGAAACGCTGAATTTTACGGGCGCGGGAAACGGTCAGCTTGTCATCTTCGCCCAATTCGTCCATGCCCAAAATCGCAATGATGTCCTGCAACGCTTTGTATTGTTGCAAAATACGCTGGACTTCGCGGGCGACGGCATAGTGTTCTTCGCCGACAATCGCGGGATCCAGAATACGGCTGGTCGATTCCAGCGGGTCGACGGCGGGATAGATGCCCAGTTCCGCGATTGAACGGCTGAGAACCGTCGTCGCGTCCAAGTGGGCAAACGTCGTCGCGGGCGCGGGGTCGGTCAAATCGTCGGCGGGAACATAAACCGCCTGAACCGAAGTGATGGACCCTTCCTTCGTCGAAGTGATGCGTTCCTGCATCGCCCCCATGTCGGTGCCCAGCGTCGGCTGATATCCGACGGCAGACGGAATGCGTCCCAGCAAAGCCGACACTTCGGACCCCGCCTGCGTAAAACGGAAAATGTTGTCGACGAACAGCAAAACGTCCTGATGTTCGACATCGCGGAAATATTCGGCGACCGTCAGCCCCGTCAAAGCGACGCGGGCGCGCGCCCCGGGGGATTCGTTCATCTGTCCGTACACCAGCGCGGCTTTGGAATTGTCGCCTTTGACATCAATCACGCCGGATTCGATCATTTCGTTATACAAATCGTTTCCTTCGCGCGTGCGTTCGCCGACGCCCGCGAAAACGGAATAACCGCCGTGTCCTTTGGCGACGTTGTTGATCAGTTCCATAATCAGAACCGTTTTACCGACGCCCGCGCCGCCGAACAAACCGATCTTTCCGCCGCGCGCATAAGGTTCCAGCAAGTCAATGACTTTGATGCCCGTCGTCAGCATTTGCGTCGACGTCGCCTGATCGACGAACGGAGGCGGATCGCGGTGAATAGGGTCAAAGCGGACGGCTTCGATCGGACCGCGTTCGTCCACGGGTTCGCCCAGAACGTTCATGATGCGCCCCAGTGTTTTGGGTCCCACGGGAACGGAAATCGGCGCGCCCGTATCGGCGACGTCCTGTCCGCGCATCAACCCGTCGGTCGAATCCATGGCGATGCAGCGCACGACGTTTTCCTCCAGCTGTTGGGCGACTTCCAAAACCAGTTTTTTATCCCCCAGTTTCGTTTCCAACGCGGACAGAATCGCGGGCAAATCCTTTTCGTCGTCAAATTTGACGTCAACGACCGCGCCCGTCACCTGAACAATGCGTCCGATACTGTTCTTTGCCATTCTTGCAGCTCCTGTAATAGTGTTAAAGCGCTTCCGCGCCGGAAATGATTTCCGTCAATTCGTTTGTAATCATCGCCTGACGCGTGCGGTTATACAACAGCGTCAAATCATCGATGATGTCGCCCGCATTGCCCGTCGCGTTGTCCATCGCCGTCATGCGCGCCCCGTTTTCCGACGCCGCCGATTCCAGCGAAGAACGGAAAATCAGTTCGGTCAAGATTTCCGGCAACAGCGCGTTCAGCAAATCCTGCGGATTTTCCGGTTCGTAATCATATTCTGCGGGATCGGCGTCCGACATTGACAGCCGATCTTCCGCCGTCATCGCGTCCATGCCCAGAACGCGGCGTTCCTGCGCCGTTTTATAGGGTTGAGCCGATGTTTTCGCGCGCGCCCCGACGCCGCGGACGATGCCCTTGCCTTTACCCAAAGCCCCGCTTTTACTACGGGTCGGACGTTGCAGACTGAACGTGTTTCCGGCACCGTCGTCCATCAAAAATCCCCACGGATTTTCACCCGTGAACGGCTGTAAAATGCGCGCAGCCTGCAACGGAACGATGGGACGAATGCGTACTTCCTGCGAAATGGCGGAATGAAAATGGTTGTAAATTACGGAACACGCGTCAATCGTTCCCTTTTCAAACATGCTGAGCAGATGCATAGCCATATTTTCGGCGTCAGCCAGCTGGTCGTCGGGACTGACGCGGCTGTTGAACGTCGCGACGATCTGCTTGCCGTAGCGGTCGCGCAACAACTCCGTCGCTTTCGATCCGACGCAAATCAAGCGCACGATACGTCCCTGCGATTGCAGATGTTCGATAAACTGCGCCGCCTTTTTGGCGATGTTCAAGTTAAACCCGCCGCACAATCCGCGCGACGACGAAAAAATAATCACCAGATGACGTTTGTCTTCGCCGTCGCCCGTGATCAGACGCGGCATTTCGTAACGCGGTTCTTTGCCGTGCGCGATATCCGCGGCGCGCAAAACGGAAATCGTTTTAATCAGCCGCAAGGAAATACGCCCCAGCGACGCGGTAAAATATCCCGAATCCGTGATCGCCTGCTGCGACTGACGCAAACGCGCCGCCGCCACCATTTTCATGGCGGACGTTATTTTGCGCGTCGATTTGATTGACGCGATGCGATTCCGCAGTTCCCTTAAATTTGCCATGGCGCGCCTTTATCAAGAAAACTTTTTGATGAAGTCGTCCAAGAAATAACGCAAGTCGTCTTCGGCTTCGGGCGTCAAGACCTTTTCCGTACGCACGGATTCCAAAACGGACGGCACGGTCGCCTTCAACTGCGTCAGCATTTCCGTTTCGAAACGCGCGATTTTTTCCACGGGCAAATCGTCCAGATAGCCGCGAATCCCCGTAAAAATGGAAACGACTTCGTCTTCGACGGGCATCGGGTGATACTGTTTTTGCTTCAACAGTTCCGTCAACCGCGCCCCGCGGCTGAGCAATTTTTGCGTCGCGGGATCCAAATCCGACGCGAACTGCGAAAAAGCCGCCATTTCCCGATACTGCGCCAATTCCAGCTTGATTGATCCGGCGACCTGCTTCATCGCCTTGATCTGCGCGGAAGACCCCACGCGGGAAACCGAAATACCAACGTTCACGGCGGGACGGACACCCTGATAGAACAAAGCGCTTTCAAGGAAAATCTGACCGTCCGTAATGGAAATGACGTTCGTCGGAATGTACGCCGACACGTCGCCCGCCTGCGTTTCAATCACGGGCAGAGCCGTCAAAGACCCCGCGCCGAGCCGATCGTTCATTTTCGCCGCCCGTTCCAACAAACGGGAATGCAGATAAAACACGTCGCCGGGATACGCTTCGCGTCCGGGCGGACGGCGCAACAACAGGGACATCTGACGATACGCCACGGCGTGTTTGGACAAATCGTCATAGAACACGGTCGCATGCATGCCGTTGTCGCGGAAATATTCGCCCATCGCGCACCCCGTGTACGGGGCGATAAATTGCAACGGCGCGGATTCGGACGCCGTCGCCGCGACGATAATCGTGTAATCCAGCGCGCCGTACTGTTCCAGCGTATGCATCACCTGCGCGACCGTCGACCGTTTTTGACCGATCGCGACGTAAATGCAGAACATTTTTTCCTTGTCGCTTTTGGCTTTGTCGTTCATCGCTTTTTGGTTGATGATCGTATCCAGAATAATCGCCGTTTTTCCCGTCTGACGGTCGCCGATAATCAATTCGCGCTGTCCGCGTCCGATGGGAATCAGAGAATCGATCGCTTTCAATCCCGTCTGCAACGGTTCGTGAACGCTGCGGCGCGTAATAATGCCGGGGGCTTTAACGTCGACGGCGCGGTATTCGGCGGCTTTGACATCGCCCTTGCCGTCAATCGGATTACCCAGAGCGTCAACGACGCGTCCCAGCAAATCCATGCCGACGGGCGCGCTGACGATTGATCCCGTGCGCTTGACGGTTTCGCCTTCGTGAATGCCGGCGTCCTGACCGAAAACGACCGCGCCGACACTGTCCGATTCCAGATTCAGCGCCATGCCTTTCAGCCCGCCTTCAAATTCGACCAATTCCCCCGCCTGGACGCGATCCAAACCGTAAATACGGGCGATGCCGTCGCCGACGGACAGCACGCGTCCGACTTCGTACATATCGGGTTCTGCGCCGAAATTTTCGATGCGTTCCTTTAACAAAGATGTAATTTCCGTGGCTTGGATAGTCATACCCCGACACCTTTCATAACAAGATTAAGTTTTTGCAGTTTCGTTTTTACGGACGCGTCAGCCATAAACGACCCGACCCGCACGGTCATGCCGCCGATCAGATCGGGATCGACATTCAGATCCAGCCGGATTTCCCTGTCGAACACGCCGCGCAGAACACCGGTCAGCCGTTCAATCGTCGGTTCGCTCAGCTTTCGCGCCGACACGACATGAACGGACAAAATCCCCTTGTATTTTTCATAAATCCTTGTGAAAGCGGACAAAATCAGCGGCAAAAGAAACGTTCTGCCATTTTCGATCAAAACACCCAGAAAGCCGCGCGTCGTTACGGACAATTCCATTTTTCCGGCAATCAATTCAAACGCCAGAGCGCGCGTTTTCGCCGACACCGCGGCGGACACGACCAACGCGTTCAGTTCCGCCGACTGCGCGATCAGCCGTTCCAATTCGCGCATTTCGCCCGCGACGGTATCGACGGCGTTTTGATCCCGCGCCCCGTCGAACAAAGCCGCCGCGTATTTTTCAGCCAAACGCGCCTTGTTAAGTTTTTTTGCCATAATTCCTTCCGTTCAGAAAACCGCTTGCGCGCGGTTTTTCCTTTCAAACATTCTTTTATAGCAACAAAAAAAAATCTTTTCAAACAGAATCCGCCCGAAAAAAGCGTATAAAAAGAAAAGCCTTCCATTAAAAATGAAAGGCTTTTCAACAACGTTCGGATAAAAGATCACAACACGGGGCAACCGACCGCGGGAACCTTTTCCAGTTCCTCCATCTTGCCGTCGACGTTGTTTTCGTAATTCGCGGTCGCGACGGCGTCGGCAACGGCGGTCATCAGCAAAGAATTGATTTCCGCCGCGTTGTCGCGCGACACTTTGACCAAAAATTCACTGTCCTTCTGCATGGCGTCCATCGTCGCGTTTTCCTGCACGATCATCTTTTGCAGATCCGGCAGCAGCTTTCCGCCGAAACGTCCTTTCAGCAAAGCGATTTTCGCTTTTGCCGAACTGATTTTCGCGTTTTGCAATTCGGTCATTTTTTTAACCGCCAGATTGTAATCTTCGTCTTTGGACAAATCAAACGTGTCGGGATTCGGGACTTTAAAGCCCGCCTGTTCCAACGTGGAAATGATATTTGCGCTCATTTCCCTGATGGCGGCTTCGGCGCGTTCTTTGACCGGTTTTTGACTTTCCTCGGCGGAAACCAGAGTCAGATAGGAACTGATTCTGTTCACCATCAAAGGAACGGGGATTCTGGGCTGTCCGTCCTTGCCCAGTTTGACCTCGCCCGTTTCGGCGTTGTAGTCCTTCGGACGATAACGCACGGTGTTGCCGTGGCGTTCGACCAAATTCGCCAGTTCGCCGTCTTTGGTATAGTTGTCGATCGACTGCGTCACCTTAAACCACGGATCGGGCAAATCGGAGGCGATTTCCGGAATTTGCTTTTCAACGCCGTGAATGTACACGGATTCGCGCCAGGGCGGCAACGGTTTTTGCGGCAGGTACGGCGCGCTCAAATCCGGTGCCGTCACGCCTTTTTTCAGCGGATAGGTTTGCAACGCCGCGACATAAGTCGCATGCAAAGCATACAGCGCGCCTTTGTTCACGCGGGCGCAAACATTTTTCTTTCCATCTGTCTGTCCGCACCATTTTTCATCGGCGTTCGCGGTTTTGTCGTCAAACGCCGCCGCGGACGGCTTGACGTCCGGAACGTCGCCCCGATACATGTCTTCGGGCAGATAGGACGCCTTTTTCGTCATTTCGGGACGCGGCGGGAAAGGACGCAAAGGCGACGCGACATACTGTTTTTCCATATCGGCGTAATGGTTCGACACATAGACATCGTAGACGTGTTTTTGGTCGACCCACGGCGTAAAGAGCTTGCTTTGTTTGCCCCATTTCGCCGGATTGGCGTAAATGTCTTTCAGCACTTCGAATCCGACGTCCCAGCGCACCTTGCCGTACGCCATCGCTTCGTCCATATCCATGTCGGAATCGGCGGCGGTGCTTTCGGCTTTCGCCGTTCCGGCGTTCACCATCGCCCGCGCCTGTTCGGTCGTCGTGTCGCCGTTGATTGAAGAATAAGGCGAATCGGACGCGTTTGTCACGGAAACGGCGGAAGAATCCCCCGATTCCAACGCTTTCAACTGAGCCGATGTTTCGGGATCGGTATCCATCGAATCGGACGCCTTTGCCAACAATTCGGCAGAACTGTCCCGCGCCCATGCGGACACTTTTTTCCACACGTTGTCCGCATCGGAAAAATGTTCGCGCAGCTGCGATACGTTGCATGACGTGTTTTGATTCAAACGCCGCACGATTTCGTTGTAGACGTCGATTTCGTCCTTGTATTTTTGCAGCTGTTTTTTGTCATCAATCAGATTCATCGCCGTCGCGTGCAATCCGATGGCGGCGTTCACGTCGTCCTGCGCCGCGCTCAGCATCGGAAATTGCTGAAAATCGGTGTTGACGGTCGTCGCGCCGGGCTTAACATTACTGAACGTCAAACCGCTGCTTTTGATCACGGCGTTCGCCTGATTTGAAAAGAGGATCATTCCCGACGACAGGGCGGTCAATGCCGCAAATGTTTTTCGAAAGTTGTTTTTCATGGTCGTACTCCCACCTTTTCAAACGCTTACATATTGCTGAAAACGGGTTCTTCAAGAATATAGCCGCCCGACAGCCGATCCGCCGCATCCGCCTGCAACTGGACGGCTTCCAGCTGGTTTTCGATGACGCTCAGCTGATATTCCAGCAGCTGAGCCGCGAAATTCGCGCGTTGGGCTTTGTTCAGGTCGTCGGCTTCTTTAACCATATTCTGAATTTCTTCCGCCGCGGCGGTCAACGTTTCCATCTGATTATTCAGATACGCCGTGTACCCCGCCGTTTCGATGACGTTTTCAAACTTGAACCGTTTGCTGTAATAGTTCATTTTCAAGCGATCCGTTTTGGAAAAGGTTTTTCCTTCCTTGTTCCAGTCGGGGCGCAGGAAAACGACTTCGATCGCCTTGGTGATTTCCATCGGATCCTCGCTGTCCGTTTTCGGGAAAGCTTCCAGCGAAACAAATTCCTCGCTTGCCGCCATCATCAAGGATTCCATCTTGGGCATCTTGACTTTGATGTCAGACAACGACGGAAGCTGTCCCGAACGCAATTTTTCCAATGTTTGATCCCCCAGCTGTTTCAACTGGGTTTGCCCTTCTTTCAGCAAAGCGGCGGGAACGTGCGGAATAATCGCCGGAACCGCGGTGAAGTCGAACACGGGCATGCTCGGCGTCGCCTTTAAGATCATCTGAAACAGGCAGATCGGGTTGACGGGCAGGCATTTCGCTTGCGCCGAAGCGGAGGAAAAAACCACCGCGCAACCGACCGCCAAGAACAATTTTGTCATTTTAGTCAAAGTTAACATTGATTTCTTCCTTCTCTTTTTCGGAATAAGTCTCTTCCCCCAGCTTGTAATTCGTAATGGCTTGGGGCTTTGAATATCCGCTGATGGACAATGAACCGAACTGCTTCGTCTGTTCTTTTTTCATATTCGCCAGTTTCAGCACCAGTTGGTTCATTTTGGCGAAATTGGTGCTCATCAGCGCCAACGTCGCGGCGTTGACGTTGTCATGCAGGGACGCCGCGTTTTTAGCCGCTTCGTTTGCCTTTTCCATGCTGTTTTGCACCTGCTCGACTCCCGTGGTCGCCATATACATGGCGGTGACCATGGCTTCTTTGTTGGCGGCTTTCACGGCGGCGACGCGGGCGCCGGCGATTTCGGTCTTGTCTTCCGACGTGACCTCTTTCTGATCCAGCGCGAAAAAGTCGTTTTTAAGATTCTTCATCGCGTCTTTCACGCCGTTTGATCCTTTGGCGACGTCCATGTAGTGCATCGTGTCGCCGACAAGGAACGCCCCCGCCTTGAACGCTGTCTGCGCCTGTTTTCCGATCGCGTTGATATCGCCGGAAACCACCGCCTTGGCAAAAGACTGCACCTGTTCAGCCGATGTTTTCAACTGATTGATGTGTATCAACGCCGGCTGAATGGGCTGGTAACGAGCGACCAGATTGGTAATCAGCGACGACAGCTTCGCCACGTCGAAAGTGGGCCACCCCGCTTTCGCTTCGCCGATCGGCATCAGAAGAGATACCGTCAGCACACTTGTTAAAAGAACATGCTTTTTCATTTTCTCTTCCTTTCCTTACTTGCCCTGCGCCTGCTTCTGCTGCGCCTTGCGCTGTTGCTGTTCGGCGTAAGCGGCGGCGGCGTTCTGCATCGTCTTCACCCCTTTTTCGACCACTTTCGATCCGGCTTTCGCCGCGGCGTCAGTCACCTTGTCCTCAGCCTTTTTGACTTTTTCTTCGGCTTTTTTGACTTGTTCCTTGATCGCCTTTTCGGCGTCGTCGGCGGCTTTTTTGACAGCGTCCTTAGCATCGTCATAGGCTTTGTTCACGGCTGCCATCGCGTCGGTCGCGGCTTTTTCAACCTTTTCCATAGCGCTCTTGGTCGACTTTTCCGCCTGATCGGCGACGGCGTTTGCGGCGCTGTCGGCGGCGGCGTTAGCCTTGTCGACAATCTTGCCCAGCTCTTCGCCCGCGGAGGCGGCAGCGTCGGTAATCGCCTTTGTGGCTTTTTCCTTAGCATTATCCAGCTGTTCCTGCGCCTTGCCGACACCTTTGCCGATTTCGCCCAAAGCACTGTTCGCGGCACCGGTCACGCCGTCGGTAACGCTGCCCACGGCATCATTGACCGCGCCCGTAACGGTGTCTTTGGCTTTGTTGAACTGTTCTTTGGCGTCATTGACCGCGCCGTTAATCGCCTCTTCAACCTCTTTGCGGGCGTTGGTGTACGCTTCGTTCGCTTTTTCCAGTTGTTCGGAAACGTCTTTGGAAATGTCATTGATTTTTTCGGACACGTCATTGGCGATGTCTTCAACTTTGTCTTTGACATCATTCACGACGCCTTCGACTTTATCCTTGATATTGTCAACCTTGTCCTGAACTTTTTCCAACGTCTGCTGAAGCTTGCTCTTTTCCTTTTCCTTTTCCTTTTCTTCTTTCTTGCAATTTTCATCGCCTTCTTTGCAAGTTTCCTCTTCCTCCTCGCCCTCGTCGACGGTTTCACCTTCGGCGGCGATGATTGTGGACGTGGCGTCCATTTGCGCGCGCGCGGCGATCAGCAACTGTTGCGCCTGAGTCTGCGACAGCTTCATCTGTTCCAGCGTGTTCATTTCCGCTTTCAAATCCATTTCCGACGCGGAATCCTGCGCGTTTTGGCGCATCTGTTCAACTTTTGCCAAATCCCTGTCCAGCTGTTTGCGCAAAGCGACGGCTCTGCCGTAAGCCAAAGCCAGATTGGAATATTTGAAAACGGTTTGTCTTCTGTGCAATTCGTCTTCGGACGAGAAAGAATCGTCCTTTTTCTTGGTCAGGTTTTTCTTCAACCAAGCGGTCGTGTCTTTTCCCTTTTCCACCAAATCTTTCAGCGAACCGGGCAACGCCTGAGCCGCTTTTTTGGCTTTATCCATGTCTTTCAGCATGCCTTCGGCTTTTTTCAACTTGTCTTTCAAGTTGCCGCCCGACAGGTTTTGCTTCATTTTTTCAATATTGATGGAAGCCTGAAACTGTTTCAATTTGGAACGCGTTTCGGACAGCTGATCCAACAAGGCTTGAATTTGCATGGCGGCGTCCATCGTCGTCTGCGCGCGCGTAGCGGTGGGCACGCCGAACGCAACGATGACGGATAATATAAGAGTACACTTGCGTAACATTTTTTCCTCCGTCCTTTGAATAGGCGATGCGTTAATCGCACATGGACCCGATGCTGGAATTCAGCAAACTGTTCGCCTGCAATTTCAAATTTCTGGCTTCCTGTTTCAGGCGTTTGCCCAAAGCGATGTTTTTAGCCTGTTCCTGTTGCTGCTGGTTTTCGGCATTTTTGGACACTTCCTGAACGTCTTTCACGTCCTGTCCCGTAGCGATATCCTGATTCGCCGTCAGCGCGTCAGCCATGCTTTCTTTTGCCATTTTCTTTTTCAAAGCGTCGCGCGCCTTGAAACATGCGGCGCGGGCGTCGGAATCGATGCCTTTTTCGCTGATGCCTTTTTTCGCCATGCCTTCCGCCCAATCTTTCAGTTTATCCGGATTTTTCAGCATTTCATCGGTCAAACCCGCTTCTTTCAGCTCCTTGGGCAATTCGATTTTAGCGATGGCGTCTTTCATCATTTTTTTGGCTTCGGATTCCAGATAGCCTTTTCCCGCCGCCAAAGCTTCCTTGGGACCGATGTTTTTAATCGTTTCAATCTTGCTTTGGATCTGTTCCTTCATCTTTTTCAGTTCGTCAAGATGTTCCTTGGCTTGCTGCAACTGAACTTTCAGTTCCGCGCCGATGGTCGGAACGGGAATGGCGGCGTTCACCGCCGGCACGCGGAAAAAGAAAGAAACCGCCATCAATCCGATTACCGCTGATTTCTTTGCATTCTTCATGGGAAACCTCCTGTATTATAAAAACGCCATGGTTACGGCTTTTTCTAGCTGATTATAGTTTAACCATAGAATTATGGCAAAACAATGGTTTTCATTAAGGCAATTATGACAAAAAAAAGACAAAACCGGGCTTAAAGCCCGATTCCGCCTTACGCGACCTCCAAATACTTTTCGACAAACCCTTCCGGACCGTACTCTTTCATCAGCTGTTCAGCCAGCAACACATGTTTTCGACCCGAAGAATACAGTTTCAGGAACGGTCCCAATCCGCCCAGATTCACGTCCAGAATGACCGATTCGCCGACGGCGGGACGCGACACCAAAATCGCGTATTTCAATTCCTTGAACGACCGTCCGAACACGAAATCGCGTTCATGCGGCGTCAAACGCCAGTTTTCGTAGTCTTCCTCCATGCCCTGCGGGTTGCGGAAGAAAATAACCGTTTGACACTGACCGCGGATCACTTCGCCCATGCCCAGCGAATCGACGATGTTCGGCTGTTGGAACGCGCACAGATAGGCTTGGCGTTTTTTACGCCCTTCCTGCAGACCGATAACGAACTGGTCGCGGAACATCGGGTGTTTCAGCATGGGCGCGGTTTCATCGATCATGATCAGGCTGGGATCGCCCGTATCGCCGGAAACGCTGTGAATACGCTGCATGATATAACTGATGACGGCGGGAGCCAGCGTTTCGTCTTCGAAAATATGGGTAAAGTCGAAAGCGATGAATTTCGCCGTCATGTCCAACGTGTCGTTGGGCGAGTTAAAAATCAGACCGTACTGCTGATCATTCACCCAGCGGAACAGTTCGCGGCGCATCGCGCCCGTCGGCGAAAAGCAGCTTTTATGCAAATTTTTCAGCGTTCTTTCTTCCGGACGCAGATAATCAAACGCCGTCGTCACGGCGCGGGCGATTTCCTTTTCGGAAACGGCATCGTCAACCATGGTGATCGCCTTCAGCCAGCGACGCAAAAACGCGCGGTTTTCCGGCGTGTCGCGGCACGAAAACGGATTCATGGACGTCGAATCCTTGTCGCCGTCAAAATTGACATAAGCCCCCTGAATCGCGCGACAGAAAACTTCGACACCCCTGTGACGGTCGAAAAAGTACACGCGCAAATCGTTGTGACGCATCGCCTGTCCCGCCAGAAAAGCCAGCAAAGTCGTTTTACCTTGACCGGTCGACCCCAGCAAAATGCAGTGAGCGACGGCGTTGGCGGCTGCCGTGACGTGGAACTGCCAGCGGTACGCGGTGCCGCTGATCGTCCTGAACACGGTAATCGGTCCGGGACCCCAGTCGCTTTTTTCGTTGCCTTCGGGCGCTTTTTCAAGATTGATCGCGGTCGCGACGGCGCGCGACAGGAACGAATACGTTCTGGGATAGATGTCGTATGTCGGGAACTGGGCAAAAAACGACGCCTGCGCGATCCAGCCTTCGCGCACGGGCGTCACGCCGTACAGGCGGCAAATGCGTTCAACCTCCATCTGCCCGAATTCGATTTCGTCCTTGGTCAAGCCGTACACGAACAAAGTCATCGAATAATGACAAAGCGTCTGCGTGTCGCTGTCCGTCGAATCGATCATTTCAATCGCTTCGTCGTATTGATCCAGCGTCGACCCCGAAAAGCTCGTCACTTTCGCCATGCGTTTTTGCTGCATCAAAACAGCCAAAGCCTTGATCTTGGGAATCGGCGTCACCGTATGCAGCAACGTGACTTCGACATTGATGGACAGCAAATCGGAAATCAGCTGTTCGTCCATATAATCGCCGGGACTGCGGATTCCCATGACGATCGCCAGCAGCTCGTTTTCGCCTTTGAAAAAGCGAATCAGCCCTTCGTCCCCCGTAAAGTGGATATAATCCGCCGTCAGCATGGATTTCAGTTCCGCGCCTTCCAGCGAACCGACGCGGGGACGGGGCATGGTGATGGGACTGCACAGCCGCGCGAAGAACGTGAACGGACTGAGTTCCAAATCGCTTTCTTTGGTTTCATACAACTGGGTCGGTTCGTACATGTCCAAAATCGCGGTCAGCGCCTGCGCCGCCTGCGCCAAATCGCGGGCGTGGTTTTTATGCTCTTTGACCGACAGAATAATGTAATGCTTGTTTCTGAAAACGCGGCTGAGGTTGTCCAGCCATTGCGTGGCGATCGCGCGCAGGATCGGATTTTCGTGGCGGACTTCCTCGCCCAGAGGGATCATTTCGCGAATCGTGATGACGCGCACCGTGACGTTCAAATCCGCCATCGCGTCAATAAAGCTTTTGCGCGCGTCCAGCATGTTCATGCGCAGTTCGGGCGCAATCATCGCGACGTCCGCGCCCTTGATCGAAAACACGCGCACCAGCGATCCGTCGTGACATTCGATTGTCGTGCCGTCCTTTCCCAAACGCTCAAACGGCAAAAAATCCGCCACCTGCGTTTCGCGCGGTTTCGGCAAAATCATTTCGCCCAGTTTTGTCGCCAACAATCCCGCGAACGCCGCCGCCGCGACGATGCCCAGAATGCTGACCAGAACCTCGCCCGTTCCCAGACTTTGGATAAAGATGGAAAAAATACTTTCAGGAAGCAAGTTTCGTTCCTTTGCACTTGTAAATGTTCTTTGATCCGCCGGCGACGCGACCGAACGCCTGAATCATCGCGGACAAATGCGGCTCGCGCGCGCCGTACACGATTAAAAAGGTATGCGCGATGACAATCGGAAACACGAAAATCAACGGGTTCATTTCAAAAATTCCCATACCCATGAACATAAACGGGAATTGAATCGCCAAATTGATGCCGGCGGGCAGAAACGGCGCCCAAAAGATTCTGGGCGGCATGGCGACGGCTCGTAAAATGGGTTCGCGCATATTTCAATCCTTTCCGTTGTTTCAGACTATCCGAAGAAGATGAATAAAGCCTTTATAAAGTATATGTTCAAAAAAAACAAAAAGAAAGTCATTCCGCCGCCGCGCGACAAAAAAAGAGGGAGGTCGCCCCCCCTCTTTCGTGACTTTGCGTCGATTACAGCGTGGAACCGATGTCGTAGTCGGTGTACGCGGAACCCGTGCCGCCGGACGTGAAGTAGTTGACGACCTGGCTGGCGATAGCCAAGATCAACAGACCGAACGCCAAAGAAGCGAACCATTTCCATTTAACGGCACCGAAAATCGCGCCGACAGCCAGACCGACCAGACCGAAACCGCCCATAACGAAGACGACCGTTCTGACGCTGCTGAACAATGTTTTACCTTTACCGACGACGGTGCTGAAAGCGTCCTGAGCGAAAACGTCGGAAGAAGTGGCGAACAGCATCGCCAATGCCAAATATAACAGTTTCATTTTCATTCTCCTTGTTTGAAGGTGTTTGTACTCCTCATAGTTTTAGAATATGAAAAACGACCGCTGTTGTCCAACAAAAAAAAGCCCGGAAAAACAGATGTCAACCCATTGATTTTAAACAAAAAAAATAAAAAATTACACTTCCTTAAAAAAAATGTCACGAATTTGAAACATTTTGAAAACACGGGATTTTTTGGAAAAATCCCCGTTTTCCCCGAAAACAAAACCGCATTTACCGATAGTTAAGGACTTTACCGTTAGAATCCGCGTGTATATAATGATTTGTCTTTGAATCCAAAGTGAAAAGCCATGCCTCGTTTTATGCCGGAAAAAACAATGCGCGCAGAACCGAAACAATCCCGTGAAAAACGATTTCCCCTGTCCGCGGGAACAGCCTTGTTTCTGGTGTTTAATTTCATGCTGATTCTGGGATTTTGCAAATTTTCCTTTTATGTTTTGAAAAACCACCGCGACGCGGTTAATCGCGTCGCTTTGGTCAGAACGTACGTCGACGTCCAGCCCGCGGGCGCGTTAAAAGAACGCAGTCCTTATATAAAGACGGCAAGCGGGGGATCGGTCGCGCCCGCTCCCTTTTTCACCGATTTTTCCGGAAAACGGGACGAAAGCGAATCGCCGCGCCCCGACTTGCGCAACGTCGTTCCCGTCGCCGCGGTCGTCCGTCCGCCCGTTTTGCGCGCGCCGAAAACAAAAAAAGTCGATTCTTTGCCCGTTTCCGAACGGACGTCCCGTTTTTCCGAACGGTCATCGATCGGAAACGACGACGGCGTTTCTTTGGACAATCTGATGGCGTCGGGATTGGATTTGCTGGATAAGTCGGGCGAATCCGTGGCGGCGTCTGAAATTCTGCTGGACGACCCCGCTCCCGCGATCGCCGTTCGGGAAAACGGCGGCGAAGCGAATAAAACGACAACCGTCGCCGCCGCCGAATCGATCGCGTCCGAAATTCAAATCGCCGATGCCGCCCCCGCAGTCGAAAAAGCCCCCCCTATCGCCGTCAAAAAAGAAACAAAGAAAAAATGTAAAGAATCAGTATTGTTTTTTACATCAGGTACAACTGGTGCTAATAAGTGTGTCATGTTAAGTGAAGAAAATATTTTAAGTGATATCTATGGTGCATGCAGTATTTTTAAACCAAACGGAGATGTATTTGCATGTCTTCCATTTCATCATGCGCAGGAACAACATAGCCATGATGGAAGGGCCCTCCGCCAAACTCTGCCAAGGGCACTTGGCATTCATACATATGTATGTAAAATCTTAATTTTGATAAGTAAACAATATGATTAAAAAAATCTTTTCCAATACGATTGTTATCTTATTATTGTCTGTCGTTGTTGGCATCGTAGCAGGCTTTTTCATTCCGGAAGGGTTGATGAAAAGTGTACTAGTTGTCAAACAAGTAAGTGGACAAATTATCTTTTTCCTTGTTCCACTAATCATTGTCGCTTTTGTGGCTCCCTCTATTGCTTCACTAAGGGGAAGCGTTTCACGACTAATAATCTTTGCTTTTTCGTTAGCATACTTATCATCCGTAGGTGCGGCATTCTTTGCCATGCTGTTGGGTTATCAGGTAATTCCTTTACTTGCTATACAGCCTATTACCGAATCTCTGAGAGAGCTGCCTGAAGTTTTATTCAAATTAGAAATTCCTCCAGTATTGAGCGTAATGTCCGCCTTGCTGCTCTCGATCTTTGTCGGTTTGGGATGCTGCTGGACTAAGTCTGATGGAGTTACAGAATTACTTTTGCAATTTAGAGAAATTGTGCTGCAACTGGTAGAACGGATTCTAGTTCCTTTGCTTCCCTTATATGTAGCTGCCAATTTCTGCGCTATATCCTATGAGGGAAATATATCCCGATTCGGTATATTGCTGCCAGTAATCATAATTGTCATAACTTGCCACTACGCGTGGCTTTTATTACTCTATACATTGGCCGCTCTCTATTCAAAGAAAAACAGTTGGCAAGTGCTCAAGTTCTACTTGCCCGCCTATCTCACAGCTTTGGGCACAATGTCTTCTGCTGCCACCTTGGGCGTAGCTCTGGAATGCATACGCAAAAGTCCTATACTTGACAAAAAAGTCTCTGACTTTTCTATCCCACTATTTGCCAATATACACCTTTGCGGCTCTGTGCTGACGGAAGTATTCTTTGTCTTCGTTGTCTCCCAATTGCTCTACGGCCATTTACCGACACTTTCTACTATCGTCTTATTTATATCCATATAAGCCTTTTTATAAACTTGTATTATC
>OQVL01000153.1_pt1 | contig 29942 bp, 37 predicted proteins | sample 1691501 | NCBI WGS metagenome assembly OQVL01 (sample SAMN03418253, study PRJEB22391) | human gut metagenome | biome: human-gut; feature: organic feature; material: feces | host: Homo sapiens | place: Tanzania | collected 2013-01 | reverse complement strand
AAATGACATTACGGCTTTTAGCGCAATCGGAACAGCTACAAAAAGACAAAAAATATTTAGCGGATTCTTTGGCGGATATTTCCCACCAATTAAAGACACCGCTGACTTCGATGAAGGTACTTGCGGATTCATTAAACGGGCAGGAAGATGTGCCGATCGAGCTGTATCGGGAATTTATGCAGGATATCGGTGGTGAGATTGAGCGGGAGACCAAGATCATCAATGATCTGCTTTCTCTTGTTAAAATGGACAAGACATCCGCAGATCTCAATGTGGAAGCTGTTGATATCAACAAGATGATCGAATCTATCTTAAAGAGATTAAAACCGATTGCCGATCAGAAGGATATTGATCTGATCTTTGAAAGTGTGCGTGATGTAACGGCGGAGATTGATGAGGTAAAGCTTACACTGGCTATATCCAATCTGGTTGAGAACGGCATCAAGTACAATCGTGAGCATGGATATGTAAAGGTTCGACTGGATGCGGACCATCAGTTTTTTGTCATTCAGGTAGAGGACAATGGCATCGGAATTCCGGAAGAATCTATTGAGCATATTTTTGAGAGGTTTTACAGAGTTGACAAGTCACATTCCAAAAAGATCGGCGGAACCGGGCTGGGACTTGCCATTACAAGAAATGCGATCCTGATGCACCGCGGCGCGATCAAGGTGGACAGTGAACCGGATAACGGAACAACGTTTTCCGTTAAGATTCCATTGACTTATGCATTGAAGTAGGATGTGGAAGGCTGATGAACCGGAAAATGCGAAAACCGGTAAGGCAGAATCTGATGACCTGAGAATAATCATCGACCAGAAGTAAAACGTAAATTTTATATAGAGGATATTTTGCGTGATGAAGAAATGGATACGGCTAAGCCTGCTGATATTGATTTTTTGTTTGACAGGCTGTGGCGGCAAAGATAACCATACATCAAAAGAATATTTGATCTATGATGTAGATAAAGATGAAAATAAAGTAAACAGTTATTCCATTCATGTGGAAGAAACCGAGACAAAGGATGTTTTACAGGCACTGTTTCGGGCTCTTAAGCAGAATCCGGAAACAGCCGGCTATAAGAGTGCAATTTTTACATCTTAATTGCATGTATCTTGTTATTAGCAAGTGGTGTTTTTATATAACGTATTGATATGTAAGGATTATGTAAAAATCGCCCTCAACAAATATCGTGCGTATCGTGCATTCTTATTGCGCTTTTTTATTATCATTCACTGTGTTAACTAATTGATATTATTGAAATATGTAAAGAATGCCTTCATTGCTGATGGATTGATGATGTAAAAAATGCCCTCAACATTGCGCTACCTTCCCTACCCGCTATCGTTGAGGTCGTGGGTGCTGACGGGAAATGAGCAACCCTCCAGCACACATAATTAAAGCTATTCAGAATTTGATCACTCCACTCACAGCCCCCTTTAACGCACTTGTAGCCATGCCAGCGGCACCGTTGGTCAAAGCAGAAACACCTGAGCCTGCGGATGTGTATTTCTGGAAAGTGATTGGATATGACAAGAACTCTGACACCTGGTCTCGTGAGCGGGTGATTTCCCCAAGTTGAGTGGGGAATACGCGCATTTCCTCTTCCAGTTCTTTACCGCCATCCTGAGTTACCCGGTAGAGCCGGATCTTCATTAGATATTCAGGAGGAAGGTTTATTGTTCCGTCAGGGTTTGTCACGCGGGAACGACGCTCTTTGAACCAGTTCATGATCTTGCCGTCTTCGGTATCCCTTACGGTCATCGTGACTGGTCCGGCGGTGACGTAGGTTGGCTTGCTGAACTCTACGCTACCTATCACCTTGTTTTCTGTCTCGATATTTCCGCTGCTGTAGGTGATATCCTTCACGAACATATCGAAACCGTTCAGACCGTCCACTTCAACCGTCCACTGCCATCCCTGGGCGTAACGAATACGCATAGCGGCAGCAACAATATTTTTCCCGTAGGCAATATCGCTGCTGTAGTTCCCACTTACCCCGCCGCCGGATATTGCTTTATCCAGAATGTCGCTAATGAGGTTGCTGGTGAATGATTTTGTGTTAAATGACAGTGCGGTGGTCAACGTTCTGCCAACGCTGCTGAAAATACTCACTCTGCGCCTCCAGCGTTAAAAAATGGTAGCCCCCGGAATAATCGCCCGGTTTGAGGACATTTTTTCTTCAATCTCCTGAACGCGGGCATATAACGTGGCTTCATCAGGTAGATCTGAGTAGTCAAATTTCCCGTCGATGGACGCTCGACGCTGGCGGGCGACATTTCTGACATTGATAAGCGCCTCCAGGTATTCTTCCAACATTCCAATGATTGCAGGCGGCACTTGCCATTCGTCCAGTTTTCTGTCGCGGAGATTAACCAGATACAGCATCCGAAAAGGCCATCGTTCTGAACCTGTCAGCTCTAATTCAATAAAGCCGGATAGTTCATCCGAATAGACCAAAAGGCCATTGCTGTCGGTGACGTGAACAAGGGATAGATAATCTTCCGGCAATGGGATTGCGGTGCCACCAGCTTTTTCGAGTTTTAGTGTCTTCACTACCCCGGCCCTGTCCTGATACGTGGTCAGCGCTTTAATCAGGAAGGCTTTCAGCGTGTCTTCTTCACGCACAAGCAGTGGGTTAAATCGCGTTTTAACGCTTTCTAATAATTCGGTTGGTGTCATCGTAGCCACAACTCAAATTCAGAGGAAATCCCGTCCGGAAGGACGGGAAAGAGATCACTCTACCCAGTTGTAAACAATACGCAGGGAAGGTTTCACGACTGCCGTTACGTCTTCGGAAGAGAAGTCCACGGCGTCGGAATACACTTTGCAGTGAGAGTAGGTACGAATCAGACCTTTGTGGTTGCCGCTGTTGGATTCAGCCGCTGCCTGGAAGGTGATATCAAGATACTCTTTGCCATAAACCATTTGTTTAACGGCTGCGAGTACATCCCCTTCGATTGTCTCAGAGCAGGTGACCTGGAACTCACCAGAGTTGCGCAATGGCCCGTGCTGGTTGAACTTCATGCCGCCGGGGGCATAATCCTCCACGTCTTCGCGTGTCATTTCCGGTAACTGAGTGGTACGAACAAGTACAGACAGGTTTTCGTAACCTTTAATAGTCATCCAGAATTCTGAACCAATAAGTTTTTCGCCTGCTGCCAGGTTTTTATTAAACCGGGATTTCAGGAAGGCGATATCGGCTTTTGTATTTGCAAAACCGGACATAATTACTCCTACACAAAAACAGATGAAATATTGCTACGGTTAATCGAAGTGTTTCCGCTGCATTGCAGGGTTACGGTGTTGTGAGTGAAATAGCCTTCCGGAGTGCGAGGCGCATCCAGTTGAAAGCTCACATTTTTGATAACAACATCGGATAACATTACGTTTCTGCCGATATTCAACGTGACCGTCTCAGGACGACGCCCAAATGGAGCGACGTTGTTTAATTCTGGCGACTCCATTTTCAGTAATGCATTGATTGCGGCATTCACTTCAAGTTGTGCGTTTACCGTAGCCATGAAGTCGATAACCAGATTAAATTCAGGGGGTTCCTGCCCTTCCCATACCAGCATGGAGTTAAAAAGCGTTTTTGTTGTTACGCCAGTTGCGGTCTGGAGTGTGTCAGCAAGAGAGCCAGCGGCAGAACTGATGCCACCGAGCAGGCCACCAACAGACTGGTTTTCGAATGGTGACTGCCAGATTGACGACAACTCCACCGATGAACCTTCACCGATATACCCGACAACCATATCCGTGTTGGAATTATTCCTGATGTACACCTTCAATAACGGGCTTATCCCGTCAGGCATAATCGCACCGCAAATCAACCGATTCCCTCCAATAAGAGGCCACCATTGCTGGTGGCATGATGTCTCAATTAAAAGCCGCGTTTTTTACGAATGCGCATAGACTTGCGACGATTGATATTTGCCACTGATGTATGCGCTTTGCGACGGGCTTTTTTCAGAGCCTGCTTCTGCAGAGAAGTCATGCGGCGTGGGCGCGGTCGCTTGCGGATGATGGTAACTTTGCCGTCACGGACGACTTTCTTACGCACATCTTCCAGCATTGCACTATCGCCACCAGCCACGGTGTAAATCGCAATCGCGGATTCCATCATGTCGGAGTCATTTTCGGATAACGCATCGAATACGCGCTCCGCAGCGGCGTCGTCATCGTCATCGATCATCTCAGTAACGTCATCCTGATCCGCACCCAGCGCGACAGCGGCGTCAGCCAGTGCAGCCAGCGCTTCGTTGTACGCGTCGATTTGCTCGTCAGTGAAATCAGTGTCTTCGTCAATGTCAGTAAGACCAGCCATAGAAATTGCCAGTGCATCGAAGGAGTCAGCTTCTGGATCTCCATCTTCTACCCAGCCAGCCAGCATGGAAGCTGCCAGGCTTCGCATATCGCCTTTGGCGCGGGATTCAACGGCTTCCAGCATTGCTTTCTCAACGTCAACTTTATCTGTGGTCTTTTCTTTTTTGCTATTTGCGCTTTCAAGCATCGCGGCATCTTGATTATCGGCGTGCTGGGATGCAAAAAGCGCACGCATGAACGGATCTGCAACGGTAAAATTGTTCATTCGTAAACCTCATAACTCCCCGCCATCTTGGCGGGGTATAAATCAACGCATCAGGATCGGTTTGCCGACAATTCGGCGGGCTGTGCCAGTCGGACAGACAGACCAGTCAACCTGCCACAAGTCGATATCTTGCTGAGTGACCGACACGACATATGGGGCTTCCCCCTGAGAAGCGTCGCGCGGTTTCACCAGCGCACCAGCGGCATAGAATCGGTCAAGCAGCTCTGTCATCGCTTTCATCAGAGTGGCTTGCGTGATGCCATCCGGTTCATGCTTAATCGCCTGAGCAACTTCGTAGAAATTGCGTGCGATAGCGTTCATCAGGGACGATACGTGCTGGAAACGCAGGTAATTATTTTTGCTGAACGTGGTCAGAGAGTCGTCAATATAGACAGAGCCATCTGCGGCAATGGTTACCGGGTTAATGCGAGCTTTCACGAAGGCTTCGCGGTCAATCACACCAACGCTTGCCAGGCGGGAAATGTTCTGGCGATCAATAATTGCGCGGGAAACACCTGCCGGGGCGTAATGCCAGCCACCAACATCTGATACCAGTGCAACACCTTTCGCTTTCGCCACAAATGCGTCACAACTGATGCCGTAAACAACATTCATACCAGTGAAGGTATCGCGGCAGGCATACGGGAAGTAGTAACGACTTGGCTGATGAGAGCCGCCAAAGCTATGTGATTTTGCCTCTTCGATGGCCTTTTCTGGTGTCTTGTTACCGCTCAGGTCGTAGAACATGTCCACGCGAACTTCTTCTGCCAGCGTTTTGATTTTGGCAAGGACAGAAGGGTCATAGCAGCCAAGAGACAATAGTGCGGTGTAATTGACCTCCGAGGCTTCCAGAATTTTCAGGGCTTCCAGATAGTCTTCGGCTTCAATGCTGGTCAGTGTGCCATCGGAGCCGCCCTCGAACGCAACATCTTCAAAGGAGATCTTCGCCGCAACGCCTTCGGCATTATCTGCAAGCACTGCGCCCAGGCGGTTAGACTGGCTTTCCAGCAACGTAGGGATCCATGCTGGCTGGCCCATATCGTTTGTGCCTTCCGGCTTAAAGGAAACCTGATGACTTTCCAGCGTTTCAACGGAGCCGTCTGCCTGCTTTTCTTTCAGTGTCAGCGTATACAGTTCGCTGTCTTCGTCACATGTTAAAGAGAGCGTGCGGTTTTGAGACGCGTCACCATCTTTAATGTAGAAGATTGCAACGGCATCTTCTGTAATTTCCGGCGTTTGTTTCGGTGTGAAAGCAACGGCCTTAGTCGTGGCGGTTCCAGTAACACGAACACTAATAGTATCGCTAGTGTTAACCTCCACTGTTTCTGGTTCGACAGCGAGATTTTTGGCCGTCGCTTTGCTTGCCTTTGCTTTTGCCGCTACCGAAACGGAAATGCCAGGTACCTTCATGTCTTTTGGACAAACACGCACAACATAGCCGCTGCCGCCTTTCACAGCACGCTCCACGTGGCGGTATGATTCAAATGCTGCACCCACACGCGGGTGAATTGGCGTACCTAATACACTCTGGTAGGTGGTGGCATTGACTTGCAGTACCTTCCCCGGCGCACCTCGTCGAGAGATGACAAGCCCGGCAAAGACCGAAGCCCCGCCACTGGTATTGGATAGAGTAGCGTCAGCATCGACCGCCATAACGGCGACACCTGCGGCCTGCCCTACCGAAAAACTAATTTTATTCATGCTGCACTTATCCTCGTTGGTGCGGATGAGACAGGACTCCCCACTTAACGTGAGGAGTCATCAATCAGGCTTCGCCCACAGTGAAGGTGTCGCCTACATTCACTTCTTTTGTGGTAGGTTCGCAGGAAACACTGCTCACCCTTTTTGTAGCCTCACGAACAGTGACGGTGCATTGCGCGGTTTTACTGCCATCATTTGTGGTAATGGTCAGTACGGCCTGCCCTGCTGTTCTGGCGGTGCATGTAGTGCCTTCCACGCTCACAATCTCTGGGTGATTAGACTCAACGGTAAAAGATTTATCTGTTGCGTCCGCGGGCGTAATGGTTACTTTAATGTCAGCCATTCTTTTCTCCTGATTCGCCCCTTATTCAGGGGCGTGTCTTACTTCTGCTTTGTTGTTTTCCGTGCCTTTGACGTGCTCGCGGCGATGGTTTCACCTTTGTCAACTTCAAGCGACGCTGGTGCTACCGACACGTTCGCCACTGCTACTTTTTTTCGTTGATCTGCCCGGTCAGCATGTCAATCGCACCTTCTTTCGAACGAGTCAGGCGCAGACGAGCGAAGTAGTTTTCACCGTTGCGTGGATGAACTTCGTTGATGGCTGTGCCCCAGAGAGTGGTGCGGTTAACCAGTGACGGGTTTGTTTCATGAACATACGGAATAGCCGGGACAGCATCGCCCGCGATCAGGCCAGCTTTGCCGATGCCTTCGCCGCGACCGTAGAAGAAAATGTCATCCAGGCCGAACTCATAGCCCTGCTTCCCGAACTGTTCGCAGACAGGTTGCGGCACTTCGTAGATACGGATAGAGCCAAACAGTGTGCCGATGTACTGCACGTATGGGGACTGGACATAGCCCGGTGCGATCTGGAAGTGTTGCGGCGGCAGAGAACGCAAGAAGTTAGCCGCATCAGCCCCCGCGAAGCCACCGCGAATACCCGTAGTTTTGGTACGGTTTGCCATATCCTGAGACAGCGCGTTTACTGCATGGCGTAGCAGACCTACCCAGGACTCGTAGTTTTGTGCTTCTGGCAGAGCAACATCAAATTCACGTCCGTAAACGGTATGGAATACCAGGGTACGCAGACGCATAATGTCGGTTTCGTGAGAAATCCAGTTACGCATTGCGGAGAATTGCAGTGCTGCCAGTTCCAGGCCGTGCTCGCGGCTTAAATCTGATGCCGCCATGACGGTATGTTCGGACGCAATGACGTACTGTGACGGGCGTACGGTATATTTGCGCATTGCCTGGTTAATTACCGGGATCAGGCCAGGATTGCGCTCAACGTTAATTTCAACCTGAACGGCAATCTCGGTGCCTTCTGCTGGTGCGTCGGTAAAGGTGATGTCAATTACGCCAGTGTCGTATTTCACTTTCGCCGTAGCAGAAAAAGCATTGCCTTTGGTGTCGCGGTCGTTGAAATACAGGTTGCCGTCGCCATCGTCCACTTTGGACGGTTTGCGGTTAATCAAAAGTTTGTTATATCCCTGGCGGATCGGGCAGGCCTGGCCTTCAAATTTCTTGATATCGAACGTGAAGGTTGTTTTGCTGTTATCGCCTTTTTCAGTCAGGGTATACAGGCGTTTCATCTGTGAATAAACGCCAGCAGACTGCATGTCCAGTTCGTCGCCCTGCTGGAAGGAGCCGAATTTAGTGCCTGCAACGTTGAGCAGTTCGTAAATATGAGACTCGTCACGTTCGCAAGGAACAAAGGTACAGGCATCGCTGGTGGCTGCCCCTAAAGAAGCCGGAAGGATTAATGCTGCATACTGCGCGACCTTCATTACACCGTCAGAGGTACGCATAGATTCCGCGACAGACTCAAACATCGCTTTGCCAGAGCCTTCGTGTGTATTGCTGGCACATTCAGTCATCAAACGCTCAAGTGCTCTGTGTGCGTTTGCCAGCACATCACTTGCCGGGTAGTGACCGTTCTGACGCTTGTACTCATGCAGAGACATCGCCCATCCACCAGCAATCTGACGTGCAGCTTCCGGGGGTACGCCTTCAAACATAGGTACTTTCTGGACAGCTTTATCCAGGTTTTCCATCATTACTGCGTTATCAGCAATCATGTTGCCCGCAGCATCAGTGGTCGGATCGACGGTCATAGCCATGACGCTTGCCGCCCGATTCATAATATCGCGCTCGCGATCACGAGCTGGCTGAATGGTTTTATTCACGGTTAAGCCCTACTTTCGGGCGCGGCGTGAAGGTTCTTTTGACAGTGGAACAATACTGACTTTGTTATTTCGTCAATACCTTTTAGAAAATAAATTTTGTTCACACACAATTGTTTATGTGCTTTAATTTAATTTTCTAACATATATCGTTAAAATTATGAGCTACAGCATATTTGTTTCTTATCCGAACGGGGCGAAAAGCCACAAGCTGAGAACAACAAAGCGCCGTCTTGTAGAGAGCCAACTGGAGAACATTCTGAGCGAACCGGAAATACTCAGTCTCGCTGACCGGGTGGTTATTCAGTTTGGTGGTCATGACATCCTCAATGTTCCAGCCTCCACACCGCCGGAAGTTGTTATCAAAACTGTTCGATGGCCTGCCCCAGGATGCAGGATAAAAGTTGAAAACCCGATAGTCACATCGTTGTACATGCCTAAAGCCTTCCATGACTGGTTAGTCGCGCAAGGTGGCGGCAAGGCCAGTCGGGGATTGCGAGTGCTGGTGGAAAAGGCCGACATACCAGAATTGAAAAACGCATGGCGGCAGTGAATTGCCAGTAGCTGGCGCAGAAGAGGAGAACGCAATATGAGTCACGCAAATCCATCGAAAACGCAGTATCGCTTGATGCTGGCTATTGCGTCAGCGATACCGACAAGCCTGAATCCTCCGGCAGGATGGCCTGCTGTAGTTGATGATTGTTTTCAGTATTACGGTGAGGACATTCTGGGTCAGTCGAAGGCGCTCAAGCAGTTATGTAAGGCAGGTATTCTTCACTGCATTGGAGATCCGGATGATTTTGTCGTCATGCTGGCAGATCGTGACTCTTTTTTGTTGTCCTGGAAAGCAGGCGCGCGCGAGGCACGTTTGGGGAATGGGATTGGTTACATTGACTATAGTGATTGCCCGCTGGCATTCGCTGGTGGCTATATGCACTGGCATGAAAGAAATAAAGGCCGTCAGCGTCCGTACCGGTTGAGTGACTTTAACGTCTGTCACGGATTCGAGGAAGCTGACAGCCAAGATATCTGGCTTCAGGAGCCGTGACTCCCCTCCCCCTCCCAAATCTTTTTATTTCGCTGGTTATTTAGCGCGTTTCGCTGGTTGCATTCATCTATCGCGTTGAATAACCGTTCTGTGTATGTCGGGCATTCGTTTAGCAACCCTGGCGTTTCCTCCGGTACCAGGCAAGGAGAATAATCAATCAGAATGGCCTGCGGTTTGCTGGTGGCTTCCACGGTGATATTCACTGGCACGCTGGTTGATGGCTTTTGCACGTTCCCGCTGCATCCGGATAACATCATCAGGTAAACGCACATCACTAATCCCAGCACGGCGTAACGCAGCTTCAAGACGAGTGATTTCATTCTGGCTTTCCTCCCGCTGTTTGGTCAGTCTGTTATTAAGTTCGGTGGCTTTGCGCTGGTAGTCTTTTTCCAGTTCTTTGATTCTTTCGTTTTCGACCTGCATGGCAGATCGAGCGTCTTCACTTAACTGCAATGCGGTAGAAAGCGTGTTGTTCTCGCTTTCCAGTTGTGATTTTGAGTCTTCAAGCGAGCGGACGTACCTGATGTGATCGATGACAGCCGACGTTGCCCGGTAAAACCCAGATACGGCAATGAACGTTATTACAATCAAGATGATTTTTTTCACAAACAGCCTCTTTTGGTGTTGTTTTGGTGTTGAATATGTACCAATTTGAATCCTGTCAGGTGCCGTTTTGGTGTTTATATTGTTCCTTTTTGGAGCCACTCTGTAGCGCCTCAATAACGCCTTCTGGCATGATCAGGCTGATTGCCGGACTCATTACTGCGTCATTCAGTAGAGAGCCTGTTAGCGTGATGGCGACAGCATTCTCAAGCCCCCTTGCAGCCTGTTCTGTTGACGTTCTTATCCGACCTGCAAGAGATGCAACATTCTCGCTGGCTAAATTAATCCCGGAGAGTGAAGTTTCCGCTGTTGTTACTGCCTCCCTCAGAGCGTCAATTTCATCCTGGGTAATGACTGGAGCCGGAGCAGTCCCTGGAGCCGGAGCAGTCCCTCCACCAGCCTGATTCCCATCGCTGCCCGTACTTCCGGCGGCTTCTATTTTTGCGTTAATGGCGCTCATAGCGGCGCTCAGATCGTCAAGTTTCAGCACCGCCAATGCGTCCGTTAATGATTGCGGTATGGAAACATTACCCATCCCCTCCACGAGAGCGAATGCTGGCGTGGGTGCCAGTTCATTACCTTTTGCGTGGCATTCCCAGCCAATCTTCATCTGTAACAGTTCTGATGGCGTGGTGTATGGGGAAAGAGAATCAGCAAGTGATAAACAGGCTTTGCTGGCGGCAACGAGTTGTTCTGAAAAAACAATTAACTTAGTTGTCCAGGCTGACACTGATTCAGGGTAGGTTTTATCGTCATGAACCATTCCCTTCATGGCGCTTGCGAGTGACGAGGCTTTTGCGGATGCCGCCCGGCTTATGGTGATGGACTCTGGAGTGGCAGTACCTGAACCTGAAAGAATTTTGAAGGCTTTAACTTCGCCTTTTGAATCAAGCATTATGCGACCTGAAAAATATCCTCGCCGTTGGCGATAACAGAACCACAAGAAAGCGGATCGCCTACACAGACCACCCCCTTTCCTCCTATTGAGAACCATGCCCGCGTAGATACAGCCGATCCCGGATGTGCGCTGTTGCCGTCCGTATGACTGGGAAAGGCTGCACCATCAACAACAACAGGCTTGCCGTTAACGGTGAACCAGGGAACGGTTTCGGCTACCAGTCTCGGCGGGAATCCACCGTGACCAGAACAAAGCGTGTCGCTGGTGGCTATTGCGCTCATTCGTTATCTCCTTGTAGTCCGGTTATTGTCCTCACTTTGTTATTTCGGCATTCAAAGCAGAGAGTGAAATTCAGTATTTTGTTAGTTCTCATTTTGTTCTCAAAAGTTGCTCAGTCTGATACAGCACCCTGTATGTAGCTAAAAATATTCTCAAATAATGCTCATATGCTGCGCATGAAAATCTCAAATTGTGTGGATTCTCAATGGTTTCTATTTTAAAATCTTGATTTATTCTCAAATGTGTCTCAGAAGTGGAGCAAGAAGATGCGCATTTTTATCGACGATGGTTCAACCAATATCAAAATGATGTGGGAACAAGATGGGGAAACTCGCACGCACATCAGCCCTAACAGCTTTAAGCGCGGATGGTCAGCAACATTTGGCGCTGGCAAGCCGTTTAACTATGTCATTGACGACGAAAAGTATTCGTACGACCTGATCTCGCCAGATGTTCTGCCGACAAATAACGTGGAATGGCAATACAGCCCGCTTAACGTTCTTGCTGTGCATCATGCTTTGTTGACCAGTGGTATTGAGCCGCAAGAAGTAGAAATTGTGGTTACACTGCCACTGGCAGAGTTTTACGACGACGATGCGCAGTACAATCTCGCTAATATTGAGCGCAAAAAAGCCAGCCTGATGCGCCCTGTCACGCTGAATAAAGGCAATGTATTCACAATTAAGAAAGTTACGGTACGACCGGAGTCTATTCCGGCAGGAATTGGCCTGTGCGACAATCTGAACCCTGCCCATTCTGTTCTTATCGTCGATTTGGGTGGAACTACCCTTGATGTTTCAATGGTCGCCGGGCAAATGACGGCAGTTTCCCGTGTTTTTGGCGATTCGAATCTTGGTGTATCACTGGTCACCAGGGAAGTAAGGCAAGCACTTGCCAGAGCCAATACCGAAACGTCAAATTACAATGTCGATCAGCTTATTATTAACCGCCACGATGAAGAATATCTGAACGACAATATCAATGATCCATCCGCTATTGGTGATGTGAAAAAGGCTATTAGTGCAAGTATTGACCGCCTGCGTACTCGCGTTCTTGATGTAATTAGCGACTTTAAAGGGTATACGCATGTCATGGTGATCGGCGGTGGCGCGCCGCTGGTGGCTGATGCAATTCGCGAGCACGTTAACATTCGTGATGATCGTTTCTTTGTGGCAGATGACCCGCAACTTGCTCTTGTTCATGGTCTGAAGGCTATCGGTTAACGAGGTGTGTCCATGTCCCAGGAACGTAAGAAAGTGATGATTTATCTTCGCCCGGAGGCTTATGCCAATGAAAAAGCCGCGAGTGAAAAGATAAAAAAACATAGCGATATGGCAAGAACTGCGCTTTTAGCTGGCCTTGCGCTGGGAGAAGTCGATAGTCGGCTGCCGGGATTGCTGGCCTCTCTTCTGACAAAAGAGAATAACCCAGAGCTGATCCGGAAAATGCTGGCCTCGTTTCTGGAAGTGCCTGCTGCGACAGAGGAGCGCCCTGCTCCTGTAGCGCCGGGTAAAGAGCAGGTCGTTGTCGAAAGTGCGTCTGCGCGGAACCTGGCTAATTCTCTACCTGATTGACAGCGAATGCGTTCTTGAAAGGCTGCAAATTGCAGCCTTTTTTATACCGCTTTAACACCAATTCGGTACCAATTTTGCACCATATATGAGCCGCTTATGTACTGGTGCATAAATGGTGCTGGTTTGGTGCTTTCCAGGTATAAAACGTGTACCGGTATATGGGGGATTTGCTGCTATACTGGCAATATTGAGGATTGTGCCGTTATTGCACCGAAACGGTACCAAAGAGGTACCTGTTCAGTGTTAAAGTGATGCTAAAACAACACCGAGGAAAGGACATGATTATCCTGGTAGCAAGTCAAAAGGGAGGCTGTGGCAAGTCAACCACCAGCGTTAATATTTGTGCCGAACTGGCCCGTAAAAACAAAGATGTCGTTTTGATTGATGCTGATAAGCAGGGAACGGCAGCGAGATGGGCGTCAGACCGTAATTCGTCCGAAGTGACACCAGTCATTCACTGCGTCCAGAAGTTTGGAAATATTCGAGAAACTCTGCTCGATCTTAACAATCGATATGAATACGTGGTTGTTGATACCGCAGGTCGTGATAGTAAAGAGATGCGCACAGGTATAACGGCGGCGGATATTCTATTGGTGCCATTCAGACCGTCTCAGCCAGATTTGGACACGCTGGCACACTTTGTTGAGGTGTTTGAAGAGGCTTTGGATCTGATGCCTAATCCCAATATTAAGGCGTGCGCAGTCTTAACGATGGCCCCGTCAAATCCGGTTGTGAATGAAGCAAATGAGGCCAAAGAGTATCTGGCTGAATATCCGCAACTGAAATTGCTGAAAACCATTATTCGTGATCGCAAGGTTTACCGCGACTGCATGGCTGAAGGGAAGGGGGTAGTTGAGATGGACAACGGAAAAGCTAAAGGTGAAATCCAGATGTTGGTTAAGGAGCTATTAAGTGATTAAGCCTCGTAAATCTGCGAAAGCCACAGAAGTAAAAGATCTCGATCTTGAACGCCGCATTGAGGCTTTTGCCAGTAAAGCTGATTTGGTTCCGGGCGAGCAGCCAGAAAACAACAAAGTGCTTGATAAAGACGCGCCGCGCGACTTTAAATCCATACGTGTGAGTTTTAATGAATATGAGTATGGTGTGCTTGATCAGTTGAGCAAAAAACTTAACCGTAGCAAATTGAATCTGATTCGACATGCCATCCTCATGCTTGCTGAGTCAGAGGATGCAAAATGATACCGAATTGGTACCTGAATGGAATCAAAAGGCAACCATTTTAGTGTTATTCCGGTTCCGAATTAGCATCAAAAAAGCCCCGATCGGGGCTTTTTCTATTTGAGCGTTGCAATGATATCGTTAGCGACTATCCGAGTGGATGCTTTGCATGACACGGACCGTCTGGCTGGCATGGGGTACAGCTTAAAACCGTTTTCTTCGTACAATTCCCGAATTTTTGGCGCGCCACTGTTTGTTATTACCACCTTAGCTCCGCGCTGGTGGGCCTCAACCAACAGTGATACCAGCCGCTTCTGTTCATCGAAACGAAAGCTGTTTCCTGAATAACTGGTAAATCCCTCTGTATCTGGCAGAGGTTCATACGGTGGATCACAAAATATAACATCGTCCTCACCAGCCGACTCGATGACGCCTGCAAAGTCACCTGATACAAACGAAGTGTTTTTGATTACGTCATTCGCCAGGAACGCCTCCATTTCCGTATGTGGGAAGTAGTGCGATTTGTATTTGCCATACCCAACATTGAACTCGCCATTTTTGTTATATCGCGTAAGGCCGTTAAAACAATGCCGATTCAGGTACAAAAAGGCGGCAGCATGATGCAGTTGGTTATACTTCCCCCTGTTAAATGCTTCACGAACATCAAGATAAGCGTCAACGTTGTTGTAGTTCTGGAAAAAGCGATATGCCAGGGTGATCAGTGAATGCCCCTCGCGCTGCAACGTTTGATAGAAATTAATCAGGTCACTGTTAATGTCATTAAGCAGGTTGTGACGGAATCCCGCATTGGTAAACACGGATCCTCCACCCACAAATGGTTCTATTAAGCGCTTACCGTGCGGAAGATGTTCAAGCACTATGGGCAACTCTGAGAATTTACCGCCGACCCATTTAAAAATCGGGCGCTCATATTCTTCCTGCGCCCGGATGGCCCGCATATAACTTATTGTCGCTTTCACCGCTGGTCGGTTAATGGCTATGCATGTTTGCGAATTACTCATAGATCACCCCTTTATTCGCTTCAAAAACAGCCTTAGCGAATCCACGCGGAGTAGCACTACGGAAATTAGCTCTATCAGGCCCTGGTGGTGCGGAATGGATTCGGTTATCAGGTTTACCCAGCGATGTATCCGTCGCTGGTTCAGGCATGACAAAACCTTGCCCGGTCCATAGGCACGTTTTTTTGGTGTAATTATCTTCACGGCAATAGGCAGTGTAGTGATATGGATGGAATGAATAGTCGGGCTTGCGCCAAAAGGTTGAGATCTGGCTGACTGGGTTTTCAATAAGGAAAGGACATCCGATCATTTTTGCCATGTCGTAACATTGCCAGACGACTTGCATCGCCTTGAACTGGAACGAGGCATCTTTTTTAGCTTTTGACGAAAACCATCGAGCGCCGGATACAGCAAGGTCTGTACACGGTGGGAATCCGGCCAGAAAAACAATGCGGGATAAGTTGTTACGCACGAATGCATATACTTCATCGCTATCAATAATCGCACTAATACGAGTCAGGATTGCACCGGACGCTTGACGCTCATTACGTGTAACTGGATGTTGTGGATCTACGATTGCCGCATCAACACCATAGTCCAGCCAGGGGGCAACCATTGCCCCCGTATAATCGCACAGACTGACCATGAGCGGCCTGTTATTAACGCTCAGCTTCACCGCCTACGGCCTCCACCAGTGAAGCAAACATTGCTGATAATTCAGAAGTAAAGAGGATGAAATCAGCGTCAAAACGTTGTGCGACATCTTCCCGGTCGATGTCGTCATTCTGGTCGTACAGGTCGTCGCAGAATTTCAGCGATTTAATACTCATATCATCGCCCAGGCGGAAGAAGGCGCGATCTTGCCAGTTGAGCGAAATTGCCGTAGCGACCTTACCAGCTTCAATATGTGCCATCACTTCATCGGATTGAAGATCCTGTTTTTTACACAGCACCGCGCCGCCATCTTCGAGCAGTGCCTTTAATGTGGCCTGGTCTCCAGCCCGGAAACCTTGAGGAAATCCCTGTTTAATCCATTCCGTCACGGTGATTTCCAGCGGATCCTTCGGTGTGAATGGGATAACTGGCAGGCTGCCAAGTGATTTGCGCAGTAACGCCAGCATATCCTCTGCTTTTTTTGCGCTGCCAGCTTCCACGAAGACCAGGTGGTTATCTCGGTCGATTAAGATGCGAGCTAATGACTTACGGGAGAATGCGCGAGGAAGTAAGGAATGAAGAACTTCATCTTTAAGGCTGTCTCTTTCAGTTTTCTTCAACTTACGAGATTGCTCTTCTTCCAGTTTTTGGACTTTCTTCTGCAATTCTTCTTTCAGAACTGGAGCGGGCAGAATCTTTTCTTCGCGTTTATGTTGCAGGAGAAGAAAGCCCCGGTACTCGTGAGTGAAATTTTCTGCCAGGACGTGAGTCCATCCAGCCTTTGCCATGTCCTGAGAGCCGCAAGGGTAGAACTGGAATTTGCTCAGAGCGTTTTTAACAGTGCTGGAATCAAGGTCGATTTCGCGTGAAAGGCGGTAGATGAAGATGTTTTTAAATGCTACTGACTTCATTTTCTCAAATCCAATGTGTTAGAAAATTAAAGTGAATTATCTAACACATTGAAGATTTTTTCTATCAGTTCACAAACTCAAAGTTGGATGCCTTCGCTTTAAACGTGCCACCAGCGGTAAACTCCATGTTTCCGTCAGCCTTCACATTGATATTGTTGCCCTTCACGTTGACATCGCCGCCCGCGTTAATCACAACGTCAGCGGGGCCAATAATGTATATCTGTCCTGACTCATTCATGCCGATCCGCGACCCGGCAGCCGTATTTGCAATTTCGTATCCGCCGCCTGCCGTCCTTACTTCGAGCACGTTGTTTCGGTGAATAACATAATCCTTCGTGGAAGAGAGTGTTGGACGGGAAGGAGCACCATCTACGGCTGGTGGCGTCCATCCACTGCCCTGGCCTGACGCCTCCGGTGCGACATTTGGAACACCGCCTGGCGCATCCTGTGCAGCCCCTACAATCAGTGGTCGTCTGGTATCAATTCGCCCGTTCACGTCGAGATAAGGGAACTCCACCCAAACCAAATCACCTTTTACTGTAGGTACAAAAGCATTACCGATAGGTAACTGGTATTCAGCCCAGGGCAGGTCTTCATCCGGAACACCATTCCAGTCTGGTAAAACACGCACCTGAGCACGCATAAGCCCCGCCGGGTGTTCTGTTCCGACAATTTGTGCTCTACGCTTCACTGTTCGGTACTCCTAATATTATTCGTGTCGTGTACCCCACACGGTCTTCAAAGTGGGCGACGTTCTTCACAATCATTTTTCGCGGCAGGGATTCATCGAGTCGATTTTCCTGGTCATACCGGTACACCAGTATTTCGATCACCATCCCCGGTTTAATTTCCGGATTACCAGCTACTTCAATATCCAGTTTTGGTACGAGCGATAGCTGCATGTTACGCAGCGTCTCCATGTCTGAATCAGAGATGTAGCGGACGGGGAGCGAACTGTCTCCGCACTCAATGTAGCCGTCGGTCATGGAGTAGCCGACGAATCTGTATTGATTGGTTGCCGTGACTGCGTGGTCTTGCTGAATAAGCCGCATTTTTGACAGCGTATATTCAGCCTGTGGGTTATTACCTTCGTATGTGAAGGATGGCTGCTGCTTAATGAGATCCGCCAGGGGGTAGAAGTTGAATTGCCCCCGGCATGTCCAGCATAAAGCACCTTTATCACGAGCCATTTCAGCAAACATTTTCGATGGCTTTTCACCTGCATTAAGGTGATAGGTAACAGCACGTTTCATCGCGCTACCTGCGATCTGCTGATCGCCCGCATACACCTTAAAGATGGCATCAGGCGTTTTGTTGGTATGCAGATTTGTGCGAGGGGAGGGGATTTTAAACCGACGCACATCTTCACTGACTGCAATAACGGTAACAACATCTCCAGCCAGCATTGCAGACGTGACGAAAAATGTCGTCTTGAAGGTGCCTGCATTACCTTGCGGATCCCCCATTTCAGCCACCAGCGATGCGCCGTATTTTGCTTTCCAGTCATCAATAATCGTTCCAGTGATGTCGTGGATTTCCAGCTTTAGCAAAGGCGCTTTAAGGCTGGCTTTTTCCACGTATACAGCGGTAAAAATCCAGTCTCGCGGCACTTTGTTATCGTTAATGGTGACTGACTGGAGGAAGTATTGTTGTAACTCTTGCGACATTAATCACCCCATCGCCAACGAGGTTTCAGTAATGATGCGTTTCGCGTCCAGTTCCCATGCGGTGACCACATCGGCAATAACGCTTACAGGAGCCTGAACAGCATAAATCCTCTCTTCACCTACGGGTGCTGAAACATCCGTAAATCCAACTTCTTTAGCATCCTGAATGGAGCAAATCAGTGGAACAGGCACACGCACCAGGTTAGTGATCGCCTCAAATTGTGTTCCGGTCATCAGGCGAAGCCGCGCACCCAGCGAATTACACATCAGACTCATGGTCGCTTTATCGGTCGCCATTAACGTCACGTCATACGTCAGAATGGCCTGGGTATATTCCAGAGTGGCTAAAGGCATACCGGTATCCGGTTCGCGAAAGCAGGCGACTTGTTTGCGGTCTATCTGCTGGTCATCATTGATATAGCTGATATCCATAGACCGGGAGATATTGATCAAGGGCAACGCATCGCGATTGATATTCTGGTTTTCCGGTTTCCGTCCTTGTCCGGCATTTGCACGGCGCACGGCTTTCAGAAACTCAATAGCGTTATCGAAACGCGCCACATAGACACGTTCTGCTGGTGGGCGATTCAGGAATGATGCAAAACGCTTTTCTTCTCGCGTAGGTTCCACCAGCAAGATATCTGAAAAAATGTTGCTAATGAGCGAAGCAAACGCGTTATCCACGCTATCCAGGCCAGTGGTCTGGAATTTCCCTGTGCGTGTGGTCTGCCATTCACCGATACGCGCCAGGAGGGTTTTGTTAGCAATCATTCGATCACTCCGTTCTGAGTCGTATCAAAGTTTCTTGCTGGTATGCAGTAGTAAAGCGAGCCGACATGCTGTGTGCCGTAACTGAAAATACGGTGTACATACCACCAGCGGCGAGCAACACCATTTGCCATCTCTTCATTCCATTCAAGAATTGAGCCGACAGGCACGTTATTTGCGGCAATCCGCAGAATAAGCACATCATCAGCCAGGCCGTCCTGTTCGCCGTCAGCGTCAACCGCATGGAAAGAGTCGCGTCCGTCCGGGTTATCCAGCACATAAACGATCTCCGGTTCCTGATAAGTCAGTTCGCGCTGGTTGTTATCCAGTTCAGTGAATGACTCTTCTCCTGTTTCGTCGTTTACAACACCATATGTGCCAACATCTGGTCGGTATAAGAGCGCCTGGAACGCGTCTGGACTGGATTCAATAATCAGCATCCAGTCAGACCGGATCTGGTCGTTAAAGGCTTTATGCCCGTTATAGCGAGCTTTTAACTGTGGAGTCGGTTCTCTGCCAGCCAGGGAAGATGGAAGTATGGCTATATCTGATTCGCCAGCATCCGGAGTAAGGCCACCGTTGCTATCAGGAAAATCATCATGGCTATCAGCTTCGGCGGCGGGTTGCTCTTCCAGAATGCTGAATGAATCCGATCCGGCATTGCCATGTTCCGGTACGCTTCCTGCATCCGCTTCAACCGACGCTGGCGTTTCTCTCTGCGTGCTGTCATGGTCTGACTCCTTATTTGCCCGGCTTGCATCCTCAGCAAACCATTCGTCAAAACGGCCCATAAGCATCCTCAAAGGTCGATTTATCAGTTATCGAAAGGGGCATTGTCGGGAGATTGTGATTTCTGAGCTTATCCCATGCTGGGACTAAAGTGCTTTACATAGTCCCAAATTGGGACTACTCTGTTTACAGAGAAAAGGAATCTGTGATGAAAATAATTTCGGTAAAGACACTAAGGGATTTCTGGGCGAAGAATCCCGATGCAGAACAGCCATTAAAGGCATGGGTTGATGAAGTAACAAAGGCTGACTGGACAAATCCGGCGGAGATCAAAGAACAGTACCGGACAGCCAGCATTCTTAAAAACAGGCGCGTGGTATTCAACATTAAAGGAAATGACTACAGATTAATTGTCGCAATTGCTTATCAGCGAGGATGGATGTTCGTTAAATTCATTGGAACACATAAGGAATACGACGCCATTGACGCGGATAAAATAGAGTTGGAGTAAAACTATGAACATTAAACCTATCCGTACAGAACAGGATTATGAGGCCGCTCTGCGAGCGGTCGAACCGATGTTCGATAACGAACCGGAACTGAACACCCCGGAAGGCGATTTCTTTGAGGTTATGTGTCTTCTCATTGAAGAGTACGAGAAAAAACATTATCCAATTGAGCCTCCATCACCTATTGAGGCTATTAAGTTCCGTATGGAACAGCAGGGGCTGACAGTGAAAGATTTAGAACCAGCCATCGGGAAACCTAACCGTGTTTACGAAGTATTGAATGGGACGCGAAACCTGACATTACCCATGATCCGCCGACTTCATTCACAGTTTGGCATTCCGCTGGAAAGCCTTGTTGGAATTTAAGCCAATTAAATAACAAAGCCCACTTTAGCGTGGGCTTTGCCATAAATAATTATCTGTTATTCAGAACATCATCGCCGGGCCTAACTGTTCCCGGCATCCCCAACACTTATACACTTTTAACACCGCTCTTCACGTATTCCACAAACATCTTTTCTGCTTGTGCTGGTGGTGTGCCTGTCATGATAAGAGCGTCAATGAATGCCTGCTTTTTCAGTGCGAACTGATCAGCAAGCCGTTGCTTCAAGTCTTTATTCTTTTGCTTCTCACGCTGTAAGGCTGCCTCTTTTGCTGCTGCCCGTTTTTTCTGGGCGTCTGATAACTTCCTTGCCCTGGTCAGTTGGTCGCGCAGCTTGGCAATCTTGCCTCCATCTTTCGCCAGCTTAGCGCTTAATGCTGCCTGTCGTTTCTGATAGAGCGTCCATTCGCGTTTAGCCGCCTCGACGTTAGTTTTGCTGCTACGGTTACGATTAAATTCTTTCTCTTCTTCTTTCGTGAAATGTTTTGTCGTTTTTCGGCGATCATCACCAAAGGCAACTTGTGTCGCTGCTTTTTGTAAAGCGCGGGAAATGGTCATCTGCCAACTGGCAGACTGTAACCGTGTCATTGAGTGGATCACGTGTTTACAAGCTACGCCTTGCAGCTTAGGGTTACGCACTTTGGGGTAGGCGTATTCTTTTGGTGGGGCCAGAGCAAAATTACCCGCCGTAGCGATGTAGCGATACCAGTATTGATGGCGTCCACAGTCACAATCGAAAGACACCCGCCCGGCGCACAGTGATTTAGTGACTTTCAGCGCGGATTTATCGTCTTCTGCGATGTCATCAACCATCTGATCCCATTCTTCAAAGCGTACCCGGACGATATGATGCTGGTGGACGGATATATCAGATGCTTCTACGCGGATATTAATCACGTTGTGGCGAAGAGATACTGGCGTAGCCCTTTTGATGCCAGAACCGTCGTCTACAGCGTTATTTGCGCGCTTAATATCGATAGCCTGACTGGACGCCACAAGTTGAGCGTAGGTAATGCCTGCTACCTTGCTGTCATACTTTTCTCGCGCTTTTGTTCGCTGTTTTTCGAAGCCTTTCAGGTCATCGCGAGTAAAGAATGTGCCGCCTTTCTTCTTACCCAGCTTGAGAATGTCTTCGGCGGATTTATTACGCAGTCTGCCAGGCGTCAGCGTCCGGTGAGCCTGTCGGCGTTTCCGGTTTTGTTCTTTGCGTATGATGTCAAAAAGACGGTTGAAATCCTTTGAGGACAAGCCCTGAGTGATATAGCGCCCGTCCTGATTTTTCAGGAAGTCAGGCATTAGTCATCTCCGGAGTAGGCCTAGCATAATCACGAATTTTATTGCGCACCCAGGCCAGATCAGGAAGTATTAGTGTGGTGCCTGCTGGCATTTCTTCCATCTCTGATTCATGCCCCACCAGCACGCGGAATACCCATCTCATATCTGCAATTCCATACGCCCGGTATGCAGCAAGGTCTGATCGATATACTTCGTCGATTTTTATCGTGTACTGGAAATTGTCAGCATGAAATTCAGATACCCGCTTAATCATTTCCTGATGGAGCAGGGCGCGAAGAACATCGTCTTCAACATAGCGGTCATCGAGTCTGCTGTAGCCCATAACAAAGATCCTCAGTCGTAACCTGGGGGAAACTGTATGCAGGGTGTGAAATGCGAGAAAGCAGCGTCACCATGTCTGGTGACGCTGTGAAATTATGCGTGGAAAAATAATGGACGGATGTTTGGGCGAGTGGTTTGTGAAGCAACCCAAAGCTCATACTGGGATTGCATACCGGTCCACATTTCGGCACTGGTTCCAAGAGCGGACTCCAGACGAAGTGCCATATCAGCAGAAATACCTGCTTTTTCGTTCAGAATTCGGGAAAGCGCCGTGCGAGTAATGCCTAATGCAGCAGCGGCGTCTGTGACTGACATGTCTCCCAAATATTCACGAAGAACCGCGCCAGGATGCGCGGGATTATGCATACGACTCATAGTGTTCCTCAATGATAATCCTGATAGTCAACTAGAATTGCGTCTTCTCCTTCAAATCGGAAGGTAAGTCGCCAGTTACCGTTTACCGATATTGCCCAGTGACCTTTAAGGTCCGCCCCCTTTAGAGGGTGCAATTCCCATCCAGGCGCAGACATATCGTCCGGGCGTTTAGCTGTATTAAGAGCAGTCAATTGAATGCGTAGCTTAACCGCATGTTTGTCCTGAATGCCTGCGGTTGAACCTGTCTTGAAAAAGCGTTCAAGCCCTTTATGGCGAAATGACTTAATCAAAATAATTCCATCCGTGAGTGTAACCTGTGTATATACACTACACACAGGAAAAGCGAAATGCAAGCACTATCCGTATAGACAGAGTTTCTTCGCCGCCCTGGAATTTATTGACTGTCAACAAGTGACTTTCATTAATCTTTATGCAGGGGCTAGCTTCGTATTGAGTTGGTTGCTATTTACTGTTCGAACGGAATCGACAAGATGGATATTTTTAATAAGCTGATTGATTTATTGAATAAATTCATTAGTGCTTCTTTAACTAAGCAGGTGTCCACGTCAGTGTTTTTGTTACTCTTCTACCTGGTATTGAGGGAGTTAACAAAGCTACTAATGTGATCAAAGTATCACGGTATCTTCATCAACTTCTCGCCCAGCCAGCGATTTGGGTTGAACGCTGCCAGAAGTGGCTTTTTCGTACCCAAGAATTGACAGGAACGGAGCGATTATCCCGCCTTTTTGCTCTTTCTCTACAATGCCTGTCATCTGTTGCACGTAATCCACACTGGAGACGTTGTGATATACGGTTGCGTAGCAGCACAGGATCATCAGAATATGTTCCGGCCTGATGTCCTGCCAGTTCACCCGGTAAACTTCTTCACCGTTCGAGTTGTATTCGGTATCTACAATTGAGTCAGGGATATCGAATGCGCCTTTGTTTTGCGCTGGTAGTGATAACAGGCGTTGCAGTTTAAGCTCTCTGTAACGCTCCATCCCTACGATAATCGCGGCCCTTCCGTCTGAATGACGCGTTTTCAGTGTTACCTGGCTTGCCCCGGTGCCAGCAGATACGGCGGGGGTTATTTCATCCACCAGCACTTTAAATTTGCTTTTCCGAAGCGTTGCAATTGCCCCAGGGATTTTTTTCCGCTGTTCCATTGCTGAGGCGGGAAGTGGTTTTACGTCATTAACGACGAGTGCGCCGTCTTTCAGGATGGCTGTCATCAGCAATGGCTTGCTGGTGGTAAGGCTGAATACCGCAATCTGTTCCATTGTCCTTCCTCCACGGATAGCAGGCACAAAAAAAGGCCGCACATGGCGGCCTGCTTTGGCGTTATGACTCCCTACCGCGCTTCGGCTGAAAGTTAATCGTCAAAAGAACCTTCAACGGGAGCCGTTAGCGCGATGCATTTTGTCCAGTTTGTTATTTCCAAAATAGTGTCAAGTGTTTAGTTCGAATTTTTAACTTGCTATCGAATTGGCCTAAATCAATTTGCCGGAAGCACATAATTTGTAACATAAAACAAATTTTTTATTTTTTTAAGGGTGAAGAAGTGAAGGTGAGGATTTTAGGGACCGCACTCGCGGCAATTATGGGATGTGTTTCTGCAACTTGTACTTATGCTGTGGCCTTGCCTGCCAAGTATTGGGCGGGGCGAGAAGTAATAAATAATGCAGAACCTGATAATTCCGCAGATGCACTATTCATTTACTGCAAAAAAGAGAATATCCCTTTGCGGCCTGTTGCTCCGTATTTTAAGGGAGACAATGACTTTTGCGTGTCCGCATATACAGCATATTTAACAGACAAGGCCATTAGAAAATCGGGGTATTCCACCAGGGATACTATGGCAGCATTAAGCCAAAACTGGATGCAATTTGAGGTTTACCGGAGTCAAGGCATGGGGCAACTATTGCAGCCTCTCTATATGCTGGCGCTGGTACCGGAAGGACAGCAGTTCCTTATCAGAAAAGGAATGCTTCGGCAAAGCGATGCGGCGGGATTTAATAAGACAATAGAACTTGAACGCTCAATGACGCCAAAACAAGCGCCTAAGCAACCTACAGCCGATTGCGTTAGCCGTGAGATTCAGAAGGTATTAAGTGAGCAGCCTTACATGGATCATGGTGTTGCAGAAATGGCTGCAAAAATGAAGTGCTCTAATTAACGTCAAATAGAACAACAAGGCACTAATGTTTGGAGTTAATGATATGTTGCGCATGAAATCTTCAACAAAGATGTCAACCCTGAATAAGTTGGCTATGGCGGTATTAATAGCTTCCCCTCTGGTTGCTAATGCCGGAAATTTACAAGTGAAGTGCGGTCAGTTCGATATAAAAATCTATCCGAACGCCATATTTCTGAATGGGAATAAGGTAGACAACGCGCACCGTGAAACTGAATCTGACGTAATGAGCTATGTATTCCAGGAATATGCAGAGATGGGCGGAACCTACACGCTGTACTCGTTGGATGTTCCTTCACGCGGTGAAATGACATTATCCCATCAATGGCAGAACGCCGATGGTGAAGCCCTGCGTGAGGTGAAGACAGAAAAATGTGGCGCTTTCCACTCTTTTAAAGGGAAAGCGCCAAATGTTAAATCTGTGCTTGAAAAGCAGCGATCAGGCGAGCTTTAAGCATTTTCACGTTATTCATTAGACTGTTAGTTCGTATGTTTGACAGTCAAAGCCCCGGCGGTGCCGGGGCGGTTTCAATTAACTAACAATCCAGTCCATAGCAACCACGTCTTCTGGTGTTAAGTCAATAGCATGGATTTTTCCGTCACGAATAGTTCGCCAGTATTTCCTTGATCCGCATTCAGGCCACACCCATACATCTTCATGCCAGGAAGAACGACGACATACCGTTGCGTAACCATCTTTAATCTTCTGTCTGGCAGTATGCAGTGACAGGTTTTCCTTCGGACTTTCTGGCAATGGATGGTGAATGGCCTGAAACATCCCCATTTCTTTTCGAGGGTAAGTACAGGTACGGTCTCAAGCCCTGTCATGATTCCGAACACCACGACAGCCTCGCCGCGCTTAACGCCAGCAGCAAAGGTTACGGTGTAACCGTCAACCGTGAAACGCCTTGATTCCGTGATACGACTCTGCAAAGTACCCCCAGAAAAAACAGGCGTACTTTACAGTAAAATGCAGTGTTAGAAAAGGGTGTTAGAAATTTAATCTCATGAATCCATGAGGCGGCTATTGGCACCTGCTGTCACACCGCCACGACGAAGATAACGCATCAGTGTTTCGGGCTTCTTCCATGTACCTTCCTGCATAATTTCAACCAAAGACACCTGTTTTTCAGCCATATCTATGGCGGCACCAACACGCGCACTGTGGCCTGTCCACGTCCGGTAACGGCCTTTATTGGGGGTGGCATCACTCTTACCCAGCAGCGCCCAGGCGTCACTGAAAATCTTCTCCGTCGCGGGCGCGGTTAATGGCGTGGTGGTGATCCGTGCTTTGTTGCTCCGGTGTACTGGCGGGAAAAGTATCGCATCCGGGTGATCACGTAGTCCGGACGCGTCCAGCCAGTCATTGAGAACCGCAGTTGTCCGGCGGGAGAGCACCTTATCAAGTCCGGCGGCGGTCGTGATGGTTTTGGTGTGGGATACGTGAAGCGTTACAGTGTCACCAGTCTGTTCCAGATCGCGAACACGCACGCGGGACATTTCAGCCATGCGCAACAGGGTATTGTAGGCCAGGAACAGAAAAGCCCGGTTGCGCAGATCCACCAGCCTGTCAGAGCGGGAGAGCAGCACGTCGAGCAGTTTCAGGTCATCCCAGCGCAGGGGCACTGCCTGGCCTGTGCGTTCGCCTTTTTCGGTTGCAGCTTCGCGCCGGATGCGCCGCATCGCCAGGGATACGCTTTTGTCATCAGAGAGTTGCGGCAGTCCGCATTGTGACAACAGCATATTGAGCATGGCGTAATGCTTTTCAATGGTGGTTGAAGCCAGATCCGCATCATGCAGTTGAAGCAGGTATTCGCGGGCAGCTTCCGGGGAGATCGGAAACCACGCAAGACCACGAGCGTGACACCAACGCGCCCAGGAGTGAAAGACCTGGCGCAGATCGCGCAGTGTATTAGGTGAGTAAGCGCCCTGGTCATTAAGGAACTGCATGAAATTTTTGGCGGCTTCCTGGTACTCAGCACCAATATCACGAAGAAACATGCCAGAATTACCGGAGACAATAAGTTTACTCATGTAATCATTTCACCTCTATAAATTGGTGTCGCTACGCGAAAAAACAAAAAATGACAGGCTAGTTATCCGTGAGAATTTAAAATTTAAGCTCTTGATTCGAATCATGACTTTTTGTGCCTGTCAATACTGATCATTTGTTCAATATTATATGATAACTTTAAATAATGCTAATTATCTAAAGTTAGAAGGGGGAAAATTTTTTTTGATACAACGGATCAAGTGATCAAAAAAGAAACCGTTTGATAAGCGGGATTTAGCAGCGTAAATCCAGGGTTTTGAAGAAGGTTTTCTAAATAAATTGACAAAAAACTATACGTTGGTCCTTTACTCATTGTGTTGTACCGCTTAAATTTACGATCATAATTTTATGTTAGAAAAATAATTCGAGTGGGAAGGATGAGTAAAAGAACAATCGAGAGAGAGTACAAACAGTTCCTGTCTGTTGCTGAACGTTGGAAGGATCTGGTGGTATCAAACTCAGTGTTCCATGACACCAGTTATAACGGAGAGGATTTCCGTCATGTTGCTTTAACGCATGATCCAGACGTCTTGAAAGAAGCCGAAAAATGCCTGGTTGCCTGGAAAGCATTTGTGGACGTATGCCAGCAATGCTGGTGGGAAAAAACTGAATATCGTTGAGACAGTGTATCTTCCGATCCCATTCATCATCGAGGACACGAACCAAAGTACGCATATTGTCGTATCTACAGCTTCGACTACCAGAACGTTTACGCGCGAGAGTTTGCTGAAAAAGTACGATAAAGTCATTAAGAAAAGTAAAAAAAGCCCTATCTTTTCTCAGGTCGTAGGTGCCCTTGAAGAAGAAAGACATTTCTTTGCAATGGAGCCGGAAGGCGAACTCTATCGCGCACGAAAAGATGGCTATACCGATGTGGTGCTGACCTCTGCTCTCACATCTGACAACACCCTGTCTCGCTTAAGAGTGGGTGCGCACGGGGCACTGGTGTTCTCACGCAATAAAGAATTGAAGATCCCTGTGGTTAATAACGTAGATGAACGCCGTAGTATTACCGTTTATTCCGGTGTGAAGCCTATCCCTTGTGGCCCGCTGGGCGATTTTAGTCTGTATCGTGTGAACGACATCACCAGGAATCAGCCAAGCTATGTGGCTAAGGCCTATATTCTGCGTAGCATTGAGTCCAGAAACCTGAGTTTTAACAACAAAAGCCAGGCGCTTCTGAACTCTACGCCGCCTGAGATCCGCCAGGTCATTGAAAGAAAGGTGAACGCGGCGAGAGAGGCGCTTATCCGCCTGGAAAAAATGGACATGGAGTTGATTGATGTCATGATGGCATCAGGCGATGACCTGACAGGTATCCGGCTGACCGATGCACGCAAGAAATACGGCAAAGAAATTGAGGAACGATACGGATACACGTTCAATCAAACAATGTCAGCAACAAAACTTCGTTAATCCACCAGCCCCGCAAAAGCGGGGCTTTAAATATCCAGTTCCGGCATTTCGATCTCTGCCAGAACATCATCGCGGAAGGTCGCCATTTCCGCCCCCACATCCTCATTTGCAGGCACATAGTCCACCAGCATGGTGAAGCAATAAGTATCCCATCGGTCAGGCGATTTGATATTTAGCTTTTGACGCATGTGCTCTTTACGCATCATCGCCATTTTCCCTTCCTCATTCATTAGAAAAGGAATTTTTGACGCTTGCTCTGCCGTTTTTGGATCGCTATCTATGCGCATACGCCCTGACTTTATGGCATCACGAGCCATAATATTTGCATAGGCACGCTGATTAACAAACCGCTCCTTGTCCTTGTTCGAAAACATGGGCTTACCCCACCTGATCCTTACCGGATTAGCACCACGACGTACTAACTGCGCACAGGTATCAGAACCAAAACCATCTGCGTCAACTGCGATTGTAATATTCGGATATTTGTCCGGCGTACATTCGTTATAAATAAAGTCAGCAAAGGCCAACGGGTCCATAGTGCCTGGCATTTCCATTAACTTAAAGTTAACAACGCGTCGTTTATCCTTGGGACCGGACACCTTACAAATGTTAAGTACGGACTTGTCTCGTCCATTACCCACGTCGGCAGTTGCTACCCATCCCCAGTTTTTCTCCAGCAATACCTTACGCCGTGCAGCCCGATCGCATTCGTCACGACCAAGCAAATAGCCATTAATCTCTCTAGGGAACTGACCAAGCACCTTAACCATGTACTCAATGGAATCGCGCCCACCATATTCCAGGAGTTTCTGCCTGATAAATTGTGGCGTAACAAACGGAGATTCTTCTGAGTTAAGAACAATTGCGGTCCAGATCCCTTTCGGATTACCCGGAGTCTTTGCAAGAGAATGGTGCGAGTCGTAGAAATAACCACTTGGTCTGGTTGGCTGGGAAAGCATAAGCATCCGGTTATCTTCTTCTGTCAAAGCCCCGGTCATTACCCCGATCGCTTTATCAGATATACCTGATGCTTCATCCAGAATTAGAAGCAAATGTGCCGCGTGCTCCCCCGCCAGCGCTTCTTCGTTACCGAGTCGATAACCTTTGCAGAGAACTTCCCAGATCCCTTTGCGGGAACGCTCATAAAACATGGTGTCAGATAAGACAAAGACACTGCCGCCGCCGATCGCTACGATCAAATCGCACGCCATTGCCTCCAGCTGCCCGGCGATTTTCTCTACATCCAAGTAGCTCGGCTCCCGCGGTATATCGTCCAGCACCGCATAGGAAATATCTGCCAGCTCACGAAGCAGCACATCACATACGCCAGACTGCCGCACACCCTGATCGGTGAATACGACAACCTTTTTCGCGTTCTCCCGGCGAATAATCTCCGGGACAACTTTCACACTGCCCTCCCCCAAGTGGGTACACACAGGCAGCTTCAGACTAATCATATCTCCTTACCTCCTTGTCAGCGCTTGTAGGCCGCATAGTATCGGTCAATGGTATCCAAAATGGCTCTGTCCGTCTCCTCGCTCACCATTCCAAACGGCTTGCGGCAAATATTCTGGCATACATACACGGTACAGATC
>OQVL01000152.1_pt1 | contig 29968 bp, 27 predicted proteins | sample 1691501 | NCBI WGS metagenome assembly OQVL01 (sample SAMN03418253, study PRJEB22391) | human gut metagenome | biome: human-gut; feature: organic feature; material: feces | host: Homo sapiens | place: Tanzania | collected 2013-01 | reverse complement strand
ACTCTAATGAGTAATTACGAAGCTCCCACCTCTTTAGGTGGTGAGTAGTTCACTACAAAGAACCTTGTTTCACGTAACGACCTAAGGCATAGAGTGCTATAATTAAAATGGTTTGAAGGATTTATAAAAAGAGGAACAAAATTTCATGAGTCAAAGCACCCACACTGAAAAGAAGCGCCTTGATTACCGCGCTCCAGATTTTACTGTTACTGATGTTGAATTATCATTTTCCTTGGATTTAAACGCGACTATCGTGACGGCTGTAAGCCATGTCGTGCGTAAAACTACAGACAAATCAGCCCCTTTAGTGCTTGATGGGGACTCTTTGAAGCTCTTAGACGTTAAGGTTAATGGGGCGCCATGTGCTTGGGCGGAAACTCCGACTACTTTAACCTTAAACGACGTACCTGATGAATTTGATTTAACTATCAAGACGCAAATTGCTCCTGCAGCTAATACAGCTTTGATGGGGCTTTATGTGTCTGATGGCAAATTCTGTACCCAATGTGAACCGGAAGGGTTTAGACGAATCACTTATTTCTTGGATCACCCAGATGTGTTAGCGCGTTATACCACTCATGTAAGTGCTAAAGCAGGGGCTTATCCATTTATGTTATCAAACGGTAACATGATTGCCGATGAAACCAAAGATGGGGTGCGGACCGTTACTTGGCAGGATCCATTCCCTAAGCCATCTTACCTTTTTGCTTTAGTTGCCGGTGACTTTGATGAATTAAGCCGCACCTTTAAGACTAAATCAGGGCGTGAAGTGGCCGTTCGTCTTTATGTGGACCGTGGTCAAGCAGCTCGTGGTACCATTGCGATTGAATCTATCTTAAAGGCTATGGCTTGGGATGAACAACGTTTTGGGTTGGAATACGATTTAGACCGTTTTAATGTGGTAGCGGTAGATTTCTTCAACGCTGGGGCGATGGAAAACAAGAGCTTGAATATTTTTAACTCCAAGTTCGTGTTAGCTGACGCGCAAAGTGCGACTGATACCGATATGGAAAACGTGCTTTCCGTAATTGGGCATGAATATTTTCATAACTGGACCGGGGACCGTGTAACTTGCCGTGACTGGTTCCAACTTTCTTTAAAAGAAGGTTTAACAGTGTTTAGAGATCAAGAATTCTCTAGCGACTTAGGTTGTCGTCCGATTGAACGTATTAAGGCGGTTGAAGTAATTCGGGGCCCTCAGTTTGCTGAAGATGCTAGCCCTATGGCGCACCCAATCCGTCCTGATTATGTGATGGAAATGAATAATTTCTACTCCGTAACTGTTTATGACAAAGGGGCTGAAGTTATTAGAATGATGCATACTATACTCGGCGAAGAAAAGTTCCAAGCAGGCATGCAGTTATACTTTAAGCGCCATGATGGTAGAGCGGTAACTTGCGAAGACTTTGTGTCAGCTTTAGAAGATGCTTCAGGGGTTGATCTCAAAGCGTTTCGTAATTGGTATTCACAAGCCGGGACTCCAGTAGTTACTGTAGGCATGGCTTGGGATGAAAATGCTCAGACTTGCACTTTGTCTTTACGCCAAAAAACTCCGGCGACCCCACGTCAAAGCCACAAAGAACCGTTTGTTATTCCAATGCGTTTAGCTTTTTATACTGAAGACGGTCAACGTATTGCTTTAAAGCGAGCTGGAAAGGAATTAGCCGAAGTTCAGATTTTAAGTCAAAACGAAGAAACTTGGGTGTTTGATGAAGTTGCAGCGCGTCCTGTAGTTGCCCTCTTAGGGGACTTTAGTGCGCCAGTGAAACTTGAATACCCATATACTGATACTGAGCTTAATACCCTCCTTAAGTATGCGGCTGATGATTTTATTCGTTTTGATGCGGTTCAAAGCCTAATCAATCGTTATGTGGAAGTGAACGTTTCTAATTATGAACGTAAGCAACCATTTACGACCCCAGCTTCTTTGTGTGCGGCGTTTAAGTTTATCTTAAAAGACCAAGGTTTAAGTCGCCGCTTCAAAGCCTTTATGCTTCGCTTGCCATCTATAAATACTTTGTTGGGGCTCTTTAAGGTTGTGGATGTAACTGCAGTTTGTGCCGTATACAATCACTTAGCAGATACTTTAGCAACTGAGCTTGGGGCGGAATTTTTAAGTCAATATAACGCTCAATTAGCTGAATTTAAGGCTCGTGTCGCTAGTAAGGCTCCAAGTGTGGCAACTGAAGAACAAATGGGTGAACGTGCGTTAGCTGGGGTAACTTTAGCGTATAGCGCGCATGCTTTAAAACTAAAGGGCCAGGCTCAAGAAGCTTCCGCCTTGGTCTTAAATCACTTCGAGTTAGCCGACAACATGACTGATACATTAAGTGCCATGAATACGGCGTGCAAGCTTGAATTAGCTTGCCGGGAACAAATTTTAGCGGCCTATGAAGCTAAGTGGCATGATAATGCGTTAGTCTTTGATAATTACTTCAGAGCAGTTAGCATGGCCGCTACGCCCTATCATCAAAAGAAGCTTCATATTATTTCTCCTCCAGAGCCGATTTGAGCGCGCGTGAGAGCTGGTCGGGGCACGATGTTTGCTTAAATCCGCATTTTATACCTTCAAGGCATTTTATAAGCTCTTCGGGCTTTTTGCCCTCGGCAAGAGCCGAAATACCTTTAAGGTTGCCGTTGCAGCCGCCCTCGAATTTAACGTTTTTAACCGTGCCGTCCTCAATATCAAAGCTGATGGTTCTTGAACACGTTCCTTGTGTTTTGTAATCGTAATGCATTATAATTCCTCGCTTTCGCTGTTTTTATCATTATTTTCAACTGCTTTGAGCATCACCGCAAACGCCTCTTCAATAGCGTCTATGGGCGTTTGTTTCGGGAGCTTTTTAACCGCGATATACGGCTTATTGCCTGCCGAAACCATTATTCGCCCTCTGAGCATTTTGCCGAGAAGCGCCACTGCTTTCATATCTATTAACTGCGAATACAAAAGCAGAGAGTCGGATTTTTGACCTATTTCGTATATGCCGAGCTTTGAAGCGGTGTTTCTTAAGAGTGAAATTTTTATAAGTCCTTCAACTGATTTCGGCGGGTCGCCGTATCTGTCGATAAGCTCGTCTAAGCAATCCGAGGCGTCCTCCTCGGTTCTTATATCGGCAATCCGTTTATAAATCGCAAGCCTTTGCGGCAGACTTTCGATATAGCTTTCGGGAATGTGCGCGTCAACGCGTATGTCTATAAGGCAATCCTTTTGAGATTCTGGCGGTATTTCGCCCTTTTCTTCGCTTACGGCTTCGCTTAAAAGGCGCATATACATATCGTAACCGACGCTTTCCATATGACCGTGCTGCTGAGCGCCGAGAAGGTCGCCCGCGCCCCTTATCTCAAGGTCGCGCATGGCGATTTTGAAGCCCGAGCCGAACTCTGTATATTCCTTTATCGCTTCAAGCCGCTTTGTGGCAATTTCGGAAAGGCTTTTGTCGCGCCTGAACGTAAAATATGCAAATCCGCGCCGTGACGAGCGCCCCACTCTGCCGCGAATCTGGTGAAGCTGTGCAAGCCCCAGATTTTCGGCGTTTTCTATTATCAGCGTGTTGGCATTTGGAACGTCTACGCCCGTTTCGATTATCGTTGTGCAAACGAGTATATCCGTTTCGCCGTCAAGAAGCGAACGCCACACCTGAGAAAGCTCTTCTTCGCTCATTTTGCCGTGCGCTACGCTTACATTCGCTTCCGGAATAAGCTCTTTGACGGTTGCCGCCGTTTTTTCTATCGTTTCGACCTTGTTGTGAAGATAATATACCTGACCGCCGCGCCTAAGCTCTTTTTTCATAGCCTCAGCGAGAATCCCCCAGTCGTGTTCAAGCACATAGGTCTGCACCGGGAAGCGGTCAAGCGGGGCTTCTTCGATAACCGACATATCGCGTATGCCTGACATAGCCATATTCATGGTTCTCGGTATGGGCGTTGCCGAAAGCGTAAGGCAATCGACCGTTGGATAAAGCTCTTTTAAGCGTTCTTTTTGACCCACGCCGAAGCGCTGTTCTTCGTCGATTATTATAAGCCCCAAATCCTTAAAGCTTATATCCTTTGAAATGAGCCTGTGCGTGCCGACAATTATATCTATTGAGCCGCGTTTGAGTTTTTTTACTATATTTTGCGCCTGCTTTTGCGAGCGAAAACGCGAAAGCATTTCTATATTCACGGGGAAGCCCTCAAAGCGGCGCATTATCGTGTTATAATGCTGAAGCGCAAGTATCGTTGTCGGCACAAGTATCGCGCACTGTTTGCCGTCGGCTATGCACTTAAACGCCGCTCTTAAAGCAACCTCGGTTTTGCCGAAGCCGACGTCACCGCAAAGGAGCCGGTCCATAGGATGCGGCTTTTCCATATCGTGCTTGATTTCGTCCGCCGTGCGAAGCTGGTCGTCGGTCTCTTCAAACTCAAAGCGGCGCTCAAAATCGCTTTGCATATCAATATCGGGCGAAAAAGCAAAGCCGTCGGTTTTAAGGCGCTTTGAATAAAGCGCAATAAGCTCTTTTGCCATACTTTTTGCCGAGGCTTTCACGCGCGCCTTTGCTTTCTCCCAATCCTTGCCGCCGAGCCGCGACAGTTTAAGCGTTTTGCGTTCTTCGCCCGGGCCTATATACTTTGAAACAAGGTCAAGCTGTGTTACGGGAACATAAAGCGCGTCGCCCTTGTCGTATTTTATTTTGATGTAGTCTTTAATAAGCCCGCCGACTTCCATCTTCTGAATACCTTCAAAAACGCCTATACCGTGAACGGCATGCACAACATAGTCGCCGCGCGTAAGCTCTTCAAGGCTTTGCACCGCGTCAGCCGCTTTAAAAGCCTTGCGCCTTTTTGAATTCGAAACGGAATTTGCTTTGCCGTATGTTATTATTTCAAACTTTTCTTTCGGATAAGTAAAGCCGCCGCTGACGCCGCCCGCCGTGACTGACACCGTTTTTTGCGGAAACTCCGCCGGGAGTACGCCGAAATAAAGCGCTTTTATATCTTCGTTTTCAAGCGCTTCGCAAAGCGACTTTGCCGCCTTTTCGGTGCCGGCGTTTATTATGCATTTTACGCCCCTTGAAATTGCGGGTCTTATATCGTCAAGAAGCACCTGAAGCGTTCCGTTCCACGTCGGAAGCTGCTGTGCGTTAAAGGTTGTAAGCGATTTTACGGGCGTGTCGAAGCTCCCGCGCGGAAGAGAATCGACATAAAACGCTTTTCTTTCTTCATAAAACGCAAATATTTCGCTTTGCGTCAGCGCAAATTTATCAAGCCCCGAAGCAAGCACGCCGTTTTCAAACTGCGCCTTTATTTCTTCGTTTAAAAGCTTTGAGTTGTTTTTTATGCTGTCTTTTACAGCAGAGCTTTCAATAACAAAAAGCATATCGTCCCTGCAATAGTCAAATATTGACTCGGGCTTTTTGTAGGCAAGCGAAAGATATTTGTCGGTATTTGTAATTTTAACGCCGTTTTTTAAAAGCTCAAGGTCTTTTTCAAGCGACGCTTTTGCTTTTTTGGAACCTTTGCCCGAAAGCCCCTTTATAAAGGCTTCAAGCTTTTCTTTAAACTCTTCGTCGCTGTCAAAAAGAATTTCAGACGACGGCGAAATTCTGCATTCGTCAATAATATCCGTGCGGCGCTGGCTTGACGGGTCAAACTCCGAAACAGTGTCTACACAGTCGCCCCAAAGCTCTATTCTTACGGGATTTTCGGCGTTAATCGGGAAAAAGTCCACAATTCCGCCGCGGCGCGCAAACTGCCCCGCACCCTCTACGGTATCGGCGCGCGAAAAGCCCGCTTTTAAAAGCACATCTACAAGCTTTTCGGGTGTAATTTCATAATCGGCGGTTATTTTAAGCGTGCGGTTTATAAGGCTTTCTTTAGGCAAGGTCAACTGCATTGCCGCCTCGGCGCTGCACGCAATAACGGAATAGCTGCCGTCAACAATTTTTGAGAGCGTTTTAAGTCTCATATGCTCAAATTCCTTTGAGCGGTTCTCAAGACTGTTAAAAGAATAATCCCTTGCGGGGAAAAGAAACGCTTTTTCTTTATTGCCGCAAAACTCGTTAATATCGTTAACGAATTTTGTCGCCGCGCCCTCCGAGGGCAAAATGACAATAGCTCTGCGAAGAGTATCCTCGCAAAGCGAATGTATAAGATGCGCCTTCGGCGTAGGTGGAAGCCCCGTGATACCCGAGGGCGCCACGCCTGAATTAACATACCGAAGAACATCAAGGTATTCCTGACAGTCTTTTAAAAGCTTAGAATAACATGACATATTTTTGTTTTATGAATTATATTTTGACATTGCGCCGTCAATGTCGCCGTCAAGAATAAGCGGCAATGCGTCGCAGGCTTTTTCTATTGCGTCGCGCATTTTCGGCACGTCCGCTTTCGGAAAATTACCGAGCACCCAATCGGCAAGGTCGCTGTCTTCTGAAGGCTTTGCGCCCACACCGAGCTTTATTCTCGGAAAATTTTCGCTTCCTAAGTGCGCTATTATGCTTTTTATTCCGTTGTGACCGCCCGCAGAGCCTTTGCGCCTTATGCGAATGCGCCCGGGTTCAAGCGAAATATCGTCAAAAATAACGACAATATTCTCAGGCGGAATTTTATAGAACGCGGCGCATTCTTTAATCGCCTCGCCCGAATTGTTCATCATGGTTTGCGGCTTCATAACAATACAGCGATGAGTGCCGATATATGTATCGCCGATAAGCGCGTGAAATTTGAGTTTTTTCGCCTTGAAGTTATATTTATCTTCAAGCCTTGTTACGCACAAAAAACCCGCGTTATGGCGTGTTGTTTCGTATTTTGCACCGGGGTTGCCTAAACCCGCGACAAGATATTCATAGGTTGAGCCGCCTACTTCTTTCTTTTTGCCGAACATTATTTATTCTCCGCTGTGTGCTGGCGTTTATAGGGCTTTTTAATATTGACCCAATCTTCTTTTATAACCTCGTGTTCGCGCGCTATTGCAAGAGCGTTATCGGGAACATCTTTTGTTATTGTCGAGCCTGCCGCGGTGAAGGCGTTTTCGCCGACCGTTACGGGCGCTATAAGATTAGTGTTGCAGCCGATAAACGCGCCGTCTTTAACCGTTGTGCGCGATTTGTTTCTGCCGTCGTAATTGACGGTAACGCACCCGCAGCCGAAGTTGACGTCTTTGCCGACGTCGCTGTCGCCGACATAAAGCAGATGCGGCAATTTGCTGCCCTCATCAACGGTTGAATTTTTAACCTCTACAAAATTGCCGATGTGAACCCTGTCGGCAATTGAAGAACCGGGCCTTATGTGAACGAACGGACCTGCCGTAACGCCCGCGCCTATCTTTGATGAAAAGCTTTGTGTGTTGTTAAGAGACGTGTCGTTGCCGACAGTCGTGTCGCATATATATGAATTAGGGCCTATCACGGCATTTTCGCCTATAACGGATGAGCCGAGAATTAAAGTGTTCGGCAAAATGAGCGTGCCTTTGCCGATTGAAACGCTCTCTTCGATAATAACGCCGTCATAACAAGGGATTTTAACGCCGTTTTCGATAAGCTTGTTTATAACCGAAAGTCTTTGTTCGTTTGTCATATTAAGCATATTAACATCTCCTCCGTCTTTTTGCAGATAATTAATATATCATAGTATATGCTTTTTTTCAAGCTATATTATATTAAAAACTTTAACCCGTTGTTGACTTTTCGCTTTTCAGATAGTACAATAAGTAATCATTGGTAAAGGAGTTCTGTTATGGATTTTATAGTCAACTTCGACTGGGCTGTCTTTAAGTTTTTTGAAAAACTTTGGAATCCCGTGCTCGACGTAATTATGTCTGTTATTACATATCTCGGCGACGACGGCATTTTTTGGATAATTCTCGGCGTGTGCCTGCTCATTCCGAAAAAAACGCGCAGATTCGGCGTTTATGTTCTCGGAGGTCTTGCGGTTGCGGGCTTTATTAACAATATCTGCTTAAAAGAGCTTATTCAGCGCCCCCGTCCTTTCAACTTTGACGGCTGGCCCGAAGCGTTCAATTACCCGAACATCGTTAAAAAGCCGTCAAGCTGGTCGTTCCCCTCGGGTCACACCTCTTCGTCGTTCGGTGCGGCGTTCCCGCTTCTTTTAAGAGCGAAAAAGAAATACGGCATTCCCGCTGTGATTCTTGCTCTTTTAATCGGCATTTCGAGAATTTACGTTCACGTTCACTATCCCACGGATATAATCGGCGGCATAATCGTCGGTATAATCGGCGGACTTATCGCAACGCTTCTTATAGACAAGGTGCTTTATCCGAAGGTTATCCCCTTTATTCAGACGAAAATCCTTAAAAAGGCAAAATAAAAATTATTTTCCACCCCTTCAACGCGGTTTGAAGGGGCATTTTTATACTCACAGCAAATTTAAACTCATAATTTCTTAATTATTAAATTTTTATTTCATTTTTTCGCAAGTCTTGAATATGAGAAGCTAATATGTTAGTATTATAGCACTCTTATAAAGGAGCTTCCCTTATGAAAAAAATTCTTTACAATATATTTTCGGTTCTCTTTTTGCTTCTTGTGCACGCGCTTTTGTGCGCCGTATACTGCGTAACGTATTATAACGGCGTTACCGACGGCTACAGCGGCTTTAAGCACTATGCTTTACTTATCGTTTTCTTTCTTGCTTCGCCGCTTCTTTACTATATTTCGGGCAGGCTTTTTTCAAAAAAGGCGAACAAGAAGTTTTATGTAATAACCACCTGGATAATTTTCGGAGCGATTGCCGTGTTTGCGGTTGTTGCGCTGTTTTTCCCGCAGTATTTAAAAGCGTATTCGATAATCAACGCGCCGTCTTATATGTATTACCTTTTATTTGCCGACAGCGTAAGATACATTGCCGTTCCCGCAATGGCAATTTCAGCCGTATTCCCCGCGCTGTTTTCACGAATGGGCATATATAAAAAGCCGCGCACGCACAACGAGATTAAAACCGAAGACATTAAAAAAGACGAAAAGCAAAGCACAGATTGACTTTTGACTTTTTCATAAATCCGCCTCCGCTTAAATAGTAATTAGCGGGGGTGTTTTTATGGCCGAAATTCTCAACGCAATAGGCTCTGTGGTATGGGGCGCGCCCATGCTTTTGTTTTTTTTGGGTGTGGCGGCGTACTTCACATTTAAAAGCGGTTTTTTTCAGATACGCGGCATAAAAGTTTGGGCAGGCGCTACTGTCGGAAGCTTTTTTTCAAAATCCGCCGAAAAAAAACAGGAAAAAGGCATCAGCCGTTTCGGGGCTTTTTGCTCGGTGCTTGCCGCATGCATCGGCACGGGGAACATTGTGGGCGTTGCAACCGCAATTTATTCGGGCGGCGCGGGCGCGGTGTTCTGGATGTGGATTTCGGCTGTTTTTTCGATGATGACGGCATACGCCGAAAACTGGCTCGGCATTAAATATAAAAGCCGAAACAAATTCGGCGAAACAGCCGGCGGCGCGTTCAGATATATGGAAAACGGCGTTAAAATGGGCGGTATGGCAAAGGTCTATGCCGTGCTGTGCCTTTTTTCAACGCTCGGAATGGGCGATATGGCGCAGGCAAACTCTGTCACAAGCTCGTTAGAAAGCGAATTCGGCATTTCAAAATACATAACTGGCGCTTTTATGACCGTGCTTTGCTTTCTTGTTATTAAGGGCGGCGTAAAGCGCATTTCAAAATTCAGCGAAATAACCGTTCCGTTTATGTCGGCGGCATATCTTCTGCTTTCGGGGGCGGTGCTTTTTATTAACCGCGCCGAAATACCCGCATCATTTGCGCTTATTTTTAAAGAAGCGTTTTCTTTAAAGGCTCTCGGCGGGTTCGGAATGTTCAAAGCGATGCGCTACGGCATATCGCGCGGGGTGTTTTCAAACGAAGCGGGGCTTGGCTCATCGACTCTTATTCACAGTGAAACCGAAAACTCCTCGCCCGAAGAGCAGGGAATGTGGGCTATGTTTGAGGTTTTTTGCGACACGGTTTTTCTTTGCACGGTAATGGCGCTTGTAATTCTTGTAAGCAAAGCGCCCGCAGAGCTTTACGGCGCAAAGCTTTCTATAGCGGCATATTCGTGCCTCGGCGAAATCGGCAAAAAGGGAATTGCTCTGCTTACCGCGGTTTTTGCCTTTGCTTCGCTTGCGGGATGCTCGTTTTACGGCGAAAAAAGCGCGCAATACCTGTTCGGCAAGCGCGCAAAGGGTGTTTATAAAACTGTTTTTCTTATGCTTTCGTTTTTCGGCGGCATAAGCGCTCCCAAAATCATTTGGGCGGCGGCTGATATTTTTAACGGGCTTATGGCTGTTCCGAACCTTTTTTCTTTGGTTGTTTTAAGAAAAGAGGTCGAATACCCGAAAAGCCCGAAAAGACGTACCGAGAGCAAATAAAATTTTCGGGGTTTTGGTCTTATGAGCGCGAAAAAACGCCGTAAAAGTGGATTATATTCATATCCTCTTCCATATAAAGCCCGTGAGAACCGCACCCGCCGTCTATTTCGTGACAGCCGTGGTCGGGCATAAAGCCGTAGATAACATCGTGGTTTTTCCATTGCGCCTGTATTTTTTCGACAAAGCTCTTATAAACCGCGATATTGCGCGAAAGAACCTCTAACGCCTCGGCGCTTTCGGGGCCGTATTTGTGCATGGTACCGTCATAATCGCCGTTGTAAACGACAATAAGGTCGTATTCGTCCTTTTCAATAAGCTCCGCGGCTTTTTCGTTGACTTCTTCGGGCGTGTCATAAATAAAATAGTCCATTTTTCTTTCAAGAAATATTTTTGAAATACTGTCGCCCTCTGTAGAAACTATCGCGCATTTTTTGTTGTTTTTAATAAACTCGTCAAAAAGCGTATACTGTTTTAAAACAGGCTTTTTATAAGCGCGTATTCCGTGGACCTCGGGCATTACGCCGGTGTACATCGAGGCAAAGCAAACGGGCGTTACGCTCGGCATAACCGAAAGCATCGGAAGAGCTATGTCAGAGCACAAAAGCGCGTCTTTAAACTTAGGCGTATATTTTTGAAAAAGCCAAAGCGCAACCGCGTCGGGATTATAAAGAAACGCCCTGTCGGGCTTTCTGCCCGAAAGCTTTTTTTCAATAAGCGCGCTTAACACGGGATTTTCACTTTCCGTGCCGACGGCGTTCATTCCGAATGCCGAAGATACGGTCGGCGCTACAGAGGTAATGCAAACAGAGTTAAAAAGGTCCGACATATTTTCACCTTCATTAAAATTATTTTTTATACGTTCTTTTGCGGCAGCTAAAACATAAGCTGCCTTTCTTGTTAAGTCCGACAAGATAATCCTCTCCTAAAGAATATTATCATCTAAATAATCGGTGTTTTCAAAAAGATACGACGGGGCGATGTCAAAAACCGTCTTGCAGCCGAAAAAGCCCTCTTTTGAAAGCCTTGACGCGGCGCGCGCATACGAAGCGAGCACACACCCCGTAAACTCGGGGTTTGAATCGAGCTTTAAAGAAAACTCTGCCGTTTCACGGTTTTTTAAGCATTCGCCTGTTTTGCCGCTTGAAAAAACAGTTCCGCCGTGCATCATTTTTGTGTGATTTTTAAAAAACTCCTCTTTTGAAATATAATACACCTTAGTGTCGTATTCGTCAAAGTAATTTTTCATAGATTTAATCTCTTTTTCGATTTTTTCTTTGTCTGCCCCCTCTTTCGGCACAATATAGCACACTCTTTCGTGCATTTCACGCGGCAAAAGTTCTTCGGCGGCGCCGCTTTTAACCGCATTTTTTGCGCTTTCTTTAGGAACGGTGTATTCAACGGCATATAAAACCCCGTCTGTTTTTTTAAGCGCCTCTGTGTGGCCTTGGCTTACGCCGCGCCCCCAAAAGGTATATGTTTTTGCATTGTTTAAAACGCTTTTTGAATATGCTCTGAAAAGCGAAAACAGGCCCGGGTCCCAGCCGACAGATATTATCGCCGTTTTTTTGCCGCTTTTTGCGGCGCGGTCTGTATTTTCAAAATGCTCTTTGATTTTTGAATGAGTATCAAACGAGTCAACGGTATTAAAATACCGGGCGGCATAGGGCGTTTCTTTCGGCAAATCTTTAAAGCTTCCGCCGCACATAACAAGCACGTCAATGTCGTTTTTGTGATTTAAAAGCTCGTCTTTTGAGTACACGTTTATGTCTTTAAACGGCAAAGAGACTTCATTCGGATTTCTTTTTGTAAAAACCGAAGTAACCGCCAAATCGCCGCTTTCTTTTGCGGCAAAAAGCACGCCTTTTGCGACGTTTCCGAAGCCGTAAAGCCCGAGTTTTATTTTTTCCGTAAAAATCACTCCTTAAATTTTCTCAATATAAAGTATTAAGAAAAGCGCCGAAACATTACCCGCCGCCAATGCGCTGTTGACATTTTTAAAAAGTGTTGTAAAATTGTAGTATAAACTTATTCGGAGGTTTTGTTATGAAATTAAAAAAAGCCGCCGCCCTTACAGCGGGCGCGGCGCTTACCACAGGCGCGGCAAGTGCTTTTGTATATCACGAAATAATTGAGCGAAACGGAAAGCTTTTTAAGCTTGTCGCAGACGCGGTAACCGCAAAAATGCAGGGCGAGCCGCAAAGCACCGACCCGCGCGAAGAGTGGTTTCTTTCGCAGGAATTTACAGAATACACAATAACAAACGACGACGGCAACAAGCTTAAAGGCTATCTTTTAAAAGCCGACAAGCCTTCCGACGTTTATGTTTTCGGCTCGCACGGCTACAGATGCTTTGCAAAGCGCGAATTCAGGCTTTTTGCAAAGTTCTGGCACGACAAGGGCTACAACGTTTTTATTGTTGACCACACCGCCTCGGGCGAAAGCGAGGGCGAATACATAGGCTTCGGATATTTTGAAAAGCGCGACTGCCTTAAATGGCTTTCGTTTCTTAAAGAGACCTTCGGCGAAGATATAAAAATAATTCTTCACGGCGTTTCAATGGGCAGTGCAACGGTTATGCTTATGACGGGCGACAGCTCTTTGCCTGAAAACGTTAAATTTACGGTTGCCGATTGCGGTTACACCTCGGCATATGACGAGTTTAACTATTGCTTAAAGCATTTTCACATTCCGAAAGAGCCGCTTTTTACGGTAGTAGATTTTCTTACAAAGAAAAAGGCAGGCTATGACATTCGCGATACAAGCGCAATAAACGCAGTTAAAAATGCAAAAGCCCCGATTCTTTTCGTTCACGGAAAAGACGACGACTTTGTTCCCACATATATGGCGACAGAGCTTTATGACGCCTGCACCTCTGAAAAGGATCTTCTTTTGGTAGACGGCGCATATCACGCCGAAAGCTATCAGACAAACTCCGAAGAGTACGAAAAAAAGCTTAACGCCTTTTGCGAAAAATATATAGGCGAATAATTGCAGAATAAAACACGCGCTCCCCGTTTCGCTGAATACGAAACGGGGGGCTTTTTTGTGCTGTATTTTATTTTGTTATGTTATGTTTTATTCTGTCTTTTCCTCTTGCCGTGTATTTTCGTTTTCGGAAGTCGGTTCGTTTAACACGGCGGCTTCGGCTTCGGAAGAAATTTCAGAGTCCTTCTTTTTCTTTTTGCCTTTAAGGTCTGTCACATTCAAAAGTACGATTATCACCGCAAGAGCAATAATCACAAACGGATTTTTTGCAAAGCGGCAGATATAGCCGATATAAGGAATATGAAAAAGCTCCTTGCCGTAGAGGTTGTCGCGCCCGACGCTGACGCCGTCGGTAATAAGGTTTGCGTCGCCCTTTGTCGTTATGCCTTCATCCTCAATCTTTACAACCCTGTGAATTATACGGCGGTCGTCAACTCGCCTGTCATACACCACAACGTCGCCCAAAACTATGTCGTCATAAGAAACCCTTGTGTCAACAAAGCAAAGGCTCCACGTCGGTATGGAGGGTTCCATTGAGCCCGAAAGCACCACGCACGGGCGAATGCCGCTTATAAGCACAACTGCGATTAATATAATTATTATTGCCGCCGTAATTACGGTACCGCTTAATTTTTTCTTTTTTGAATTATTTTTCATATTTCCTCCGAAAAGGTGCGACCGCTTGATTTATCAGGTATAATACTGCGCCTGAGCATGCCAAAGCTCATAGTATTTTCCGTTTATTTCAGAAACAAGTGAATTGTGCGTACCCTGTTGTATAACCGTGCCGCCCTCAAAAACGAGAATCTCGTCGCAGAATTTGCAGGACGAAAGGCGGTGGCTTATATATATCGCCGTTTTGTCGCCCACAATATCGTTGAGCTTTGAATATATCTGCGCTTCGGCAACAGGGTCAAGCGCCGCCGTGGGTTCGTCAAGAATCAGAAACGGCGCATCTTTATAAAGTGCGCGGGCAATAGCGATTTTTTGCGCTTCACCGCCTGAGACGTTCACACCGTCCTTATTATAATCCTTATAAAGATAAGTTTCAACACCTTCGGGCAAATCATTTAATCTTTCGGAAAATCCCGCTTTAGAAAGCGCCTCCTCGACAGCCTTTTTGTCATAATCGCTTTTTGCCGCGACGTTTTCGCCGAGCTTTAATGCAAAAAGGTTAAAATCCTGAAACACGACAGAAAAAATATTCATATATTCTTTGTAATCGTATTTTCTGATATCTATGCCGTTTAAAAGTATTTCGCCCTCGGTCGGGTCATAAAGGCGGCACAAAAGCTTAATAAACGTGCTTTTGCCGCTTCCGTTCATTCCGACAACGGCAAGGCGTTTGCCTATTTCAAACTTCATATTGATGTGCTTTAAGGCATAAGTTTCGCTGCCCGGGTATTTAAAGGAAACATCTTTAAATTCTATTTGATATTTTCTGTCGCGGCGCTTTTCAACGGTGAGCGTGCCGCGGTACATTTTGTTTTGAATGTCAAGAAGCTCGAATATAAGCGCCAAAAACGGAGCGTTGTTTTTCACACCGCCGACAGCCCTTACAAGCCCCGACACGCCGCTTGCCGTTTTTGTTGCAGAAGCGACATACTGCGTCACGGCGCCGAGGCCGAAAGCGCCCGCCCACGCTTTTAGACAAACAAAGGCGTAAATAATGAACGTAAAAACAACCGAAACGGCGCTTCCTGCAGCACTGCACAAGCCGATAGGCCCCACTGCCAAGCGGGCAAAAAGCCCGCCCGACGCAAAGATAGCGGTCTTTGAGTGGTTATGATTCTCGCATATTATATCCTGTCTGTAAATTCTGACGTCGGAAGCAATCTCTTTTTTGTGGCCGAGCCCGCCGAAAAAGCCGAAAAGACGGTTTCCGAGGTTGTGCATGTCGGCATATTTTGCATAATAGCTTCGTCCTTTTCCCTCTAAAGCGGGGGCTGCAATGCACACGGTAATCATCAAAAGAACAATTAAGACCACCGAAAACGGGCTGTTAAGCACCTCGAGTGCACCCTGCCCTTCGGGCACTTTTTTTATAAAAAGCGAAACCGTAAGCGCAATTCCGCCGAAGCAGGTAAAAACGGATTTATATAATTCGTCAAGCTGAAGTATTACTCTGTAAAAGCCCCAGCCGCCGCCGTTCATATTCTCCCTTACGGTATGAATAAGGTCCGAGGTTTTTGTGTCGTCGCATATTTCATAGTCCATATCAAGGACTTTTTTTATTATAATGCCCTCAAAATTATAATAATCGCAGGCGCTTTGCGTTTCTTTCCACCTGTTTAAAAGTGCAATTAAAAGCGAAAGAACAGCTGCAGAAAAAAGCGCCGCAAAAACATAGAGCTTTATTTTTTCGGGGTTTTTTGCGCCCGTGAGCTCGTTTATAAGAAGAGCGGAAATGTATATTCCGACGTACGGTGAAAGAGACTCGGCGGCAATTGAGAAAAACCGCGACAAAACAAACTGCGGATATTCTTTGAAAAGCAGCTTTATTGCCCTGTTATTAAGCCTTGCCGCTTCGCGCCACGAGGTTTTTTTATAATTTTTCATTTTCGCCGTCTCCTTCCCTGTAATATTTGCTTTGAATTTCAAAAAGTTCGGCGTATTTTCCGCCTAAAGCCAAAAGCTCTTCATGTGTACCCTCTTCTTTTATAACTCCGCCGTCAATAAGAATAATGCGGTCGCAAAAGCGCGTGCTTGCAAGCCTGTGCGAAATATAAACAGACGACTTGCCTTTTGTCATTTCGTTGTATTTTAAATAAAGCTCCGATTCTGCTATTGGGTCAAGCGCCGCCGTGGGCTCGTCAAGCACAACAACGGGCGCGTTTTTATAAAGCGCTCTTGCAAGCATAAGCCGCTGTGTTTCGCCGCCCGAAAACTCTGCCGCGTCGTCGTAAACCTTGCGGTTTACATATGTTTTAATTCCGTTCTTTAAAGAAGCGATTTTTTCTTCAAGCCCCGCCAAACGAATACATTCTTTAACGCGCGCTTCATTTGCGCCCTCTTCTTTTTGGGCTACGTTTGTTTCCACAGTGCCCGCAATAAGCGAAAAGTCCTGAAACACCGCAGAAAACAGTCTGTAATAATCGGCGCGGTTATACGCTCTTATGTCTTTTCCGTTAAGAAGGACTTCGCCCTCTGTCGGGTCAAGAAAGCCGCAGATAAGCTTAACAAGCGTGCTTTTTCCCGCGCCGTTAAGACCGACAACGGCAAGCTTTTCACCGCTTTTAAGCGTAAGATTTATGTTTTTTAACGTATAATCTTTTGCGCCGTCATATAAAAACGAAACGTTTTTAAGCGTTATTTCATACGCCTTGTCCTTTTCGATTTTTAAAGGTTCTCCGTCTTCAAATTTAAAAGGCTCTTTAAAATCCACGCACTCGCGCACGGTAGAAATATCAAGCGACTGCTTGTGAAGCGTGCTGAGCGTATTAAGAATACCCGTGACCCACGAAGCAAAGCCCTCGACCGCGCTGAAATATAAAAGAAACTCTGAAACCGAAAGTCCGTTTTTCATAAAAAGCATTAAAAGATAAGCATACGCCGCGGCGTTTCGCAAAAATGTAAGCAAAATATCGACAACGCCCGCAATAAGGTATATGGTTTGGGCTTTTCTGTGGAATGCGGCAAAAGACGCACATCCTTTTTTATAAAGCTCCGAAATCCACGGGCGCATTCCGAAAATTTTAATATCCTTTGCCGCTTCAAGTCCTCTTGTTTTTCCGATAATATAGTCCAGCTGCTTTTGATACTCCGCCTCTTCCTCTCTGTGGCGGTAGCCGTATTCGTTAACATAGTTGCCGACAAAAAAGCTTATGAGCGTTGTGACGCCTATTACAAGCACCAAAACGGGCTGTACCGACGAAAGAAGCACAATGTATATTAAAAATCCCACAACATTTTGAAGAAGTGTTGTAAGCGTGGTCCATACAGCCTCGGTCGCTTCGCTGTTACCCTCAACGCACATACTCGATTTTGACAGCAGTTTTAGAAAGCCGTCATCAAACAAATTGGGGTATGACGTCGTTGCGGCTTTTCTGTTAAGCATATTTACAATTTCAAGGCGCACGCTTATTCTGCCGTAAAGTGTATTTTCGTTTACATAGCCCGAGATTGCAGAAACTGTCGCCAGCGCGCCCGCAAAAACCGCAATAGTAATAAAAAGCTGTGCCAGCGTGCCGTGATTTTCAAGCACCGAAAGCACCGCCGGTGATATGTAAAGCTCAACAAGACTTGTTGCAACAGCCGAAAGCGCAACGGCTATGCTTAAAAATATTACCTTCTTTTCGCCGGAGGTCCACGCAAGCTTTAACATAAACCATGTGTTTTGCGCCGCGTTATATTTGGGCTTTAAAGCTTTTTCTTTTGCCTGTTTTGTCTTTTCCATTTTAAAACCCCTTTCTTCTTTTTCAGGTTAATACTGTCATTAGATTAACACAAAAAAACGTCCCCGTGCAAATTCGGGGACGAAACGTCTTTTTTCGGTGACGAAACGCAAAAATGCCGATTTATCAAACCTGCGGCAAAAGCACCTCGGTGGTAAAAGCCCCGTCCTCACTGTTTCGGCTGAGATAGCCGCCCAGCCTTTCGACTATTGCGTCTATTCTGACAAGCCCGAATCCGTGACCATCGCCTTTTGTGCTTTTAAAAATATTTCCGCTTTTTTCAAGCTTTTTTCCCGCAGTGAAATTGGTAAATGAAATATAAAGCTGGGTATTTATCATATCCATATATATGCGAATAACGCGCTTTTCGGGCGGCAGGTTTTCAACGGCTTCTATAGCGTTATCGAAAAGGTTGCCGACAATACAGCAAAGGTCAATTTCAGAGGTTTCAAGGCGAAGCGGTATGTGTGCGTCGGCTTCGACTTTTATCCCCTTTGACTTTGCGAGCGAAATTTTTGAATTTAAAATTGCGTCGGTCATGGGGTTGCCCGTTTTAATAACCGTGTCAACCGTTGCAAGGTCGTTATCAAGCAAATCAAGGTAACGCTTAAGCGACTCTAAGTCGCCCTGTGAAGCATATGCTTTCATAACCTGGATATGGTTTTTATAGTCGTGGCGCCAACCGCGAATCTGCCTGTACATATTGTCAACCTCGCGGTAATGCGTCTCTATAAGCTCTCGCTGATACGAGTCGATTTTTTTGTCGGCTCTTTTAAAAAAATGCTTCATTTTTCAATACCTCTGCCGATTATTGCCCTGTTAACGCTTTCATATGCACCCCTCGGAAGAGGAAGCGAAGTGCCGTCCGAAAGCTTTATTTCTGTTTTTGAAACACGGCTTATCTGCGAAAGATTGACAACGGCGCTTCGTCCGACCCTGAAAAAACGCCCGTCAAGCTCTTTTTCCATAGCGCCGAGGGTCATTTTGACGGTAATATCTTTATCGGCGTGAACCGTCACATAATTGCCGAAAACATCGACGTATTTAATTTTGTAAAGCGGCACGCGCACGGTCTCGCCGCCCGTTTCAAGGGTTAGTGTTTTTTCGTTTTCCGACAGCTTTTTTAAAGCTCTGTCAAGAACGGAAAAAAGCTTTTCTTCTTTAATGGGCTTCATAAGATAGTGAAGCGCCGCAACGTCGTAGCCTTCAGAAATATAGTCGGAATAGCCCGTTATAAACACAATCTGAACGCTGTCGTTTTCTTTTCTGAGGATTTTAGCAAGCGTTACGCCGTCCATATCGCCCATTTCAACATCAAGAAGCAATATGTCAAAATCCTTTTCGGCTGAATAGCAAAACAAGAAGCTTTCGGCTGAAGAAAACGTGCGGATATTTACATTTTTGCGCGAAGCCTTTGCCCATTTTGAAACCTCGGCGGATATATATATTCTGTCGGCTTCGCAGTCGTCGCAAATTGCGATTTTACACACGTTCTTTCCCTCCTTTAAAGCCTCTGTGTTATTCTTTTTCCGATTTTGCTTTGCAAAACTGCACTGCACGTTCGTTATTCACCTTGAATCCGACAGCAATAATTGCCTGAAGATTATAGTGATTTGTTTGATAATTCTTCCCGTCGGCGGCAGTTATTAAGTATTTCTTAACAACTGAATTTTCGACTAATTCGCCATCATCAAAAATTCTTTTCAGATGTTGGTTGATTGCAGGTACAGAAACATCATACAGCGTAGCCATCATTTTTTGCGTAAGCCATATATTTTCGTCCTCATATCGCATTTCAATGCTGTCCGCCTGATTTCCCGCAGAGGCAACATAGGTAAGGTATTCCGCAGCACTTGAGCGAATACTTATTTCATTTTTTTATTTTTCAAATGAATTGACTCTTTTTCAGTCTGTTTAGGCATAGGCATAAGAGGGTCTAACAGTTTTTGGTTTTCGCTTTAGTCAACAGAACTACGCACTCTACATGATTTGTATACGGGAACATATCGACAGGCTGAATTTTCTTTACGCTGTAGCCGTTTTTTGTAAGAAAGAAAAGGTCGCGCCGCTGTGTTTCGGGGTTGCAGGATATATAAACAACTCTTTCGGGTGAAGCGTGGACTAACGACGACAAAAATTTTCTGTCACTGCCCGCGCGCGGCGGGTCCAAAAAAACAACGTCGAATTTTTCGCCGCAATCCTTCATTTCAGCCATAAAATCGCCTGCGTCGCAGCAGATAAATTCCGCATTTTCGGCAGAATTAAGGCGCGCGTTGACCTTTGCGTCACGCACGGCGTCGGGATTTATTTCACACCCGACAACGGTTTTTGCATGCTTTGACACGCAAAGCCCTATCGTACCTATTCCGCAATAGGCATCAATCACGGCGTCGGTGCTTTTAAGGTCTGCAAATTTAAGTGCGGCAGAATACAAAACCTCGGTCTGCACGGGGTTAATCTGGTAAAACGAAGCCGCCGAAATTCTGAAACGGCAGCCGCACAGAATATCTTCAATATAGCCCTTGCCGTAAAGCACCGTTTCGCGCTCGCCCAAAACCATGCTTGTAAATTTGTTGTTGATGTTCTGCACCACGGTTGTAATATCCGGGTGCTTTTTCAAAAGCTCTGCCAAAAAGGCGTTTTTTGATGGGAAAATCGGCGTTCCCGTTACAAGAACCACCATAATTTCGCCAGTGTTAAAGCCGTATTTTACAAGAACGTGCCTTAAAAAGCCTTTTTTTGTATTTTCGTCATACACGGTAAGGTTAAAGCTTTTTACAAGCGCCCTTACGGTATTTATTATTTCGTCCGCCTTTTTGTTTTCGATAAGGCAGAAGTCGGTTTTAACTATTTTGTGCGTGCTCGACTGATAAATGCCCGAAATAATTTCGCCGCGCCGCGTTCTGCCGAACGCCGCCTGAACCTTGTTTCTGTAATGAAACGGCTCTTTCATTCCGATTATCGGCGAAACGGCGTGAAAGCACGACAAAAGCCGCCGCACCTTTGCCTGTTTGTATTTAAGCTGTTCTTCATAGCTTAAGTTCCAAAGCTGACAGCCGCCGCATTTTTTTGAGTGCGGGCATTTTTCTTTAATTTCGGTATTACTCATTTTTTTGCACTTTCCGCAGTATTTATCGAATCCCTATACACAACAAACCTGCAGAAAAGGAACTCGGTGACCATATTCGTAATCATGGTAACTGCAAGGACTATGTATTTTCCAAGTCCCTCGCCCAAATTGAAATGCGCGGTTGCAAGCGACCCGAGCCATGTTGAAAGCGGCGTAAACACGCAGTAATAGCCGAACACCTTGAGCATGGCTTTAGGAATATTGGTTGCCGATTTGAAAGTGAATTTTCTGTTGAACGTGAAATTCCACAAAACGGAAAGAATAAGCGCAACAAGATACTGCACGCCGTATTCCGAGCGGAAAAGCTGCTGCATAATTACACTTTCTGTTTCAACGTTCTTAAAAAGAAGGTCGAGCAGTGTAAAAGACACCGTCTGAATTATTCCTGCAGACGCCGAAAACAGAACAAATTTTATTGCCTGAAGCGCATTTTCCTTTTTTGTAAGCTTTTCTTGCATAAACATCACCCTATTATTCAATAAAAAGAGTATATCACAGCGCATCTTTTTTTGCAATTGTAACAAATAAAAAATATTGTGTTCCGTTTTTGGGAAACCGCTTGACATAAAGCCTGAAACCCTGTATATTATGTTCCGAACGGAACACTTATGGGGTGATTTTTTGACCGAATCACAAAAATGCGTTTTAATGCTTTCGCCGCTTTTTTCGGGAATAGATAAACATGAGCTCGGCGAGCTTTTCCCCGACGGCACAGTAACCGTAAAAACTCTTAAAAAGGGCGACGCGGTTTTTACCGAAAACGATTTTTCGCGCTCTTTGGGAATAATTTTAAAGGGCGACGCCGTTGTCGAAAAAAGAAGCCCCGAAAAAACCGTTATTATGAGCACGCTTGAAGCAGGCGGCACTTTCGGTATGGCGGCAATTTTTTATGAAAAAGACGTTTACCCGACAGCGATAACAGCCGCTTCGCGGACGGATATCGCATTTATTGCAAAAGACGCGCTTAAAGCCGCTTTTAAAAAAGAGCCTAAGCTTGTCGAAAACTATATTTGCCTGCTTTCGCAGAAAATACATTTTCTGAACAAAAAAATAGAAACGCTTTCGTCGCGCGGCGGCTCATATAAGCTGTATTCGTATCTTCTTGAAGAATACGTAAGGCACGGCGAAAACGGTAAAGTAACGCCCGAATACAATATGTCGGAGCTTTCAAAGCTTCTCGGAATAGGCAGGACGACAATTTACCGCGAGCTTGAGGAGCTTTCAAAAAACGGATTCATTAAAAAGGAAGGGAAAACCTTTACAATATTAAGGGAGGAAAAATTATGAAAAAATTTTTATGCCTATTGCTCGCAGCGCTTCTTGTTGTCGGCACTTTTGCCGCATGCTCGGGGAACGCGGGCGATGACACAACCGCATTACCCACAGAAAGCACCGGGCCCGCAGTAAAGAAGGACGTAAACATTGCCGTCTTAAAAGGCCCCACGGGCATGGGCGCGGCAAAGCTTATGGAAATGAACGAAAACAATGAAGCTTTGAACAACTACAACTTCACCGTTGCAACCGCTCCCGACCAGATAACGGGCAAACTTGTTTCAAAGGAGCTTGACATTGCCTCGATACCCACAAACGCCGCTTCGGCGCTTTATAACAAAACAAAAGGCAACGTTACGCTTATTGCAATTAACACACTCGGCGTTCTTTATATCCTTGAAAAAGGCGACTCTGTTTCAAGCGTCGCGGACCTCAAAGGCAAAACAATTCTTGCTTCGGGCAAAAGCAGCACCGCAGAATATGTTCTTAACTTCATTCTTGAAAAGAACGGCCTTAAAGTCGGCACCGACGTAACCGTTGAATATGCCGCAGAGCACGCCGAAGCAGCTTCGCAGGCTATTTCGGGCAAATATGACATAGTTATGCTCCCCGAGCCGTTTGTTACTTCTACTCTTCTTCAAAACTCCGACTTTAAAGTAAAGCTTAATTTGACCGAGGAATGGAAAAAGGTTGCTAACGCAGAGCTTACCATGGGCTGTGTTGCCGTAAGAACAGACTTCCTTAAAGAAAATCCCGAAGCAGTCGAAAACTTCCTTAAAGATTACAAAACTTCGGTTGATTTTGTAAATTCGGATGTAGAAGGCGCGGCGGCGCTTATTGAAAAATACGATATTGCAAAAGCCGCAGTTGCAAAAAAGGCGCTTCCCAACTGCAACATTGTGCTGATAACGGGCGAAGATATGAAAAAAGACGCTTCGCAGTTCCTTTCAATCATTTATGATTTTGACGCTTCCGCCGTCGGCGGCGCGCTCCCCGAGGACAGCTTTTATTATATCGGAAAATGAAGATTAAAAAGTTTTTAAAAACCTGCTTTATAATTCTTTTTTGGGCAGCGGTGTGGCAACTCACCGCTGTTCTTGTCGCTTCTCAAATACTTTTGCCGACTCCCATTTCGGTTTTAAGGGCGCTTTTATCGCTTGCATCAGAAAAAGAATTTTACATTTCGGTGGCTTTCACCGTGCTGCGAATTTCGGCAGGCTATGTTTCGGGGCTTCTTTTGGGGCTTCTTTTGGGCGGTCTGACATTTTATTCAAGGCTTTTAAACGCCCTGCTTGCGCCGATTGCGGGCATAATCAAATCAACGCCCGTCGCATCGTTTATCGTTCTTCTTTTTGTTTGGTTTTCAAACGGAACGGTTGCGGCAATTACATCTATGCTGATAGTTCTGCCGATAATCTGGAGCAGTACGTTCACGGCGTTTTCGTCCGCCGACAAAGAGCTTCTTGAAATGGCACAGCTTTTTAAAGTATCACCCGTAAAAAAGCTTTTCGGGATATACATTCCGTCGGCGTTTTCGACGGTGCGCGCTTCTGCCGCAACGGCTTTGGGTCTTGCCTGGAAAGCGGGCGTTGCCGCCGAAGTTATTTGCAGCCCGAAAAACTCAATAGGCGGCGGCATATACTCTGCCAAAGTATACCTTGAAACACCGGAGCTTTTTGCGTGGACGGCGGTAGTAATAATTGTAAGCGTGCTGATAGAAAAGCTTCTTTTGAAGCTTATAAAAGATAAACGGGGGGCTAAAGATGAAGCTTGAAAACATTTCAAAAAATTTCGGCGAAAAACGTGTTTTTGAAAATTTTTCGCTTGAAATAAAAAAAGGCTCCCACGTTGCCGTGCTCGGTGACTCCGGCAGGGGGAAAACCACTCTTGTTAAAATACTTATGGGGCTTTTAAAGCCGGACAGCGGCACAGTTGAAACAGACGGCGAAGTCTTTTCGGCTCTTTTTCAGGAGGACAGATTGCTGCCCTCTAAGACTCTTCTTCAAAACCTTAAATTTGTCGGCACAGACGAAGCTTCCGCAAAAGAATATTTAAAAAAAGTCGGGCTTGAAAACGAATACAACTCTTACCCCGCGTCTTTAAGCGGAGGAATGAAGCGCCGCGCCGCGCTTGCAAGGGCGCTCAGCTTCAAAAGCTTCACAGCGCTTATTTTGGACGAGCCTTTCACGGGGCAGGACGAAGCGCAAAAAGACCGTCTTATAAAACTTATTACAGAAGAAACCGCAGAAAAAACGCTTATTTTAATTACACATTCAAAAGACGACGCAAACGCGCTTTGCGACACTTTTATTGAGCTGTAACATCTCTATAACAACTATAAAAAGCGAAAAAAAATTACCGCCGCATCCGATAATCGGATACGGCGGGTTTTTATTTCAGCGGTTTTTCGGCAATCAGTCGGGAACTTCAATGCCGAGAGCCATGCAAAGGATAGCTCTTGCGTCGCTTGTTGAAATCTTGCCGTCTTCGTCGATATCGCCGAGAATTATCTGCTCATCTGTGGGAGTTTCAATTTCAAGAGCGAAGAGAAGCGCAAGTCTTGCATCGGAAACGGTAACAGCCGTGCTAAGGTCAACGTCGCCGAGAATGCCCGTTGTGGGGCAGGGCTTTGTTGTTTTTGTGTAGGTGTTATAAAGGCTGAACTGCGGATAATTTTCTTCGTCGGTGTGGACGGTGTACTGCTTATCTGCCGAAAGAAGCCACATAACTATATCGGTTGTGCCGTATGCTGCGTTGTAAGCAACATGCTGAAGGTTCTTAATGAACCAAACCTGCTCGCGGAACATGCAGGTTGAAGCGTCAACCTTCTGGTCCCATGAAACGTGGTCGTGGTCGTCTTTAATAGCCTGGGTGTATTCGGTGCCCCAGTCGGAGAATGCCTTAAGATACTCTGCGCAGGTTGCGCCGCCGCTTGCATACTTTGTATCAACAACAGTGTCACTTGTGGGATAGTACTTGTTAACGGGAGCTATCTGGCAGTTGTAACCGCAAACTATGCCGAATCTTACGCCTTTCTTTTCGGCGGCTTCGACAATTGCCTTTGCGTTTGACTGAATGTTGTAATATGCGTCAATCTTAGCTTCAAAGTCGGCGTCCATTCCGTCGGGATACATATAAGCCTTTGCGGCTTCATAATACTCGCCGGGAACAAGACACCAAAGTCCGGGCATACCGCAAAGAAGCGGATAGATTGTGTCGCTGTATATTCTCGGAAGCATCTTCTGAAGAATATAGTTGAATTTAGCAAAATACTCGTGAGAAAGTCCCTCGTAGCTTGCTATTGAAGAAATAAGAACAGAAGCAAAGTGTGTAACAAAGCTGCCGTTGCCGAGCTGAACAAGATAGTTTTCCATGGTGAAAATATCAAGCTCGATGTCGCCAGTGAAGAGCCAGCCCATAAGGCTTGTGCCCTGCCATGCGGGAGAAGCAAATACAACGTTGTTAAGGTTTTTGCAATTGTAGCCGTCCATATAAGCAAGCGTAACAGCCGCGCCTTCGCTTATTGCAACGACGTTTACCTTTGAAGAACCTGTTTCCTTTTTAACCTTTGCAATGAACTCGTCAAGCTCTTTTGCGCAGTCAATAGGGCTTCTTCTCCAGTCGTAGCCGAAGCTGTAAACGTTCTTGTCGCCGTACTGCTTTGCATATTCAACGCCGAAAACGGTGAAAATCTCTTCGCGCTCTGCGTTCTGAGCCTGTTTTTCTTCGTCTGTTTCGCCGTCAACCGGGAAAGCCGCCATAGATGTATCATAAGACTTTTCGGTTACGTTGTCGTATTTGGGGGTGCCGTCGGGATTGTAGGCGATGGGGTCAATGTACTTGTTGATGACCGGAAGAAGCTCATCGCAGTAAACGTCCCAATTGTCGTTTGTTATGCCGTATGCAACATACGCCTTAACAAGCGCGGTAAGGATATTTGTAACCATAGGCTGAATATCCTCTTCGGCGAAGGGGAAGAGCTGTTTTTCGTCGGCTGTTCCGAGGTCCTTTACAAGGGGGAAGCCCGCAAGACCTTTAACCACAACAAGGGGAACAGCTTTAGCCGCCGAAACGGGGATTACGACTGCAAGTGCCGCAAGCATAACAGCAAGCACAATGCACATAACTTTTCTGAAAGCTTTCATTATTAGTCCTCCTAAAAAATATGTACCGTTAAGTAACCGCAGGTTAATTGAGTGTGAAAACGGACGAAACACCCACCCGAAATTTCACCGCAGTTAATCGGCTGTTACTTTGGGCGCACCGAAACACAGTACGCCACAGTTTATACAATGGAATTTTAACATAAAACAAAACCAATTGCAATAGACTGATTAAAAAATTAAGTTACAATGTTAACACAAATTTTTTGTTATATTGTTATAATCGGCTGAAAAAAGGACCGCGCTTTTTTGCGCGGTCCCCGAAATTTTTGTATGTATCGGATTAATAGGAAATTGTGTATTCCGAAACGCACTCGATGCCTACCTGAGCGCCGTTTATAGAGCCGACGATAGGAGCTTTTGCGTCAAGGCTGAGCACGCAGGGAGCGTCTGTTTTGAGGTAAACCATATTGCCTGTGCTCTTCTCGATTTTTGCCGTTATGTTTGAGCCGTAGTACTGAAGGCTTATGTTGTTAAGAGAAAGTCCGGGAACGCCCGAAATAGCGCCTGTTATCTGGCTTGTTTCGATAACCGAGACAAGTGCGCCGCTGCCCTTGCCCGCAACGGGGTCTTTGTCGTCTTTCATAACTATTGTTACTTCATAATAGTTGCCCGCATCTTTTTTGGTTGCGGATTTAACGTCTGCCGCGTTAAGAGCGCCGATACCGCCCTTCGGAGGAAGGTCTGACGGGCTTTTTTCTTCGTTGGGCTGTTTCATACCCATAAACTGGTCAACAAGGCTTTTACCTATGCTTGAAAGCTTGCCCGCTTCAAAAACGCCGTTGTAGTTTGTTGCGCCGTCGTTTGTAAGAACAACCTTTTTAGCGCTTGATGTGGCTTTGTTGTGAGCGGTTTTATAATAATTGATAATATCCTGAACCGAATTGCCGCCGCTGTTATTGTTGTTGGCAGGCTTATTGCCGTTGTCGGCGGGGGTGCTGTTGCTGCCCGAATTGCCGCCGTTGTTATCGGCAGGTGTGTTATTCTGATTATTGTCGGCAGGAGTATTGTTATCCTGAGAGCCGCCGTTATTGTCTGCGGGGGTGTTGTTATCCTGAGAGCCGCCGTTATTATTCTGTGAGCCGCCCTGAGAATTGCCCTGAGAATTTCCGTTATTACCGGAAATAGCTGTCGTTTGATTTCTGTTTCTTTGAGCGCGGACAACCAAAATGGTTGCGGCGTTATTTGTAGTAATAAGTGCCAAGGCAACGCAAAGCGCCGCCAATACGAGAACTACCTTTTTTGCGGTTATGTTTCCCATGCATTCCACTCCATTCTTTTAAATCGTCTCAATTATATGATATATTTCGCGAATTGTCAATATCAATAATTACAAAAAAAAGACTTGTTAAATTCTTGCAAGTATAGTATTATAATCTGTATTGAAAAAAGGGGTGAAATCTGTGAAAAAAGGCTTTTTAAACGCGCTTTCCCCGGCTGTGGGCGGGCTTACTGCGGCGGGTATTGTCTTTTCATATACTTTTGCGGCGTTTTCGTGCCTTGGGCTTAACATATATTATGCTCTTTCGGGCGCAGTAATTTGCCTTATTCTTTCAGCCGCCTTAAAAGACGAAGTTCTCGCCCCGGACTCGTTCCTTCTTGTGCCCGTTGTTTTCACGGTGACTGCCGCCGGCTTTTGTTATCTGCCCGTTTCGGTTTTCGGCGGCGCTTTGCTTTTTGTTTTATTAAAGCCTTTGCTCAAAAAAATCAAAATCCCCGGCTGCATTATAGCAGGCGCGGCGCTCGGTCTTGCGTTTTCAGCCACGGCGCTTTTTACAACATATTATTTCGGCATAGGAGCGAGCGGCTCTTATACCTTTGAAATTTTAAAGAATTACAGATATTTGGGCTTTCACCCGAATTGGCGCGGTGTTTTTTACGGCACAATAACGCTTTTTGCCATGATTACATACCCATTCAAGTTCAAAAAGCTTTCAAAATATCTGCCTGCCGAAGTTTTTTCGGTTGCAATACCTTTTATTCTCAACCTTTTTCTCAACCCCGACAAAGAAACCACACCAATACTTGAGGTCGGCACACTTTCAGACGTATTTTCGCTTTCTGGCGTAAAAAGCTTTTTGCCGTTTTTAGGTATCGAAAGTGAGAAGGGGCTTATCCCCTCTTTGCAAAGCGGATTTTCTGTTGCGCTTATTCTTCTTGCCTACAAGTGCTCGGGATTAAAAGATACAGCTGTTTTCACTTCGTGCAATGCGCTTTCGGGCGCCGTCGGAGCACTGCCCTCTCGAGGGTACAGCGTAAGGCGCTACACGCCCGTTTCGGCAATAACCGCCGTTATTGCTTTGACGGCTGTTGTGCTTTTGTTTCCGTCGCTTCTTTCAAGGGTTCCCGTTCACTCGCTCGCGGTCGTGCTTATAGTTTCGGCTTGGCAAAACGTTCCGTTTTCGGCGGTTGCGGCTTCTTTTAAAGAAAAAGGCATTCTCGAAATTGCCGCCGTTATCGGGATTTTTGCGTCATTCCTGTTTTTTAATTCATTTTGGGCGCTTTTAATATGTATTGTTTTTACGGTTATTGTCAAGGCGGTGAGAAAATGAGCAAAAAATCGCAAACTCAAAAAAAAGTCCGCATCAAAAACCCGAGCCTTGTGCGAAAAATCGCAACGTGGGTAATAACGGTCATTATGACCTCGGTTTTTGTTCTTGATATTTTCACATACGTTCTTTGCAACAAATACGAAAAAAACTTTGACATTACAGAAGAGACGTTTGACTATCGCTTCGGCGACGACAGAATACACTTTCTCAACACCGCAAACTCTGACTGCATTTTGCTTGAAAGCAACGGTCATTTCGCGCTTATAGATTCGGGCGAGGGCAACGCAAATCCGCGAAAAAAGACGGAATACCACGGTTTTCGCGACGATGTGATAAACTATCTTAAAAAAGTTGCGGGCGACGAAAACGGCAAGGTCTATCTTGACTTTATTTTGGGCACCCACTGCCACTATGACCATATCGGAAACTTTGAAGATATAATAAAGGATGAAGATATTACAATAGGCAGGGCTTATTTCAAGGAATTTGACGCAACGGTCGGCACAAACCTTGAAAGTGAGGATTGGGGCAACGCCGAAACATATAAAAAAATTATGGCGGCGCTGGAAGACCGAGACGTTACCGTAATAAAAAATCTGCCCGATTGGGAATTTCTTTTCGGCGATTTTAAAATTCTGTTCATCAACTCAAAAACGCCCGAAGAGCTTAAAGGCAACGGCGAAAATGCTTCAAGCGTGGGCGTAAGACTTGAAAAAGACGGAAAAACGGCTTTTCTTGCCGCCGACTTCACAAGCGATTCGGGGCTTGAACAGGTTTACGGCGACGAAATAGGCGAAGTTGACCTTTTAAAGATTGGGCATCACGGGTATTTCGGCTCTTCGTCGCAAAGCTTTTTAAAAAAGCTTAAGCCGAAAATTGCAATAGTGACAAACTACCTCGGAAAAATATATCCGAATGTAAAATGGAATCTTACCGTTGTCGCCAAAGTGCCGATATATTCGTGCGTGAACAGGAACGGCATTATTGCAACATTCACAGACGACGGACGGATTGTCCTGACCGAGAATATTATGTAAGCTTAATATATAATGTAATACATAATTAGTACCGAGAGCACCGCAGAGCGCGGCGCCTGGTTCGTGACTCGCTGCC
>OQVL01000149.1_pt1 | contig 30054 bp, 26 predicted proteins | sample 1691501 | NCBI WGS metagenome assembly OQVL01 (sample SAMN03418253, study PRJEB22391) | human gut metagenome | biome: human-gut; feature: organic feature; material: feces | host: Homo sapiens | place: Tanzania | collected 2013-01 | reverse complement strand
CGAACGCTTCACAGAGGTAATCGGCACGATGTCCTCGGAAACCAGCGTGTTTGCCGATGTTCTTTTGTTGGAATCCAGTCCCATATTCTATCACCTTCTTAAAAATGAGTAAAAAAAGCGGCGAGGTATTCTAAAAGAACACCTCGCCTTTGAGTTTATACAGTCATCGCAACCGCCGCATGGATAGCAGGAAACCGACTCGATCGCCGCAGGAAAAAGTTATCCCGTTACAGGGAGGAAGTTCCTCGTTCTCCTGTGCGTACTCTGACAGCGTCCTCTACGTTGTAGACAAAGATGCGGCCGTCTCCGATTTTTCCGGTAGAGATACGGGTGACAACCAGATTGATAATCGGATCAACCAGTTCGTCCTTCACGATGACTTCCACCTTCGTTTTGGAGAAGATCTGTTCAAAGAACTGCTCTCCATGGTAAATATACTGCTCACTGGTTTCAGAGCCGTAGCCCTGCACACCGATGAAGCTAGCACCGCTAGCACCGATTTCACTCAAAATCGCTTTCATGACGCCGACCTTTTCCGGCCGGATGATAATTTCAAGCTTTTTCATATGACTCTCCTTTTCTGCATTTCATGCAGCGTCGAGCCGTTTGTCATGTACAGCGGTCACGGGACTGACAAGGAAAATTAGTTTGCGCGCAGAGCCTGCGTCGCTGCCATGTCAACCGTCATGGTGCTCGGGTCAATGACAACGCCATAGCATGTCTTGGCGGATTCCAGCGTGGTAAAGTCGTCCAAAACATCGTCCAGAACCTTATTCGGGTCGCGCTCGAACGGGTTGCCGTAGCCGCCGCCGCACGGGGTGCGGATCTGCAGCACATCACCGGCAGCAAATTCCTCGTCGGACAGCTTGGATTCCAAGCTGATCGGGTTGGTGGAATCCGGATTCTTTGTCATGCTGGCAGAAGCGCCGTCCGCACCGCCGAAGATGCCCTTCGGTGCTTCCTTGTGGCGGTCGCCCTCACAGGTAACCGTGCCGTCCTGCAGGAAGCGGGTCTCACGCACGATGCCGAGACCGCCGCGCCACTTGCCCGGTGCAACCTGCTCCGGATTCAGCTCATAGCGCTCGACGCGCAGCGGGTAATGCCACTCGATTTCCTCAATCGGCACGTTTCTGGTATTGGCAACCAGTGCGTCGCAGGAGTCGATGGCGTCCTTGCCGCAGCGTCCGCCGTAGGAGCCTTCATCCACTTCCAGATAGACCCAATATTCGCCCTTGTTGCGGTTGAAGCCGTTGTAGCTGACAAAGTGAATGTGTGCGCTGGTACCGGCGGAGACGCGATCCGGCATCACATCGGCGAGCGAGCGCATCACGCAGTCCGCGAGCAGGTTCGCCTGATTGAAGCGGGAGAAGGTCGCGCGCGGGAAGTTCGGGTTGAAAATGCAGCCCTTCGGCGCAATAATCGTCACCGGCCGCGCCATGCCGTCGTTCTGCGGGATGTACTGATGGTATACATCGTCATCCAAAAACAGCGCGTGCATGATGTAGTTGATAGAGGTCTTTGTCGTGCCCTCAAACGATGCGTTGAAGGCGGTGTATACCTCGTCCGCGCTGCCGGTCAGGTCAATCGTGATGGTATCGTTCTTGATGGTGGTCGTGGTGCAGACCTTGAGCATCTTGTCCAGATGCTTGCCGTCATTGTCCAGCCAGCCCTCCGCATAATAGGTACCGTCCGGCACGCGCTTGATGGCGTTGCGCAGCATGCGCTCGGAGTAGTCCATCCAGTCCTCGATGGCGGAGAACACGGTCTCCAAGCTGTACTTGTCGATGAGCTCGGTAAAGCGCTTGATGCCGTGCCGCGCGGAGGCGATCATTGCCTTCAGGTCGTTTTCGTTCATGGACGGCGTGCGCACGTTGTCCAGAATCATCTGCCACAGCTGGTCATTGCGCTTGCCCTTTTCATACAGCTTGAGGGCGTAGTAAATGCGGGTTTCTGCGTACACGTCGCGCGCATCGACGTCCATGCCTGCGGTGTGAGAACCGTTGTCGAGCAGGTGCGCCTGTACGCAGGAGAAGCTGATGAGCCGTCCGTGGTAGAAAATCGGCAGACAAATGTGAATGTCCGGCGAATGCGAGGTGCCGTAGTACGGGTGGTTGTGGATGAAAATATCGCCTTCGTGGATGTCCTCCAGCTTCCAGCGGGTCAGGATGCCCTTGACGTTGCCGCCGATCGAGCCGACATGCATCGGTGTGCTTTCGCTCTCGCACAGCTGCCGTCCAACCGTGTCCACGATGCCCGCGCCGATATCCTCAGACTCACGAATAATGCTGGAATATGACATGCGGTACAAAACCATGCCCATTTCCTGCGCAATCATTTTGAAAGAACCGCCGAGTACCTGCAAGGTGACAGGATCCACCTCTACGCGGGGAATATGTAAACCTTCGATCATTTTACTCATGAATATTCATCCCTTTCCTTGATACACTTATTCGTTGGAGTCCGGTTCGTTGATGTCAATGACGATCACGCCATAGTCGTTTACGTTGCCGACGCAGCCCGGTTCAATGACAATCGTGGTATCCATCTGGTTGATGATTGCAGGGCCGTGGATGACGTCGCCTGCCTTGAGCAGTGCGCGGTCATAGATCTTGGACAGCATGTGTGCCGGCTTTTCGTTGACCTTGAACGTAACCATGCGTTCGCCGACCACGGCTTCCTCGGTGTGACCGGTGCCCTTTTCGATCTTGAGCGGCTCCAGATCCTCGATCTTGCCGGTGCTGATGACGCGGATGTTGACAATTTCCACGGCAACCTGACGATAATCGCGGCCGAACTGCTTTTTATGCACCTCGTGGAAGGATTCCTTCAGCTTTTCGATGGTCTCCGGCGTGACCTCGCCGCCGATGACCGGCACGCGCATCTCGTAGCCCTGACCCTCATAGCGGCAGTCGGCAACGCGCTGAATCACGATGTCATCGTCGGTCATGTTGTCCTCAATCAGACGGTCATGTGCCTCCTGCTCCAGCATCGCATAGTCTGCGTTCAGGGTATCCAGATTTGCACGGGTGGACAGCATCATTTCGGTCTTGGAGTAATCATACATCAAGTCGGTGTTGACCAGACCCACCGCGCACAGGGCGCCCGGATTGAGCGGAACAATGACGTTCTTCATGCCCAGCTCACGCGCTACGCTGCACGCGTGCAGGGAACCGGCTCCGCCGCAGGCAAACAGGGCGAATTCACGCGGGTCAAAGCCTCTGCGGACGCTTTCCTTTTCGATTTCCTGAATCATGTTGTTGTTCATGATGTCAATGATGCCGAGCGCCGCTTCGTACAAATCCTTGCCCAGCGGCTTGCCGATGCGCTCCATAATTGCTTTTTCTGCCAGTTCCGGCTTGATGTCCATTCTGCCGCCGAGCAGCTTGGTGCCCAGACGTCCCAGAATAATGTTGGCATCGGACACGGCAGGCTCGACGCCGCCGCGGTCATAGCAGGCAGGTCCCGGAACGGCGCCTGCACTCTGCGGGCCGACGCGGAAGAAGCCGCCCTCGTCGATATAGGCAATGGAGCCGCCGCCGGCGCCAATCGTGCCGACATCAATCATCGGAACCATAGCGGCATAGCCGCCAACCTTGGTATCCAGCAGGTGCTTCATGCTCGGCTTCAAATCAGCCAGCACGGAAATATCCGCGGAGGTGCCGCCGATATCCAGCGTGATGACGTTCTGAATGTCGGTCAGCTTGGATGTCCAGATGGCACCGAGCACGCCGCCGACCGGACCCGACAGCAGCAGATTGACCGGCTTTTCCTGTGCGGAATCTGCGGATGCCACGCCGCCGAACGACTGCATCAGATGTACCTTTGCGGTATAGCCCTGTTCCTTCAGGGTCTTTTGCAGCTGCTTGATATAGCGCGCGGTGGTCGGGCCGATGTAAGCATTGAGTCCGGTTGTGGTAAAGCGCTCGTATTCGCGGAACTGCGGCAGAACCTCCGAGCTCAGAGATACGTATACTTCCGGATATTCTTCCTGAATGATTTCCTTAACACGCTGTTCGTGTGCCGGATTGAGGAAGGAGAACAGGAAGCATACGGCAATGGCCTCGACCTTTTCCGCCTTCATTTTGCGCACCGCCTGCCGAACTTCTTCTTCGTCCAGCGGAATCAGCTCCGCGCCGTCCGGTGCGACAACACGTTCGGTGACGCCATATCGGTCATGTCTGCGGCACACCGGATATTTCTGCCACGGAATGTCCTCGACAATGGAAAAGTTGGTCGGACGCTTGTGACGGGCGATGTGAATGATGTCGCGGTAGCCTTTGGTTGTAATCATGCCGGCGCGGCAGCCCTTGTGCTCGAGAACCATGTTTGTCGCAATGGTCGTGCCGTGGAAAATCTCGTCAATTTCTCCGTGCGGAATGCTCAGTTTATCACAAATCGCATTGATGCCCTCCATCATGCCGATGGACGGGTCGTGCGGGGTTGTCGAGGTCTTATAGACTTCGATTTTGCCGCAGTCATCTACATAGATAAAGTCGGTAAATGTACCGCCGACATCGACGCCTATTCTTTTCATGTTGTCAACTCCTGTCTTAAAACGTGATGTACGATTGTATCCATAAAAAAAGCAGTATGGGAGGCGTTATCTCAACCGAGCACCTTTGCCCATACTGCTTTGCTGTTGTTCTTGTTTACTTATCCAGTCTTCTCTCGTGCTTGGTGTAAACGGAGGAATCAATGCCTTCCAGATAGGCAACGACTTCATCTACCGGCACGACGTCGCAGAACTTTGCTTCCATGTCGAACAGATTCCATTCGACAACGCCCGGAACGCGGTCGCCTACGGTGCCTTCCGGCACGATGGTCTTAAAGCCGTAGCCGGTGGAGTCCATAACCGTGTGGCGGACACAAGCACAAGCGGTAGCACCCATGACAATCAGGGTATCTACGCCGAGGTAGTTCAGCGTCTGTGCCAGATAGGTGCCGAAGAAGTTGGATGCATACTTCTTATGAATAACCGGCTCTTCCGGCAGCGGCTTCAGCTTCGGGTCAATGTCCATCCAATCGCTGTTGATGTCCAGCGTGTTGAGCGGAATCTTTTCATCCCAGCGGCCCAGATCCATCTGATCCTTGCCCAGGAAACCGGTGGTGGTGTGGAAGATCGGCACGCCGGACTTTCTTGCAGCCTCCAGTACCTTCAGCGCATTGGCGCAAACCTCTTCAGAGTGATCGCAGGTGAACGGGTGGCCTTCACTCATCCAAGCCTTTGCCATGTCAACGGTGGTGATTGCCGGTGCCTTGCCGAAGCCCATCTTACGCATAAATCCGCGTTCCTTGTAGATTTCTCTCGCCTCAGCGAATGCCTTCTTCAGCAGTTCCTCGTCAAAGTTGTAGTGGTCAACAAACTTGTAATCCTTGTTCTCAGACATAATGCGTACACTCCTTACAAATGAATCAAGTCAAATCAAATCTTTCAAAAATCAAATGGTGTTAACAGTTTTGTTTTCCGGAAACGTTGTTTCGTAACTGTTGGCATTATCATAGCGGAAGCGTGCAGGTTTGGCAAGTACTTTTTTCATTTTGTCAATTCGTGTACCATGACAAAAAAATGACTGCCAAATTGACAGTCATTTTAAACCCGTATTTTGTATGTATATTCTGTGTATTTTCTGATAAAATACCGTGTAAAATCCAAAAATAATTTCTTGCACTTGGTGATTTTGTATTTACACGCGGTCAGATTTTCTTATTTTTATGGGCAAAAGGCATAAAAGTCGCAGAAACGTTCAAATACACGATGGCAAAGACGATACACAGCATACCGGCAATCTTGGAAGCCGTAAATTGCTCCTGAAACAGGAAAAAACCGACAATTGCGGCGAAAAACGGTTCAATCGTCGCAAAAATAGAGGCTTTGCCCGCTTCCACGCGGGTCAGACCTGCCGTGTACAGCAGAAACGGGAGGACGGTACAGAAAAATGCAAGTCCAAATGCACACATCATGCATTTTCCAGAGAACAGCGACGGCAGCTGGCGCGTGATGCCGGACAGCGGAATCGCGCCGATGCTAGTCATGAGAAACGTATAGAAGGTGATGGTGACGGAGGAATACTTGTCGACAAGATATTTTCCAAAAATGCTGTACAGCGCATAGCCGAAGCCGGAGCCGAGACCGAGAAGCACCGCTTTTGCGGACAGCATTTCTCCGCCGGTAAACGCGCCGGTCACAAATCCCAGCCCGACAAACGTCAGCACCAAGGCGAACAGCTTGTGCTTGGTGATGCGTTCGTGAAACAGAACCGCGGACAAAATCATGACGAAAATCGGCGCCGTATACATGAGCAGGGCAGGGACAGCCGCGCCGCCGATGACCTCAATCGCCTCAAAGTAGCAATAGTTGAACAGCAAAATACTAAAAATGCCTGTGCCGACAAACAGCGGGATGTCCCACAGGCGAATGCGCAGGCTGCGCGGGTCCTTCACGCATAGATACAGCAGCAGCAGAATCGCCGTGAAAAACGCGCGAATCGCCACGCACTGCATGGACGTAAAGCCTGCCTGCTGCAGCGTGCGGATAAAGACGGAAATGATGCCCCAAAGCCCTCCTGCGGCCAGAATACAGCAGGTATCCTTCATAAAAATCACTCCTTTTGTTGAATAATACAGGAAAGATGTGCGGAACCATGCGTATTTTGTCGATGCACATGGTTCTGCGCGATAGATTTTTATGTTATAATATACCTGTAAAAAGTGAGACACAAGTGGCAGGAAAGCTTTGTCCATCCGGTGTCCATGACAGAAATCAGACAAAAAAGTGCAAGGAAGCATGAATTTCCTGCACTTTTTTCTTTTTTGGAGGCTATAAACGGTGAAAAACAGAACGTTATCTATGATCGGTTTTTTTATTGATTCCCTGCGCATCAAGACGGTGTCGATGGCGGCCGCGCTGCATGTGGATGCGAGCTTAATCAGCAAGTGGAAAAGCGGCAAGCGCGTCCTGACGGACAAATCCATGTATTTTGACGATGTCATTGCGTATTTTCTGGAACAGAATCGCAATCTGGGCGGACAGGAGCTGGAAGCCGCCGTACAGGAAATCTGCCCGCACGCCGATGTGTCCGACGAGCAGCACTTGGAACAGCAGCTGCGAAAGATTCTGTCCGGTTCCGCCGAGCCGCGGACAACCATTCCGCACGGCTTTACCTCCGAATGGAACAGCGCGATCCCGACGCTGCTGTTTGAGGGCAGGGACGGCAGGCGAGAGGCGGTGTTTCGTCTGCTGGACTACGCGGAACACATGACCGCGACCGGCGAGCTGCTGTTTTTGGATTTGGAGGAATACGCCTGGCTGACGGAACAGCCGCAGTATGCACAGCAGTTTACCCAGCGCATGCTGTCCCTGCTCAAAAAGGGCTTCCGCGCGAAATTCGTCCTGCAAAATTCGACCTATCATTTGGGCATCCAGCGCCTGCTGTACACGGCGTCTCCGCTCATTTTTCACCGAAATGTCGAGTGGTATTGCTGTGAATACCATGAGAGAAACACCATCAATCTATCGCTGTTTATTCTCAATCACGCGGCATCGCTGATGGGCATATCCGTCGCCGGAACCGAACCGACATCCATGCTCATGATGGACAGCACCGCGGTCATTCATCACGAGCTGTTTATCCAGCAGATGATTCAAAACAGCCGGCCGCTGTTTCAGGCGTTTCAGCCCTGCGATTTCACAAACATGCTGCAAAATATCTGTGCATTTCATCTGAGCGGCGCATTTTATGCGTATTTGCCCTCACCGGCATTTCTCACGGCGCGCGAGTCGCTGCTGCGTGATATTTTGGCGGAAAACGGCGTATCCGAGCAGGACATTCAGCAGTATTTGACGCTCAACGCGGTATTTCGGGCGGATATTTCACACAACCAGACCGAACAGACCGCGCCGCAAAAGCCGTTTATTTATCTGTTCCAGCTGGAGGAGATGCGGCGGCGCGTACAGGGAGATACCTTTGTCAGCTGGAGCCTGTCCTTGCTGCACGGCCACGACATCTATGTGTCGAAAAAACAGTACGCGCAGGAGCTGCGCGATTTGGCGGACGATCTGTCGCGCCATCCCAACATGCGCGTGGCATTTGTCTCGGAAACCGATGACATCGCGCTGCCAACTATCAATTGCTGGTGCAAGCAAAATCAGTGGATGGTACAAATGGATCGCGCCGGATTCCGGTTCAGCAACGACATGGAGATGATTGCCGCTGCGTCCATGGTGCTGGATGACTGCCTGCAAAAGATTCCGCCGGTGAGAAAGGACCCACAATCCGTGCAAAAATTTTTGCTGGAACTGGCGGCGGAGCTGGAGCGGTGACGGTACCTCGATTGAACAAAAACTTTATTTTGTTCAGTTGGATTTGTGGATATCGGCGGGCAGATGAAGATTACCGTACTGTTCTTCGTCAAAGTCATACGAAAATTCTTTTGACACAGCAAGACCCCATGCAGGATGATAAACCTGCATGGGGGTCTTCTGTCTATTGTTTGCGTTTGTGCTGTTAAGGTTTTTTCCGGAGCATATCCACGATGTTTCCGCGGCAGGCAAGCCCGATGCCGTTTGCCATTTCCATGTGCTTTTTCATGCGGCTCTCAAAGTGGTGGAACGGCAGAAAAATGCCGATGCGGTCGCTGTCGGTCTCCTGTCCGTCCTCCTCCAGCTTTCCGTAATACATGAAGGCGCGCGGCAGCGTCTCCTCCAGCTGCATCATGTAGTTCCAGACGGTCGCATAAATTTCCGCGTCCGCCGCGTGGCTCTCGATGTCCTTCGGCAGCTGGTACAGCAGCAGCACGCCCAAATGCTCGCCGATTTTGTCGGTCTGCACCTGCAAGTCCTCGCTGTAGCAATGCCGCTCGCGGAAGCCATAGGCGAGACACATTTGAAAATCTCGAATTTCCGGCTTTTCGCGATATAAATCGCAAAAAATCTTGTATTTCTTGTCCGGCACGTCAACCGGCAGATTGTCGCGCAAAGCGCCGGTTTCATCGGTCAGAATCACCGGATTTTCCACGCCCTTGTCGTTGAAGCGCAGCGGAATCAAAAACGAATTGCGCAGCAGGTCAAACATGCTGTTGCCGCAAATTGCCATCAAAAAGGCGGAAAGATCTTGGTTCTGGTAAGCGCGAATCAAGGCGTTGGCGAAAATCTTGTCGGATGCCTCCACGCTGTCCGCGTCCATCAGGTCGGTTTCCGGACAGCTCTCGTAAAAGGTCTCCTTGAGCCGCCGGCACGCGCGCGGATCGCGTAAAATCCGGTCAAATAACTGTTCTACCCGCTGTTCTCTCGGGAAAATACTGCTCATATTCGGTCCCTCTTTTCTGCCCCCATTATACGCCGATTGGAAAACGATGTAAAGCCGCCATATATTGATTCTTTCTATATCCAATGCACGGGTATTGGCTTGACTTTTCTCTCTCCGGTACTACAATAAGATAGTAGAAAGAAGGGATTTTCTATGCCGGAACAGACCATCAAGCGCAATCACATGGCGATTCCGTGGCATGAGTACATTCAGCAAAAACAACTGCCCATCACGCAGGCGTCCCTGAGCGAAAAGGCGTCCGTGATCGGGCGCATCGGGCTGATGCTGCTGTCGTGCGGCACGGGCGCATGGCGCGTGCGCAGTTCTATGAATACCATTTCCGAATGCTTAGGCGTGGTGTGCTCTGCGGACATCGGACTGATGTCGGTCGAATACACCTGCTTCGACGGCACGGAGAGCTTTTCCCAATCGCTGTGTCTGACCAACACCGGCGTCAACACGTCGAAATTAAACCGGTTGGAGCGTTTTGTCGCGGATTTCCCCGAAAAAGGGCTGTCGCTCACCGGCGAACAGCTGCACAGCAGACTGGATGACATCGAACAAATTCACGGTCTGTACTCCCCGCTCGCGCTGGGCTTTGCCGCCGCGTTCGCGTGCGGCGCGTTTACATTTTTGCTCGGCGGCGGTCTGTGGGAAATGTGCTTTGCTTTTCTCGGCGCAGGTGTCGGCAACACGATTCGGTGCAAGCTGACCAAGCACCACTTCACGCTGTTTTTGTGCATCGTCACCTCGGTTGCGGCGGCGTGCCTGATTTACGCCGGCTGTCTGCGGCTGGCAGAGATGTTCTTGGGAATTTCCTCTCAGCACGAAGCCGGTTATATCTGTTCCATGCTGTTTATCATTCCGGGTTTTCCGTTTATCACGAGCGGCATTGACCTCGCCAAGCTGGACATGCGCTCGGGCTTGGAGCGGCTCGCCTATGCGATTCTTGTCGTCATGGTCGCAACGCTCGCCGCTTGGATGATGGCGCTGCTGCTGCGCCTGACGCCGGTTGATTTTATGAATCTCAACCTCAACACCACGCAGTATCTCGTTCTGCGCCTGCTGTTCAGCTTTTGCGGCGTGTTCGGCTTCTCGGTCATGTTCAACAGTCCGGTGAAAATCGCCGCGACAGCCGCCGCCATCGGCGCCGTGTCCAACACTCTGCGGCTGGAGCTGGTGGATTTGAGCACGTGTCCGCCTGCCATTGCCGCCTTTCTCGGCGCGCTGACCGCGGGACTGCTCGCCTCGCTGCTCAAAGCCTATGTCGGCTATCCGCGCGTGTCGATTACCGTGCCGTCCATCGTCATCATGGTGCCGGGTCTGTATCTGTACAAGGCCATTTACAATCTCGGCATTATGTCGCTGAGCGATGCGGCGGTTTGGATGACCTCCGCCCTGCTCATCATCGCGGCGCTGCCGCTCGGGCTCATCTTCGCCCGCATCATCACCGACAAGACCTTTCGGTATTGCACGTAATTTATATAATGAAACCGATATAACGCAAAAGGAACCATTGCTGCCAATGGTTCCTTTTTGTTATGCGTGCCGAACCGATGCGCCGGTTATCAAGCGCGGCTGAATGAGCAGCCGAACCGGCTCGCTCGTCTTGTCGTGCAGCAGCTCAGTCATGCGGCGCAGCGCATAGTGCGCCTGCTGCTCGCACTGAATGTCCAGCGAACACAGCTGCGGCGAGACCAACGCGCTGACCGGATTGTTGTCCACGCCGATAATGGACACCTGTTCCGGAATCGAAATGCCCTGTGTGGTCAGCGCGCGAATGAGCATGATGGCGATGTAGTCGTTCGCGCAGTAAAAGGCATCCGGCAGCGTCTCCCGCTCGCCGATGTGCCGTGTCAGCTCGGCAATCAGCTCGTTCATATCTTGGTCAGGTCTGCCGAATAACAGACTGTCCGCTGTCTCAACCGGCAGCTGACTGGCTGCCGCCAGATACGAAAAATACCGCTGGGAAAACGCCGTGCTGTAATCTGGCTGTCCGACAAAGGCAACGCTGCGGCAGCCAGCGCCAGCCAAATGCTGCATCGCAAGCCGGCTCACCGCGTCGTTGTCCTCCATGACCGTGTCGATGGACAGACTCGGATAATGCGTGCCGATGGACACGACCGGAAGGCCGCACATGCACACCTTTTTGACGGATTCCTCCATCATATCGCCGAGCAGCAAAATGCCGCGCGCGGAATTGTCCGCGATCTGACCGGCAAATGCATACGGGTCCTGATGCATGCTCTTTTCGTCCAAAACAATCAGATTGTATCCGTGCGTCAATGCACATCCCGCTACCATTTGATAGAACCGCATATAAAAGTAGCTGTCCTGCAGGTGGCGGCGCGAAGCGATGAGAACCAGATTTTGCTTCCCCGCCGCCGCGTTTTTCTGTTCAAAATACCCCATCTCATAGGCCGCGCTTTCAATGCGCTTGCGGGTCTTTTCACTGATGCCGGACATGCCGCGCAGGGCAAGCGACACGGTATTGGTAGAAACACCGCAGCGCGCTGCAATTTGTTTTAATGTTACTTTTATGGTGTTCACCCTCCGTTTTTTTGTTTCCTACATTAACAATACTAATTTCCCGTATTGTTGTCAAGTTTTTTTGTGCGTATTGTACCGATTTGGCAGCCGTGTTTTGCGGAAAAGTCGATAATTCACAGGGAGTTTTTGCGGTTTTTTTCTCAAAATTCGATATGACCGCGCGCGGTATCGGAAAAAATCGTCACTTTTCCCACTTGAAATAAAATGATTTTAATATTAAAATAACCCGTATACATAATAAAATTCACGGGAATAGGAGTTTAGTATGTCCAAGTTCGATCCTCTGCATGTCCAGTGCGCTGTGAAGCAGCAGTATCAGCCGATTTTCACCGGAACCAACCAGCCGCGGCTGCTCTATGTCAGCAACATTCGCCCGCAGGCCAGCGTGTACCCCCGCATGCTCCATGCACATGCCGATGCCGTGGAGCTGGCGCTGATGTACAGCGGCTCTGGTAAATTCTTTATTCACGACCGATACGTTCCGGTCTCCGCCGGTGATTTGCTCATCTATAATTCCGGCGTCATTCACGATGAAATTTCCAGCGCGGACAATCCCATCGGCATGTACTGCATCACGCTCAGCGGGCTGCACATGCCCGGTCTCCGCCCCAATGCGCTGCTCGCAGATGACAAGCAGTGTGTCATTTCCTGCGGAGAACACTTCGAATCCGTGCGTTTTCTGTTCGAATTGATGTTCAAACAGCTGTCCTCCGGCCATCCGAACGCCTCGGTCTTTTGCCACAATATGATGGAAGCACTGCTCGTGCAGGCGCTCACGCTCGCCGCGGACGCGCCGCAAAGACCAGTTGTCAAGAGCAAGCGTCTGGAGCTCGCGCTGGACGTCAAGCAGTATCTGGACGCCCACTACACGGAGCCGCTCACGCTCACCGATATTGGTCAGCAGCTGCACGTCAGCCACTATTATCTGTGTCACGTGTTCAAGGATCTCATGGGCTATGCGCCGATGAAGTATCTGCTGCGGCGCAGGCTCGGCGAGGCGCAGACGCTGCTCATTTCCACCGACACCACCATTACCAAAATTGCGGAGTCGGTCGGATTCGACACACAGAGCTATTTTAACTTCCAATTTGCCAAGAATGTCGGCATGCCTCCGTCACAATACCGAAAAAATTACCTTGTGCGCGGCTTTGATTGACTATTTTCACCAGTGGTCTGGAGCAGATACCTCATTCTTGCGCAGGAAATCGCAAACGAAAACCGGCTGGATGGGTTCTTTTCATTTTATTGCTCACTTACGTTTTCGACTTGATTTCACATTATTTTAATGTTATTATATAGCTACAACAAACCAGTAAGGAAGGAAGATTTTCATGAAACAGCAGCTCCGTGTAGGCGTCATCGGCTGCGGCGCAATTGGAAGAGAGCATTTGCGCCGGCTCACCGATGTCGTTCCGGAAACCATCGTGACAGGCGTTGCGGATTATTTCCTGCCGGCAGCGCAGAGCGCCGCAGAGATGTTTCACTGCACCGCATTTCAGACCGGAGAAGATCTGATTGCCTCTCCGGATGTCGATGCCGTTGTGGTCACCTCTGCCGACCCGTCTCACGCCGCCTACGTTTTGGAGGCAATTCGCCACAAGAAGTTCGTGTTCTGTGAAAAGCCGTTGGCGCAGACCGCAGAGGAATGCCAGCAAATCATCGCCGCCGAGCAGGCTGCCGGAAAGAAGCTGGTGCAGGTCGGCTTTATGCGCCGCTACGACAGAGGCTATATGGCGATGAAGCACGCCATCAGCAGCAATGAAATCGGTGCGCCGCTCATGATTCACGCCGCGCACCGCAACATGTCGCAGGCACCGGGCTTTGAGACCGATTATGCGGTCACCCGCGTTGCCATCCACGAAATTGACATTTGCCGCTGGCTTCTGGATGACGAGTACGCGACCGCACAGGTTCTGGGCGTGCGCCAGAGCAGCCGGACAAGCGGCGAATGGCTCAACCCGCAGATTATGATGCTCACCACCCGTTCGGGTCAGCGCATCGACGTCGAAGTGCAGACCGACGGCGCATATGCCTATGACATCCAGTGCCATGTTGTCGGCGAGGACGGCATCGTTTCCCTGCCCGACCCGACCAGCGTGACCAAGCGGGCAGCCGCTGCCATTCACACCCCGCTCATGACGGACTGGAAGGATCGCTTCATCGAAGCGTATGACATCGAGTTCCAGGAATGGGCAAAGAGCCTGCTGAACGGCGCACCGACCGGTCCGTCCGCTTGGGACGGATACGTTGCCTGTGTGACCGGCGACGCACTGATTCGTTCGAGACAAACCGGAAAGCCGGAGGACATCATTCTTCCGGAAAAACCAGCGATGTATCAATAAACAGGAGGAAAATTCACATGAAAAAGGTTGTTAAAATCGGTTCCGTCGGCCTGGGCCGTCTGGGCTATGAGCACGCAAAAAACATTGCCACCAGCATTCCTGGCGCACAGCTGACCGCAATCTGCGACATTGACGCACAGCGCGTAAAGGACGTAGCCGCAGAATTTGACGTCGCGTACACCTACACCAATTTTGAGGAAATGTGCGCCAATCCGGAGCTGGATGCCATTGTCATCGTCTCCCCGTCCATGTTCCACGCAGACCAGATCAAAATTGCACTGGATGCCGGCAAACACGTATTCTGCGACAAGCCGCTGGACACCACCATTGCCAAGTGCAAGGTTGCGGAGAAGGCAGTAGAGGCGCATCCGGACCGCGTGTTCATGCTCGGCTTCATGCGCCGCTTCGATGAATCGTATGCAGAGGCAAAGCGCCGCATTGCAGCGGGCGAAATCGGCAAGGTTGTTCTGGTTCGCTCCTACACGCAGGACCCGCGCACCACCATCGAGGGTACGCTCAAGTTTGCCCCGCATTCCGGCGGCCAGTTCCTCGACATGTGTGTCCACGATCTCGACCTGATTCGCTGGTTCACCGGCTCCGAGGTCAAGAAGGTTTGGGGTCTCGGCGGTGTCTTTGAATTTGACCTGTATCGGGAACTCAACGATGCCGACAACGCCGCCGCTACCGTACAGTGTGACAACGGCGCGATGGGCTTCATGTTCACCAACCGCACGCACGGCGCGGGCTGCAACGTAGAGACCGAAATCATCGGCACAAAGGGCACGCTGCGCATTGCAAACGTCGGCAGCAGAAACCTGCTCCAGATCATTGACGGCGCCGGTGCGCGTTCGGAATACTACCCAGACTTCCTGAGCCGCTGGCATCAGGCATACATCAACGAAATTGCGGAATTTGTTGCCTGCATCCGTGACGGCCGCAAGCCAGAGGTCACTGTATACGACGGCACTGCCGTATCGCGCGCAGCATATGCCTGCAAGGAATCTTTTGAATCCGGAGAGATGCTGTCCGTCAGCAGCGACGATTGATGCCACTGTGAACATAGCCTCCCGCACCCCCCTGCATGGGAACAGGGGGTGCGGGAGGAAGGATAGAAGCAAAAAGGATTCGCAAATTTGTTCTAAATAAAAACAAATTCTGCAAAATAAGGAGAGAGATCCAATATGTTTATCGTCATTACGTTTATACTCTTTACGGCTTTGGTTGCTGTTATCGCAGCAGTTAAGACGCGCGAAGAAAACTTGGACACCCAAGACGGATATTTTCTCGCCGGCCGAAGCCTGACGGGTCCGGTCATTGCCGGTTCCCTGATGCTGACCAATCTATCAACCGAACAGCTCGTCGGACAGGCAGGCCAGACCTATGCGACCAACATGGGTCCGATGGCTTGGGAGTCCACGTCCTGTATCGCGCTGATTCTTCTGGCGTTTGTGTTCGTTCCGCGCTATCTCAAGATGGGTCTGACTACGATTCCGGAATTTTTGGAACAGCGCTATGATTCCGGTCTGCGCAAGCTCATCACACTGCTGCTGCTGCTCGGCTACCTGCTCACCTACCTGCCGACGGTTTTGTACTCCGGCGCTCTGGTGTTCAACCAAATTTTCAACATCAGCGGTCTGCTGCAGGTTTCCGAATTGCAGGGCGTTACCATCACGGCGACTGCCATCGGTATTGTCGGTGCGATTTACGCTATCTTCGGCGGCCTGAAGGCGGTTGCCGTATCCGATACCGTCAACGGCATCGGTCTGATTATCGGCGGCATCGCGCTGCCGGTCATCACGGTGTGTGCATTCGGTCACGGCAGCTTTGTCGACGGCATCCACAACTTCATCAACTTGATTCCGGCGGAAAAGTTCAACGCAATCAACCCCGCAAACGCACAGGCTCCGATGATTCCGTGGCCGGTGCTGTTCACAGGCATGGTTGTCAACAACCTGTTCTACTGGGCTACCAATCAGACAATTATTCAGCGCGCACTGGGTGCAAAGAACCTCGCTGAGGCACAGAAGGGCGCAATTTACGCCGCTGCACTCAAGATTATCACCCCGCTGTTTATCGCTATCTGCGGTCTGCTGGTATTTTACATGGCGCACAACGGTCTGCTGTCCGGCGATCAGGTTGCCGCTCTGGAAAAGACCTCCGACCTCGCGTACCCGACACTGATTATCACCATGATGCCAAAGCCGCTGCTCGGCTTCTTCGCAGCCGTTCTGTTCGGCGCGATTCTCTCGTCGTTCAACTCCGCGCTCAACTCCTGCATCACCCTGTATACGCTGGATCTGCATCGCCCGCTGTTCAACCCGAACGCTTCGGACGCATATCTGGTTCGCATCGGCAAGCGCTTCGGCATCGTGCTCGCAATCATTTCCATTTGCATCGCGCCGGTTGTCAGCTTGGCTCCGTCCGGTCTGTATGACTTCCTGCAGTCCTGCTTCGGCTTCTTCAACGTGCCGATTCTGGCGACCGTCATCATCGGCATGTTCACCAAGTACACCCCGCCGATCGCACCGAAGGCCGGTCTGGTTCTGCACGTCGTTTTGTACTCGCTGACCAAGACCCCGCTGTTCCCGATTCATTGTCATTACCTGTATGTTCTGTTCTTCCTGTTCGTGTTCCAGATTGCATTCCAGCTGATTATGGGCAAGGTTCGCCCAACGGCGCAGCCGTATGTCATGAAGGATGCGCAGGTTGTAGACATGGCACCGTGGAAGCACGGCAAGAAGGCAGCCATCATCTGCATTGTGCTCATGCTGGCGCTGTACACCCTGTTTTCTCCAATCGGACTTGCCGGTTAAGGCATCCGTTTTCTAACTCTTATTCTTTACCGAGCAAAAGGAACCATTGTCGCCAATGGTTCCTTTTGTCGTTTTATCGCTTGATGTCATAATTCATGTTCATGAGATTGCGGATGCTGTCCACGTCATCGGTAATATTGCCGTCGCCATGAATCGTGTGCTTGATGACACTGGATGCCACCGCGAAATTGACCATATCCATGGGAGAATACCGCTTCATGTATGCATAGATCAGGCCGCTGGCAAACGCATCGCCGCCGCCCACGCGGTCGAGAATGTTGAACGTAAACTGCTTGCTCTCAACCGTTTTGCCGTCATACCACATATACGCCTTCAGGCTGTTTTCACTGCCCGAGTGCACTGTGCGGACATGGCGGGCAATGCATTTCAGATTGGGGTACCTGTCTACAAATGCCCGAAATACCGCGTCTTGCTCCTCATAGCTCGGCTGCATGGACAGACCGTCCTTCCAGTCTCCCTTGCTGTGATCCGCGTCATCTCTCCAGAGGTGATACGGCTCAATGCCGAACAGGACATCGACATAGGGCAGACACTGCGTGCAATAATCTCTCGCCTGCTCCCAGCTCCACAGCAGACTGCGGAAATTGCCGTCAAAGCTGACGGTCAAGCCGTGCTGCTTCGCGCAACGCATGAGCCGCAAAATAAATTCCGCACAGCTGTCACTCAGTGCCGGTGTAATGCCGCTGAGATGCAGCCAATCGAAATCCTCCACCAATGCATCTGCGTCCACGCCGGAAAAATCGAACTCGGTGATGGCACTGTGCTTTCTGTCATAAATGACCTTGCTGGGGCGAACGCCGTATCCGGTTTCCAGATAATAAGTTCCCAGCCGATGCGTGGGCGTTTGCTCCGGTGTTGTCAGCAGCACCGGCGTACAGTGCACATCGTTGCTGCGCAGCATGCGAATGGCGCTTTTTCCGAGGGAATTGTTTGGAACGACACTGAAAAACGTGCTGTTGATGCCCAGATTCGCCAGAGCCAGTGCGATGTTCGCCTCGGCGCCGCCGTAACCTGCTTCAAAGCTGTTGGCAGCGCGGATTTTGTTGTAATTGGGCGGTGTGAGCCGAAGCATCACCTCGCCGAACGTGAGAAATTTTGGTTCCGGATGCTGTCCGGTGATGGGATTGTAATGTTCCATAAGTCACCTCGTATGGGATAGAGTGGGTGCAGAGGGCTGCGGTTGTCTGTCAGACCGTCGGCTCATGTTCTGTAGTTTTTATTATAGCACAAGTCGCGGCGGCTGCGAAACAAAAAGAATCGGAAATGCGCATCCCCCTGACCGGCTGTCAGGGGGATGTTTGTCAGATTTTGTTCAGTTTGCGATATTCGTCTGCAATCACGCAGGCCATGCGGTGGTCGGCAGGCAGGCCGATATATTTTTCGATTGCTGCTTCCACTCCGTTTTGTGCAATGAAATCCTGCAGCTCAACCGCCTGTGCATCCTCCGGATTTTTATAGCGCAGGGCGCACGCCGCACCCTTGAGCAGCCAAGTATTGTCCAATCCCAGCTTTTCGCACTGGATTGCCGGTCCGAGAATGCGGTCGTTCGGCGCAAGCTTGCGAATCGGCTCGCGGGCAACGCGCGTAATCGGGTCGCAGACGCCCGGCGTCGTGTGCCGCTGGAAAAACATGACCTGCATGTACTGTTCGAGATTCTCGTGCGAGAAGCCGTACAGCTGTTCCAGTGCGGCGGCGGATTCCATCACCGCGCGGCGCACACTCTCCCGAATATCGGCATCCGCCAGACCCTCCTGCACGGTCTTGTAACCCTTGACAAAGGCGAAATAGCTGGTCAGCGCATGGCCGCAGTTTACCATGTAGATTTTGCGCTGCAGGAACTTTTCCAAGTCATCCACATATTCCGCGCCCTGCACCGGCTCGCTGGCAGGGTCTTCCAGCTTGTTCTTTTCAATCGCCAGCTCAAATGCATCGCCGATTTCGATGCCGTCCTTGCCGTGATGATGGCCGTCAAACACCATGCGGTCTACCGCCGTATTGGGGAATACCGCAACCGAATCCATCTCTGCTTCCGTCATGATGCCGGTCTCAAGCATGGACTTTTTGAGAATATCCGTGCCCATGATGGCATTTTCACACGCGATGACGATGAGCTTGGGCTGTCCTTCCGTCCACATTTGCCGGCGCGCCTTGAGCGCACGGGCAAGCAGCGGCGCGATTTTCGGCAGATTGGTCGCCATCACGGACGTGGTCAAAATCTCTGCGCGCACGATTTCCTCTACCACCCGTTCGGCTTCCGTCACAGTGGAATAGGCAACGATGTTGTCAATCGTTCGTTCTTCATAGTCGTGGTCGATGAGAAACAAGCTGTATTCATGATCTTTATTTACCAGATCCACCAGCGGCTGCACGACATCCGCAAAGACAATGCGGTATCCGCTCGCGTGCAGCAAATCTGCGATAAAGCCTCGTCCGATTTTACCGGCGCCAAAATGTACTGCTGTTTTCATAAAAAATCCTGTCCTTTCCATACAATCAGTCCAGCTTCAAAATGTCCATGACCTGCTGTTTGGTCGCGGCGTTTTGCAGCGCGGCAATGTTGTCCTCGTCGCACAGCGTCTGTGCAATCTTCCCCAAAATATCCACGTGTTCTTCCCCGCGCCCTGCAACGCCGATGAGAAGATATGCCGTTTCGCCGTCAAAATCCACGCCGTCCGGAACCTGAATCAAACAAATACCTGAGTGCTTGATGGTCTGCTTGGAGCTGGACAAGCCGTGCGGAAGCGCAACACCGTTGCCCATGTATACCGAAACATCCGCGTCGCGGGCAATCATGTCCGCCTTGTAGCTGCTGTCGGTATATCCTCCTGCGATAAAGATGTCTGCACACGCTTCGATTGCCTGTTTCTTGTCGGCAAACGAGGCATTGAGCACGATGTTTTCCTGACAAAATACCGGAATGTCGGTCGGCTGTCCGCTCGGCTTGCTCTCCGCCTGCACGCGCGGCGTCTGCGGCTGATCGTCCGTGAGCATGGCCTGCAGCTGCTGCACAATGCGGTCATATTCCTTCTGGTCCATGAAATTGGTCAGTGTCAAAATCGGAATTTTACCCTTTGTCGTCATCTTAGCGCGCTCCGCCAGATTGATGTTTGTAATAACAACATCCGCATCGGATGGAATTTGTGCCACTGCCACATGGTCAATCTGCGGATACAGCGCCGCTTTTTGCAGGCGCGTGCGCAAGATGGACACGCCCATTGCGGAGGAACCCATGCCGGCATCGCAAGCAAAAATGACCTTGTCGAGCTTTTGCAGCGCGATGTCGGTCATCGGCTGCCAGCTGTTCGGCAGCGCGGACGCACCGTCCGGCGCCGCCTGTGCCGGAAGCTCGTCCGGCTGATTGCTGAGCTTTAAAATAACACCGGTCACGGCAAACGAGACGAGCAGCGAACCGAAATAGGCAATCGTGTTGACCACCATGCAGTCCTTTGGCGTCATCATATAGTATGCAAAAACCGAGCCCGGAGACGGAGGGCCGATGGCGCCGCCGTCAAAATTGGTCAGAATAAACAGAGAAAAGATATTGCCGGCAATCGGGCCGAGAAGCGTCAGCGGCATGGACAGGCAATACGGGAAGCAGGTCTCCGCAATGCCGCCGAAAAACTGAATGGCAACGGCGCCCGGCGCGGATTTTTTGGAGACACCCTTGCCGAACACGGCGAAGGCGAGAACCAAGCCAACCCAGTACGCACCGTTTGCCTCGATTAAGAACAGCACGGATTTTCCTGCCTCTGCCGCCTGCTGCATGCCGAGCGGCACCAGAATGCCATGGTTGATCGCGTTGTTTAAAAACAAAATCTGTGCCGGTTCGACAAAGAACGGCGTGAGCAGCAGCAGATTGTGCGCGGTCAGGAAATTCACGCCTGCCGACAGCACGTGTGTGAGAGCCGTCATCGCAGGTGCGACACCGGCATATCCCAGCATACACAGCGCAACGCCCAGCAAACCCAGTGAGAAATTGTCCACCAGCATTTCCAGACCCGGCTTGATTTTTCCCTCTGCCGCCCGATCAAATCGTTTGAGCAGCCACGCGGCGAGCGGGCCCATAATCATGCCGCCTACCAGCATCACGACGTCGGAGCCGACAACCGTTCCCATCGTCGCAAATGCGCCGATGACGCCGCCGCGCCTGCCGTGTACATTGCTGCCTGCGGTGTAGCCGATCAGTGTCGGCAGCAAATATTTGAGAATGGGGCTGACCAGCTCATTCCAGTACGCATTTGGCATCCAGCCCGTGTCAATAAAAAACGCGGCCAATACACCCCAGCCGATGAATACGCCGACGTTCGGCATAACCATCGCACTCAATGTGGAGCCGAATTTCTGCACCCGCGCTTGTATCGCTTTTGCACGCATAAATTTTCCTCTTTTCCTGCATCTCTTTCGTGTTTATTTTATCATACCATGTGCAGCCATTGCAATTTTCCTGTGTATCACTCCATATTTGCGTGATACTGCCACAGACCCTTCATATCCAGCTGCTTTTCCTCAATAATCATCTTTGCCAAAATATCTCCCACCAGCAGCAGGGACTGTTCAAACAGCGAGGTCATCGGCTGCACCGAATCAATCTCATCGTCGAGATAGTTTTTGGTTCGCACCGGAATGCGCACCATGTAGTCACAGATGTCCTTCATCTGGCTGTTCGGATTGGAACCGATGTGCACAATTTTGCAGCCGACGGTTTCGCGCGCCTTTTTCGCGATGCCGAGCGGAAACAGCGAACCGCCGGAGCCGGAGCCGACAATGAGCAGATCCGATGCGTTGAGGTGCGGTTCGGTGATTTCCCCGACATAGTGCGCGCGAATGCCCAGATGCGCCAGCCGCTTGCACACCGACTGCAGCGACAGCATCACGCGGCCGACGCCGATAAAGAATACCTGATCCGCCGCCAAAATGTCATCCTTAAGCCGTTCCAGCTGCGCGGCGTCAATGCTCTGCAGGGTACGGCGCAGCTCGTCCTCTACCTCCATGCAGGTCTCCTGATAGGTCTCCGAAAATGTCTTTTTCATCGTGTCCACTCCTTTCTCATCTCATCGCGCAGCGCCATCAGCTTGGCGACGCTGCCCGGAATGTCATCCCGCTGCATGCACGTGCTGCCGCAGACGTACACCTGTGCCCACGCCGCGTACTTGCGGATGTTTTCCGCAGAAATGCGGCCGTCCAGCTCGATTTCCGTGTCCAGTCCGCGCGCATCAATCATTTCCCACAGCTCGCAGATTTTGCGCTGCGCATATCCAACCGGCTTTTCGCCCTTGACCGACGCATAGCCGGGGTTGATGAGCATCAGCAGCACGGTATCACACTTTTCCAGCACATAATCCAGCGTGCACAGCGGGGTTGCCGGCCGCAGCGCAACGCCTGCCCTGACGCCCGCGGCGTGAATTTTGTTGATCATGCCGTCGATGTGCGGCGCGGTCTCTGCGTGGAACGTAATCTGCTGCACGCCGATGTCCAGCAGCTCATCCACGAAGAAATCCGGCTGCGTGGTCATCACGTGGCAGTCAAACGCCAGATCCGTCTTGGCGCGGAGCTGCCGCACGGTGTCCAGACCCAGCGGCATGCTCGGGCTGAAATGGCCGTCCAGAATGTCCACATGCAGCATGTCAACGCCGCTCTGCTCCAGCTGCTTGACCTGTGTTTCCAAATTACACATGTCCAAGGTAATCAACGACGGAGAAAACTTCATATTCCTTACCTCCTAGTTGTCGTTTGCTCGTTGTCTTGTGGTGTTTACGCTTTTATTATACGTCTGTTTTTGGAAATTGCAACATATTTTTGTGTGTATTTTGCACATTCAGTGTTTTACACAAAAAGACACCCGCGTTTTTGTGGCTATTGCTCATTCAAAATGTGGTTATTGCACACTTGTGTTATTTTGTTGGGTATGAGTTGACTTTCCCCACATTTTTTTGCTATAATTATGGAAATACCACAGAAAAAGGAGGCTTTTTCATGGCAAAGCTTTCCGCTTCCGACCGGCAGGCACAGATTGTCGAGCTCATCAACACAAACGGTACGATGAAGATCGCGGAGCTTGCGGATCATTTTCAGGTCTCGCGCGAGACCATCCGGCGCGATATGATCGCTCTGAGCAATGCGGGCGCCGCAAAAAAATGGTTCAACGGCACCTTTGTCTCCCACGACTTCAACATCCAGCCGGTTGACACCAGACTGTCCATCAATCAGGACAGCAAGATGCGCATTTGTCAGGAGGCATTTCAGTTTATTCCGGAACATGCCGTCATCTTTATTGATGCAGGCAGCACGGCGCTGTGTTTTGCCCAGCTCTTGAGCCAAAAAAGCGGCTACACCGTCATCACCAATTCCATCGCCGCCGCCAATGCACTGGCAAACGGCAACAATCACATCATCATCACCGGCGGCAGCCTGAATATTTCCGTCATGAACGTGACCGGAATGCAGACCGTCGAATTTTTGGAGCGCGTCAAAATTGACGTCTCCATTCTCGGCAGCGAGGGATTTCAGCGGCACAACGGCCCTTCCAGCAACGATTTTGACGACATTCAAATCAAGCAGCTCGCTGTGAAAAACGCCATGACGAGCATCGTCGTGGCGGACAGCCGCAAAGCATCGGTCTCCGCGCTGATGCAGTATGCCGACTGGAAGGAAATCGACTACTTCATCACGGACGATGCCCTGTCTCCGCAAATTGAAGCACAGCTAAAAGAGACCACAGACGTGATCACCGTTCCCGCAGAACCGGCGTAATTTCCCGTTTTGCGCAAAAAACAAGCCGCCCCTTGTGCAAAGGAGCGGCTTGCGCTGTATTCTGATTTGTTTTTTAAGAAGCCGGTTCTAATTAGTCTGTGAGCGTATATCTGATACTTCTTGCTTTTCCGTGCCGTAAGAGCAGACCGGACTTGACCATTTTCTTGATGAGGCGAGAAGCAGTGGATGCACTGATGTCAAGCAGTTCCTCCGTCTCCGGTCTTGTAATTGCGCCATGCTCTCGAACATAATCCAGTACTCGTTGTTCATTGCTGTCAGACTTCAAAACGGACATAGACGAAACATTCGCAGTTGGCGCAGGAACAGCCTTTGTTTCATATTTTGCATTGATATTAGGCAGTGTGATTTTAAAACTGTTCTTTGTGGTGGAAATGATTGGCTTTTCCGCGACATCTCCGTATGTTTCCATGATTTTTGCAAGTCCTGTGCCATATGCCTCAATCAAATGCAGCCGATAAAATACATTGGCAAGATTCTGATTTCTGCACACAGAAAGCCCTGCCAGTACATCTTCCAAATCAATCCCGGGCATCAGGCCGCCGATAGATACAAATTCCATGCGGTCATCATAAATACTAATTAACGCACTGGCGCTAAATGAATAGTCTCGGTGGACAAGAAGGTTCAGCAGTGCTTCTCTGACGGCAATCACCGGATAGTTCCGAACGTCAATTCGCGAGAGCTTTTCGATGGTGGCGCGCGTTTGATTATGAAGATCAATATATTCATAAACTTCATTCATCTGTTTCATCAGAGAACCGCCAAACTCCCGTCGATCCTTAAAAATCATCTGATTGGTTCCTTGAAAAACAGCAACCTTAATGCTTTGCGGATTCTGGTCAGACAGAAGCAGAGCAAGATTGCTGTATAGACCGTCATGATCCATGAGTTTCAGGGTGCGCATTTGCTGCGGTCCAAACTCTACTTGACGGAGCTGAAACTCTTTTTCGGCCGCCTCAAAGGTCAGCTCCTGATCTAGGCAGCGCATGGTCTCAAAGCGGTCTCCATCTGTTTCCTTAATCATGCGGCGAATTGCGCTATCGGTAGCAGGAACCGAGGAATAGCCTTGCCTGACATAGACACCCTCCGGACGCATTCCCTTTTTGGCAAGATAATACGGCCGATCTGTTCCGCGCTGGACATGGATTTTTATGATTTTTTTCCCATCTTCCTCGATGGTTTTGTAATGAAGAAACATGGTAACATCCGGTTTAATAGAATCCCTGACCATGTTGCTGACTTGCAGCGCAGCGCCATCCGAGTCATCTAATCCTATCACTTCACCGTCATCCCGAACACCAATATACAGCGTTCCGCCATCACTGTTTGCAAAGGCAATGATCTCCTTTTTGATGTCGTCCACAACAACCGACTTCAACTCTACCGTTTCGCTTTCTTGATAAGGCATATCGTCATCTCCTTGGCAAATGTATCTCGTCATGATTATAATCAATCTCGTCAAAGAAGTCAATGCGTTTGACGAGATTTAGAAGAGATTCTGACGGGATACTTTTATTATTCCCGCATTTTCAAGGGATTATCACCTGTTCTGCCAAGATGAACCGCAGCTATCTCGTCAATCATGTCATCATGTCGTCATCCACGCGCCAAAAACAAGCTCCCCGCACAGCTTTCGCCATGCGGGGAGCTTTTCATGGTATTTGGAATTATCTCGCGTAGATGCCAAAGCCTTCCGGCATCGGCTCGGTGATGCTCGGTACACCGACGAGGTTTTTCTCGATGAGCTCGCGGGTGCGGGTGCCGTCGGAGATGGCTCTCTCCGGAAATCCGAGCGGGTTGAAGGTCGCGATGGTGTCGTCCTGCTCGTTGAAGCCGATTTCGCGCAGCGTCTGGAAGATGCGGTCGAAATCAATGTCGCCTTCGCCCAGATGGCCGATGTGCGCATGGGCGCGAACCGTGCCGTTTGCGTACATCGGCGCCGGATTGATGTTGTAGCGGAACAGCTTGGTGTAGTCGTAGGTATCTGCAAACAGCACGTGCTTCAGATGCTTGCGCGCATATCTCAGGTTGTGCTCGATGTCACCCTTGCCGCCGTCGTAATGGAACGTGTGCGGAATCGAGTACAGATAACCCAGCGACGGGCTGTCATAGTAGCGAATGATGTCGTAGGCATCGTTGTTGTGCTCATAGAAATCATCCGGATGCGCCTGAATGTCCAGACGGATGCCGCGCTGCTCCATAATCGGAACCAGCTCGTCCAGCGAGCGCATCAGCTTTGCTTCGCACAGCTCCGGATTGTCTCTGCCGGGGCCAAGCTCGGTGTTGAACACGCGAATGTCCATTAGCTCACCGATTTCAAACATCTTCTTCCAGCAGTCCACCGCGTACTGACGAACAAATTCGTCCGGATCCTGCCAGTGGAAGCCGGTGGTCAGAGAAGCAATTTTCAAACCGGCGTCGGCAATTGCCTTTTTGTGCCACAGCACTTCCTCCTTGGTTGCCTTCGGACGCTTCCAAAAGCCCGGGAAATCTGCGTTGTACGGATTGATGTATTCATAGCCTGCGCGGGCAACCGTGTCGTACTGTTCCTCGTATGTCATGCCGGTTTCCCAGAATGCGCTGCCGTCAAATGCGATTTTCATAAGTACTCCTCCTCTGTATCTCTGTCTTTAAGAAAGCATGGTTTCCTTCAGGAATGCTGCGGATTTCTGAATAGCAATCAGGTTGTTCGGCATCAGCGGGTCTTCTACCTCGATGGATACCGGACCATGGTAATCGCCCTCTGCCAAGGTTGCAAAGAAGGTTTTCCACCACAGCGCGTCATGACCGTAACCGACTGCGACATAGTTCCAAGAACGGGTGACTGCCGGACCGTTGTAGATGCCCTGCTCGTAGCAGTCCAGACCCTTGATGTGCGGATTGATGCGGGAATCCTTACCGTGTACGTGATAGACTGCCTTCTTCTTGCACAGCTCGCGTGCCATAGCCAGCGGGTCGCCGCCCATGAAGAACACATGGCTCGGGTCCAGATTCAGACCGATGATGTCGCCAACCGCTTCGCGCAGCTTGAGCACGGTCGGTACATTGTAGACGAGGTTCATCGGATGGTTTTCCAGTGCGATGGTCTCTACGCCGCAGGACTTTGCGAGGTCTGCTGCCTTGCTCCAGAAGTCAATCGCAACGCCCCACTGATAGTCGAGAACGTCCATCATCTCCGGTGGGAACGTGTGGGTTACCCAGTTCAGTGTGGTGTCGTTCGGTGCACCTGCCGGCAGACCCGACTGTGCAACAACATGTTTGACGCCGAGCAGCTCTGCCAGACGGAACGTGTTCATGACGTCCGGTGCGTGGCTTGCCCAGCGCTCACCCGGGCCAATTGCATTGGCGGAGCAGTTGAGCGCGTACAGCTCTAAGCCGCGGCTCTCTATGGCGTTCAGAAACTCCTTGCGCGCCTGCGCGCTGTGCAGCAGCTTTTCCATGTCCAGATGCGGTACACAGGAGTAACCGCCGGTTGCGATTTCCAGCACCTGAATGCCCATCTTGACCGCTTCATCCAGCACCTGCTCGAACGGCATGTCCGGCAGACCGTCTGTAAACAGACCCAGCTTCATCGGATTCGGATTAAAGGATGCCACCGGCATATCAAACTCTTTTGGATCTACACTCATTTTTATATCCTCCTAATCAAAACGCAATCCATGCGGAATCCTTGTCTGCGGATTCTACGCACTTATCCACCCACTTGACACCGAGTACACCGGCATGAATGTCCGGATACCAGAAGTCGATGGTCTCGCCCTTTTCGCAGCGGTCAATCGCAAGAGCGAACTTGGTGTACAGATTGCTCCAAGCCTCAAACAGGCCTTCCGGATGGCCGCCGCCGATGCGGTCATCTGCCAGAGCTTCCGGATACAGATAGCTGTTGCCTCTGCCCAGCAGGCGCGGGGACTCGCCCTGTACCTCGTAGGACAGATAGTTCGGCTTTTCCGCGTCCCAAGCGACAGAAGCCTTTTCGCCTACGATGCGGATGCGGAAGCCGAACTGCTCGCCCGCATTGACACCGCTCGACCAGATATAGCCGATGGCGCCGTTGTCATATTCCATGATGGACATGGCGTTGTCCTCCAGCTGTCTGCCCTCTACAAACGACTGCTTGGTGCACATCAGTCTCTTGATGTGCAGCTCCGGACAAATCGCTTCGCTCAGGTACAGCATATGGGTGCCGACATCGCCCATCGAGAACGCCGGCCCTGCCTTTTTCGGGTCAACGCGCCAAGCCTGCGATGCCGCGTTCTTTTCTACGGCTACATTGTTGCCGCCGTGTGCAAACTGCATATTGAGAATGCGGATTTTGCCCAAATCGCCGCGGGCTACCATCTGGCGTGCCTGCTCGATCATCTGGTGACCGGCATAGCCGTACGAGACAAACATAATCTTGCCGGACTTCTTTGCCAGCGCTTCCAGTTCCTCTGCCTGCGCAATGGTGAAGCACAGCGGCTTTTCACAGTATACATGCAGACCGGCTTCCAGTGCTGCCTTGGCAATTTCGTAATGGGTGAAGTTCGGGGTTGCGATGGAAACAGCCTGAATGCCGTCCGGACGCTTTGCCTCAGCCTCGAACATGCTCTTGTAATCGGTGTAGCAGCGGTCTGCGGCTACATGGCAGTTTTCGCCGAATTCGATGCCGCGCTCCGGCACGATGTCGAACGCACCGGCTGCCAGCTCAAAGTTAAAGTCTCTCAGAGCAGCGGAGCGATGGATGTAACCAATCTGGCTGCCGCGGCCGCCGCCGACCATGCCCCAACGAATCGGCTTATCTACGTTCTTTTCTCCGAAGATCATAACGAGTTCCTCCTTATTAGCTGTTGTGCTCTTGTTTTTCTTGTTGTACACAGTATACAATGCATTGGGTATTTTGCCTTCCGGATTCCTGCTCGACTTTCGCGGAAATCCGGCGGTTTTTGGAATGGTTTTCCGTGCGGACTGCAAATTCCTGCACACAAAAAGCCATCCCGCGCTCCGGCTGCTCCGAAACGCGGGATGGCTCTCACCCACTCATTTACTTTTTCTTCCAGTATATGCGGTACTGCTGCGGCGTCATGCCGACTGCGCGGTGAAAGGCATTGTGAAAGTTGCTCACGCTGTTATAGCCTACCTTCATCGCGATTTCGGTAATCGGCAGGTCACTCATGAGCAGCCACGACTGGGATTCTCCGATGCGGCGGCGAATGATGTACTGCAAAACCGAATATCCGGTGGATTTCTTAAAAGAATGCGAAATATAGGATTCTCCCATGTGCAGATGCTCTGCGATGTCCGCAATGGAAATGTCCTCCAAATAATGCGCGTCAATAAAATCCTGCACGGCGCGCCCGACTTCATAGATTGCCGCCTGTTCCGATGCGTCCTGTCGTATGCCGGCTTGGTGCAGCAGCAGCAGCAGGCAGCTGACCAAATGCGTCTGCATCTCCTTTGAGATTTTTTGATAGGAAACCGTACTTTCACAAATCATGGACAGCAGCGCTTCCGCCTCATGATAGCACGCGCCGTCTCGGAGCACCGGATTGCAGCCCTCCGGCAAAATATGATTGGGCTTCAACCCCTTCATGCGCACATTGCCGATGGAGCACCCCATGATTTCCATGCTGTCCATCGGGTCGGCGCACTCATCGTGCAGAACATCCGGCTGAAACAGCAAAATATCACCGGCTTTTGTCGCATATCTGCGCGCGTCAATGAGATGAATGCCTTTTCCTCTGCGAATCAGGCGGATTTCAATGCGGTCATCGTGCATGTGCAGCGCACGGGTTAACTGCGTGTGCTCCATGTCCTGCATCTCGGCATCAATGAGCTGCGGAACAGACTGCAGGATGTTGTCATGAAATTGCGGCTGCGGTCGAAAAATTGCCATGGCACTGCCCTCCTTGCTTCCTGTGTATTATAGCAAGTCTTTGCTTGTTGTACAAGCTTCCGCTCGCGGGATAGAGAAATAGCATAAATTGAATTTTCTTGATTTTTTGAGAAAAAACTTGATCTTTTAAAATTGCGATGATATACTACAGATAGGCTAACGAAGTAAGTCCAATGCATAGTGGAAACACAATGCAAAACCCCTAGCAGGTTGCGTCTGCTAGGGGTTTCTTCTATTTATCCCCGAATTTTCAAGAAAAAAGGCTTACCATCAGCCGCCGAGACAAAAAAATCCCGACTGTCAGCGTTTTGTTTGTTCCAGTTTGTGTATTTTGCCTCTGACAGCCGGGAAAATATTTAATTGACAGACTGCGCAAACCG
>OQVL01000144.1_pt1 | contig 30452 bp, 41 predicted proteins | sample 1691501 | NCBI WGS metagenome assembly OQVL01 (sample SAMN03418253, study PRJEB22391) | human gut metagenome | biome: human-gut; feature: organic feature; material: feces | host: Homo sapiens | place: Tanzania | collected 2013-01 | reverse complement strand
CTCCACTTGCAGACAACTGCCAGTCATTCAGAGCATATAGTGCAGTGAGGTTGGCTACAGTCCTGTGACCACTCACTTCATCTGCATAGACAATACCATAGCCTGTTGAAGTATTATTGTTAGTGCGAAGAATATTCGCCTGTCCTAAACCTTTTCTTACTGTCATTTTCAATCCTCCTGTTTAAGCCATTTCAAGTTTAGCATTAGTGAAAGCACCACGCTGCACACTTGTATAAACATTATATTCCAACTCTTTCTTGGTCTCTGGGTCTGTCACAGTGACCTTTGTAAGATTGAAGCCTCCGTCAAGCAATGGGGTGGCATCATTCATCACAATCTTGCTGAGGTTGCCAAGCACTGACGGATAGGCATACATATAATAGCTTGTGCTGTTAGTAGTGACACCTGTAGCCGTCTTAGACTTGCCATCACGAAGCTCATACTTCTTGCTTGGTGTTGGAACTACCACACTTGTCAGAAGACTTGTCAGAGTGCTTGCTGATGGAGCAGCTTCTGTTACTGACGCTGCAACACACTTATACTGGAAATGTACCCTTGCTGATGCAGAAGAATAGTCAAGGTCTGTACTGTCTGCCTGGCGGATAATGCCATTTGCAAGCACAAGTCCCTGCTTCTTGGCAGATACCTTTGCAGTGAATGTCCTGTCAGAAGTTATGTTCTCCACTGTAATTTCCTCTGAGAATTCTCCACTCTTAGGCAATGCCTTGGCTGCCCAGTCTCCACCTGCCACTGCTGTAGGTGCCTTATGGGCATCATCCTTTGTCCACTTGTACTTTCCTGCAAATGTCACCTTATAACCATAGATGGTGGAAAGGTTTGACGTTGAAGGGAAAGTGAGAACTTCACCTGTCTGGGTGTATGCCTTCCAGCTTGGGGTAATGCTCAGTGATGCCAATGGAAGGTCTCCTTTAAGGATACCCTCAATCTTCTCTGCATTTGCTGCTCCCTTGTTTCCGGGATATGCCGTACTGTCTGTTTCACCAAGTACTACTCCTCCCGAACTTATTTCCACAAGTTCGCTGCCGCTCCAACGGTACTGCTTGTTCCCTGTCGTGTCAATGTAGATTTTACCGGAATAGGGTACACCAGTGGTGAGTTCCTGAAAATTCTCTCTCTCAGACCAGTTACTATACACCTCCAAGAGCTTTGGTTTTGCAGTTCCCTCTGGTGTAAGAGCTGAACTGTCTTCTACCTCTACACCTTTGGTAGCATAGAATTTCTTGGTATTACTGTCATAAATAACTTTTGTCCACTCAGCCGTAGAGTTCTGTAGAATCTTGATACCCTTGTCGGGCATACCTCCAAATTCCACAACGTCATCCACATAGGCTGGCAGCATTCCTGAAGGAACCTTGCCGTTCACCAACTGTGCATAGTCTCCCTTTGCCTGCTTTTCTGATAGAGCAGACTTTAACTTGCTTACCAGGTGCTCAAGTCCTGTGTCATTTAAATATTTTCTTTCTTCCATACTTTATTTAAAATAAGTTGTCAATTTCTGCATTTGTTATCGGGGTGTTGGCACATTGGTTGTAACTGAATGATGTCCATTCGCCCCATCCATCTGCCCTATGCACACGGAAAAGGATGTTATATTCCGTATCGGTTCTCACCTTGTTATTGGAATCTATACAAACTGCGCCCATCAACTGTTGGACTCCAATATGATTCTCCCAATCACAGACATAGTTGTAACATTCTATGTTTACGCCATCACATCTGAGTTTGCATCTGCCTATGAATTTCGTGTCCTTATTCTGGTCAAAGGTGATGGCAGCGAGCCAAACATTGAGAAGAAGCATTATGCGGTCATACCGTTCCTGACCTGTCAAACCCTCAACAGATTGCATAAGGGCAAAGTCCTTTACAAACAGAAAGTCATCATCATAGGCACTTGAATGGTCTCCTCCCTGGATATTGCCCAATACGTCTTTAATCTCATTAAGGTTCTCTTCAACGCTTTTGCCATCGAGTCCCTTGACGAATCTTGCAAAGGTCAGAGTCATGTCTTTCCTTGAACTGACCAGTGTGTTACCGTATTTTAATTCTCCTGCCATATCAATCTCCTCCTATAGTATATATATTGTCATCTCCAGCAACAAGTTCATCGCTCCAGTAATAATACAGGCCGTCAGACTGTGCTGTATTGAAAGATGTAGGAAGCCCTGCCTGCATGATTGTGATAGGCTCTGTACAAACGAACCATACCCGGCATTTCTCATCTGTTGTCGTTATAGTAAAGCTGCGACCAGTAACGAAGGCTTTTTCAAGTGTCAACTCATCCAAGTTAATCTGGGAGACATCCGATGCCGATGAGCTGCCGTACCAGAATGTATAATCGTCAGACTTGCCAGAGCCATCAGTGGTGATATAATACTTCAGATTGTACAAACCGCAAGGCTCACCATCAATAATGCCAAGTGGAATCTTCGACTGCCTGTTGAATGGTACGATTGCGAACATATTGCTTTCGCAGCTTGACAAGAACATTCCGTCAGCCTTCCACGACACCTTTATCGCATAGCGGCCGATTTCAATATTGTCCGGGAAGTCACATATCAACTCATTGTTTACATCTTCCGACACTTTACATCTTAGGTTGATTTTTTCGCAAAACCCTCCAATAAGTTCAACTTTAATGCCGGAAGCTTTGTTCATATCGTAATCAACAATAGAGTTACTGTTCTTGGCAATTTGAAGTTTGCTTACCAAGATATGCAACCTAAAGCTATTTCCTTTTACAATCCGATATATCATGTGATGTTCTTTTTCGGCAAAGATAGGAGAAAAAACATTCCCCTATCTTTTATCCGTTAATAACCGAAACCAATATTATTCAAGTCCCTTCCATCTCAGGAATTTCCTCTTTCTGCTCAGCTGCGCCTTCCTGCTCTTCGCATTTGTGTGGTATACGCAATCATGGAACAGGTCTTTAGGTTTAGCGTCTTTCGGAGTCAGTCCGACCTTGCGATATGCAAGATACTGATTTCTGTTAATGACCATCAGTTTTCCGCTCTGCATCGGAAGAACGTAATAGATGTCACCATCCTTGGATGATGCCTTCAGTGCCGCAGCCTTGGCTTTGCGGTACATCAACTCGCACTTGATGCGCTTGACAATTTTTCTCAATTTCATAATCGTTGAATTTAAGTTATACTTATCCTATAGTAGCTGCCGAAACAGATATTCGTTTCGTCAGTTGTCTCGTCTCCAGTGTTATCATTTGTGGCATCTCCATTTCGTTGAAACAGATATGCAGACCTATGGCTCTCGTCATCAGCAAGTCATCATGCTTTCCGTCAGCGGCTTCATAGACAGTGCCGTTCTTTTCGTAGGTCAGATATTCGAACAGGCATCTCTCGTCTCGCTCCACATACAACTGCTCACGTATGACCTGAACCAGAACAGATATGACCATCGGCTTTGTCGCAACGTTCGTGTGGAATCCGTATTTGACAGGGACTTTGTTCTTGATGTCAGACTCGCTCTGCTTGCGAGCATACAGGTTGTCGTATACATCCTTTATCTGATTCAAGATAAACTCCGACTGATCACCACCTTCAAGAATACGTTCTTTGTCCTTGGTCTCAAGCGTGTTGGACTCTATGACAAGAAGAGCATTGTCGTAGTACTTGGCTATCTGAGCAGCCTTCCATGCCAGCAAGTCCATATCAATATGGCCATACCATTGTGCAACGACATACGGTTTTCCGCCTTCCATCATCCAGTACCTGTCGAAGACAACGATAACAGACCAGTCAGCACCCTTGCTTCTGCCACCGATATCAACGACAACCAGATATCGGTTCGTGACCTTGCAATCGTCAAAGTATTCCGGCTTGTTCCATATCCACAGCTGTCCCTGCTTGTCCTCACAGAACCTGACGTTCTGCATACATTTCCTGCCCTTGTAGCCATCGCCATATACATCACCAATGAACTTGGGAGCCCTGCATCCCTTCTTGAACTTGTCAACCTTGTCTTCAGCGAACACCCTCGCTCCTGAATGCTTGAAAGCTTCAATGTCATCGGTAGGATATCCTGCTGCCATATCCGCATGGTCGGTGAATTTCCTACGCTCTGCGATATACCAGTTGATGGCTTCAAGCGGTGCACCAAGCGTCCACAACTTCCACAGGTATGTACCCGGTTCTTCACGGTCAGACATCGCATTGTTGTTGTTCCTGTTTTCATACAACCATTTGGCGAACTGCTCCTTTTCCTTCCTTGTACCGAAGTCAAGGTGGTACATATCATATATCTCAAACCAAGGAACGAAGAAGGGTTCGAACTGGGATTTGCCATCCTTGGCTGCAAGCCATTCCCTGTGGAAAAAGTTTCCTGTTCCGTTGGCAGTGGACTCAATAGCAATCATCGTCATCGGACGATACAGGATACCATTGGTCGCATTCTGAATGACCTCTTCAGGAGACTTACCATCGGTCTTCTTCCACAGTCCGACCTCAGACAGGTGTACCAAGTTGTAGTCCTCACCATTGGCGGAAAGCGGTCGCTCCATTGAACCGACCTTGATCTTGCAGAAACGTTGTGGAACTTTCTTGACATTGCCGGATGTTCCGACTCCGACAAACTTAGGCTCGTTGTCGGAATAAGCCTCGCCCATCTCATGCAGGAACTTGGTGGGGAAATTCTTCAAGGCTTCATCAAACATTCCTCGTATCGTCTCTGCCGTGTCCTTGACCTGTGCTACAATGAGAGAGTTGAGACCTTTCATCCACATTAATTGCAGCCACAACATATACATCTGTATTACTGTCGAGCCTCCCCATTGTCTTGCCTTCAGCAGTATGAGACGAATCGGTTTCCCTTTCTTCCTCCTCTCTTCCAACCAACGGAGCAGTCTTCTCTGAGGTCTTCTGAGGACAAAGCGGAATGGCAGTCCTCCTCCTTTTGGTTTGATGTAGATGAAAACCGCAAAGAAGAAGAACGGATCATACTGCATGCGAAGCCGTATGAACTGTTCTACTATCTGTTCTCTGTCCGATTCATAGTTCCGCTCTATAGGAGGCTCGCCATTTCTCTCAGCCTCCCTGTCGCATTCATCATACAGCTCGTCAAGATATGCATCAACACTTCCAGCTTCAGCGAGCTGCTTGATGAAGGGATTGCTTTTCAGTTCGGTCGGCAAGTACTGGTCTTCAATCGGGAATCCGTCCAGATGGAAATGGAATCTCCTGTCTCCACAACCAGTACCGACAACCGGGTTGAATTCCGTGGAGATAGCCTTGATTCTCTTCTCGTTCTCTTTGAGAATCAATTCCGTGTGCTTGTCTTTCACTATCTGTCTTGGCATAATGGCGCATTTAGATAACCCCACAAAAGACCAAGTACATAACAATAGATGTGGACTCCAATTGCCATGCAAGGAAACACAAGCCCAATTGATATATATAACAATATGGTGAGATTATATTTCACCTTCTTCTTTACATAAGGTGCGATATATCCCATATAGGCATATACGAAACCACTTAACCCGATAATCGGGATATCATTTGGAAACGGATAGCTGACTGCAATGATGTAGAACACCACCAAGTCCCATCTGCAACGTATGGCAGACATACACTGGTGCAATGCCCAAAGGTTTATGAGGGCATGGAAAATATTCTGATGATATAGAGGATAAGAGAGACGTTGCAGAATGCCACATCCGGCATATAATCCCATACCTTCATGCCCAAGCAATGAAAGGGCAACAATCAGAACGAACGGAATATAAACCTCAATCTCTTTTTTCTTTGTTCGTAGCATCTGAGCTTCTCCTCCTTTCTCACTCTACATAGTATGACATGAATTGAATATTCGGTAAGATAGAAACTCGGTGCTTCCTCATTACAAATATGCCATATTATCTCCATCTTCGTGAGAGACGGATGCTCTTCGCTGTATATCTGGAACCTTCGGAAAATCTCCAGGAACATAGCCTTCCTTGTCGGAATCATGTGGTCGATGGATTTTCCTTTCAACAAGTCTAATATAACCCTGTAGGCTCTGCCTTGCGAAACCCAAAATCTTCTGCTCGGAGACTGGAGAATCCTTTTCTCAATCTCTGACAGACTATAATTGTCTCTTTCCGAAATAATTTCACGGTAAGCCCTCAACAAGTCAGCATCACGTTCTTGTGTAAAGTCACAAGATGAGCCTTTGAACTTCATGATTAGACTCTGCAAATATACAAAAATATACTGACAAAATCAAATATGAATATGAATATTAACGGATAAAAAAGATGTAAGTTTGAAAAGCATTAATTTTGGGCAATATTTATAATCTGTTATTCAAATATGGCTGAAAATACAAACAATACCCAGAACGCAGGAGCAGCAACACAACAGACCAAAAAAACGAAAAGGGACTTGGCTTTGGAGCGTTTGAAAACACGTCATCCTGATACGGACTATGCTGACGATGAAGCAATCTATGGTGCGATCAACGATGATTACGATGAAGACCAGAAGACCTTGGAGGGCTATAAGGCAAACGAAAAGGCGATGAGCGACATGATGACTGCCGATCCTCGTTCCGCTGCCTTCCTGCAAGCGATGAAAGGCGGAAAGAATCCTGCCGTGGAACTTGTGAGGAACTTCGGTGATGAGTTCGTGGACATCCTTACAGACCCGGAACAGGCTGACGCAATCGGTGAGGCACAGGCGGATTATCTGAAGCGAGTTTCGGAAAGCAAGAAGCTGGATGACGAGTATGCAGAGAACATCAAGAAGAGCTATGAGGTCTTCGATGCCATGGACAAGGAGTTCGGTGAAGATGTCACCAATGAACTGATAGGCAAGATGTTCGTTGTGGCCAATGACGTTATCCGTGGCAAGTTTACAAAGGAAGCCCTTGATATGTTCAGACTCGCTGCAAATCATGATGAAGATGTGGCGAATGCTTCGCATGAGGGCGAGGTACGTGGAAAGAACATCAAGCATCAGAAAAATCTTGAACTTCGCAAGAAGGGAGACGGTGTGGCTGACTTGGATTCCGCTACTGCCGAACCTTCACAGAATGGAGACAACCAACCAGACTTCGGAGCACTCGGACGTATGGCAAGAGGCGGCTCTATATGGGAGCGTGGCGGTGAAAAGAGAATACGCAACAGATAAAAGGATTTATTAATTTTTAAATTTACAGATAATGAAGAAAACGAAAAAAACATTCAACTGGCTGATGTCCATGTGTCTCATGGCTTTGGCTGTGCTTTTTGGAGTTAACGGTTCTGTGCTAATGGCGGAGGCTGCGAATCTGCCGGATGCAGGAACTACCAATAGCGGACATCCATCGGAGGCTGGTGGTGCAGAGGCTGCCGGAGAAGATGGCAATGGCGGTGCTGCAAGACAGAATGATGGTATCGCAACGGAAACACATGGACGTGAGACCAAATGGGCAGAAGGTGATGTGAACTTCTATTCAAATGACCTGAATGACAAGATTACCAAAATCCGTCCTATGGCAACTCCTGTTGACCAGATTTCACGTTATGCAACACCGAAGAAGGCAGACTCTTTCGTGGTGGAGTATTACTCTATCGGCACTCGTCCTATCAAGACTACCGTCAAGACTTCAACGGATGCAAGTACAGGCTCTTCTGTAGTACTTCCTGTCGATGACCCGGATATGTTCACTCTTGATGATACCATCCGTGTGGTAGGAGTGAAAGCTATTACCGACTATAAAGGTGTAGCGTATGCAGACGCAAAGAACAAGGGAGTCCCTGTTCCTGATTTGGAGTTGTGCGTATGCGGAAAGGATGCTAATGGTCAGCCTATCGTCTTTGCCGTTAACGGTAATATGTATCAGAAGCAGGCAATCGGTGTTCCTGCAATCCCTGCCAAGACCGTACTTATCCGTATGGCAAAGGCATGCGGAGAGCTTGACGTGCAGACAGGACGTTTCAACAACCTTCCGACAAGCGAAATTCAGTATTGTCAGAACTTCATGATTCAGATTGAGCAGAGTACCTTTGACAAGATTGCAGCGAAGAAAGTTGACTGGAACTTCTCTGATATGGAAGAGGATTCCATCTACGATATGCGACTCGCCATGGAAGGTACATTCCTGTTCGGTGATATGGCATGTATCAAGCACACAACAAAAAACAACTCTGCACAGTGGTTTACCAAGGGCATCTGGTGGATGGCTGGCAAGGACATTGAGGTCGGTCACAAGGCTACTGCGGAAGACCAGCAGAAGGGCTTTAAGCAGGATGATGTCGTTATTTGGGACAATGAGTTGGTGGACATCACCAAGGATATTTTCGTAGGCACAGGCATCGGCAACAAGCGCAAGATCGTAATCGCAGGATCACAGGTCGTAACTGCATTCTCAAAGATTCGCTCAGAGAAATTCAGGCTGAAGGATACCGTAGAGGTGTTCAACTTGAAGTTCAAGAGTTGGGAGACAGACTTCGGTGAGTTGCTGATGATTCATTCAGAGTTCTTCGACTTGCAGGGAATGAGCGACTGCGCTTTTGTACTTGACCCAGAGTTCCTCGTTAAGCGTGTTCATCTGCCTTGGGTAAGAAACGTGCTCGACTTGAAGGCGGCTGGTATCCGCAATACGGATGCAGTGGTTATCCAGGAGGTAGCCTGTCTGTATCTGAAATACCCGAAGGCTCATGCGAGAATGAGACTCGCTGTTGCTTAATATCAGTTTTAGTTCGTTCATATAGTATAATCGTTGAGGGGTGTGGGCACTTGCCCCATCCCTCTTTTAAATTAGTAAAAGTGATGTTAAAGACATATCAGGGAAATTCGGACTTGGCTTTCAATATAAGAATGGAAAGTGGTCTAAAGCGAATTGTGTTCGATGGTCAGAGCCATGGCACAAGTATCTATTCAACGAGAGACACAAAAGAGCAGAAAGCGATTGAAAGCCATTACTGGTTCAACGACAAGTTCTGGTTGGAGGAGACCGTTGACGAAAAGAAACTTGAGGCAGAAGCCAAGAAGAAAGCCGCTGCAAGAACCAAGAAGATTGCAGAGGAGAAGAAGACTTATAGCGTGACTGACATAGCAGATGCCAAGGACTATCTTGCAGACACATTCGGTGTGTCCCGGACAAAGATGAAGACCAAGGAGGATGTGCTTGCCGTTGCCAAGGAGTTTGGTGTTGAATTAGAAGGATTGGAGTAATATGGTCTATTATGTTGTATCTACTTTGGTGAAGGAAGTCAAGGTTGTCCTTGACCGCAATCAGGAAAGTGCTGCGCTCGTACCTGATGACTCTGATACGCTCTCGCAGGGAGAACTTATCCAGAGCAGAATCGTGGATGCAGCAAAATTGATTCTGACTGATGCTCCGTCAGAACTGGTAGAAGGAGTAGTGCTGACCGATGGGAAAGTCCTGTGGCAAAGTGCCCATAGTGCTTATGTGGGTAAAGTGCAACTGCCTTCAGATTTGATACGCATCCTGTCTGTAAGAGTCAGTGATTGGATCAGACCGGGAAAACTGATAAGCGAGGATGATGACGAATACAAATTACAGTCATGCAGATTCGGCTTACGTGGTAATGTGGAACGACCAGTTGCAGCAATCGTCCATACCGGAGGTGGAAGGTATTTGGAACTTTACACAAGCAATACGAACGATGCAACATTGGATTTATCCTGCGTGAAGCTACCTGATATATCCAATGGCATGATAGGTTTGCCACAGGGGTTGAAGGATGCTATAGTATACATGACTGCCTATCTCGTCTGCGTCAGCCTCGGAGACAGCAGCACTGCCGAAGGCTTACTTTCGGTAGCAAGGAATCTGGCAGGGATAGCGAATGTGGAACCTTCTCAAATGCAATAATATATGGCAAAGAAAAAAGAAAAGACAAAGCTGTTGTCACTGAGCAAGGTGATGGACAAGGATGACCTTGATACCGTAAAGGCTTCCTTCAACTCTTATAGCCAGCCGTATGAACGTGCATACTCCGTTCTCTTTGAGGCTCAACGTTATTACAACAATATGGAGAATTTCCGTAAAAGGAGACTGAGAAACAAGCGGTACAATTACGGAGACCAGTGGGGTGATATGATAGAGCTTCATTCAAAATGCGGTGGAGTGAGGAGAATGACGGAAGCGCAGTATATCCGGGAGCAGGGCAGTGAGCCTCTGAAGAACAACCTTATACGCAGACTTGTCAAAAATGTTCTCGGTGTGTATCGCTCGCAAAGCAAGGAGCCGACCTGTAATTCAAGAGACAAGGACGAGCAGAAGTACAGCGAGACCATGAGTATCGTCCTTCAGTGCAACCGTCAGTTGAATCGAGAAAGCGAGATTGACGCTCGCACGATGGAGGAGTTTCTGATTAGCGGTGCTGCAATACACAAGAAGAAATACGGATGGAGACGAAACCGACTGGACTGTTGGACTGACTATGTAGACCCTAACGAGTTCTTCGTGGACAACAACATGAAGGATTTCAGAGGATGGGATGTGCGTTGTATCGGTGAGATTCACGACACCACCATCGGGAATATCCTGATGGAGTTCGCCAAATCCCCGGCAGATGTCAAGCGTCTGAAAGAGATATACCGTAATGCCAGCAACAGGGAGCTGATTGAAGACAGCTTCCAAAAGTTCGGAGAGTTCGACCCAAATAAGGTTGACTTTATGTCCCCAAGCAATCCGTCTCTGTGCAGAGTCATTGAGGTGTGGCGGAAAGAGAGCAAACCGAGATACCGTTGTCATGACTACAACAATGGCGATGATTACAAGATTGACATCGAGGATTACCGTGACATAGTGGAAGCGGAAAACAATGACCGTATCGAACGTGGACTGAGTGCCGGAATGGAAAAGGAAGACATCCCTTTGATCAAGGCGGAATGGTTCATGGATGAATACTGGTATTTCTACTACCTTTCTCCCTTCGGTGACATTCTCCGTGAAGGCGAGACACCCTATGCCCATGGCGAGCATCCATACGTGTTCAAGTTCTATCCGTTCATAGATGGTGAGATTCATAGCTTTGTCGAAGATGTCGTAGACCAACAGCGATATGTAAACAGGCTTATCACGATGTACGACTTCATCATACGAGCATCCGCTAAAGGTGTCCTTCTTTGCCCGGATGATTGTCGCCCTGACGGTATGACTTGGGATGACATCGCAGACGAATGGGCGAGATTCAACGGGCTGGTGCGCTTCAAGCCGAGCAAGAGCGGTCAGATGCCGACACAGATTGCTAACAATTGCGTTAACATCGGCATACAGGACTTGCTGCAATTCGAGCTGAAATTCTTTGAGGACATAAGCGGTGTGAACGGTGCATTGCAGGGTAAACCCGGTGTGTCGGGAACAAGCGGTTCTCTGTACGCACAACAGACGCAGAACGCAACGATGTCGCTGCTTGACATATTGGAAACATTCAGTCAGTTCATTATAGACGGTGCATACAAGGATGTAAAGAACATGCAGCAGTATTATGACACAAGGCGCACATTCAACATCGTAGGCAAGGCAGGAGAGGTGATAGAGTATGACCCGAAGAAGATCCGTGATGTGGAGTTCGACATCAATATTACGGAGAGTACTGCAACACCAGTTTACCGTCAGATGGCGAACGACTTCCTGATGCAGCTATGGCAGCAACAGGCAATCTCCTTACGACAATTGCTGAAGGTCGGAGACTTCCCATTTGCTGATGACCTGCTGCAAGAGCTGGACAGCCAGGAGCAGGAAATGCAACAGGGTGGAGTTCCACAACAGATATCGCCAGAACTGCAAGCACAGATAAGCCAAGCATCGCAGAGCAATCCGAAGGCACAGGCTATGCTGCAACAGATGATGAGCGGACAAGGCATACGACCGGGTGAGCAGCAGTCACCTTTATCAGCATAACACTATAAAATATAAATAAGGTATGATGGCAGAGAATATCAGCATTGAGGAAAGCAGTGAGAACACAGGTACGCCTCAGAATCAAGGCAATGACCCAAATGGCGGTATTGCTACCGAAACGCAGGGCAGGAAAGACAATCCTGACTTGTATGAGAATGATGTCTTTGGACGAGTTATAAAGCGTAACAAAGACAGTATATGGAAGAGGGGAAATATGAAACGTATCAAACACAAAGAAGACGAATAATATCCTCTAAGTTTAAATTGTATTAAAATGTGGCAGATAAAATAACAATCTGTCACATTTATGTCTATATTTGTATTATAATTGAATAATTTACACCTAAACACCTATGAGTTATGGTAGACGAAAGTGAACAAGGGCGGCATTTTCCAAGTCTGTTTGACAGGAGTATTTGGAAATTCTACGAATGGGGAGTTGTATTAGCTCCTGTCATTATTATGCTATCGCATTGGTACATATTCTACGTATTCAGCAAGAACACGCAAGAGGTTATGAAATATCCTGAATCCAACGAAATCTGCATAGCGTGGATTTATTCAATACTCTACCTGTACGTACCGTTGATGATATTGCCTGCGAGTTATTTTTTCAAGTGGTGCAGTCTGTTCAGGATACCATTTGCCTATTTCCTTTTCATCAATGTAGAAAGAGTGTACTATGGTTCTTGGTTTTGCACGAACGAAATGATAGACACCCATTATATTCTGATTTACTGCATTATGATGATGTATGCGTTTGAGTTGGTCGAATTGCTCGTCAAACGTTTTAAAGGCATAAGACGACATATAAGGAAAACGTATGGAACATAAGGCGAAATTTTTGTATGATGCTCTTGAGGTGTTCAAGGATATGGTGCAGAAGGGTGAATGCTCAAAGCAGGACATCAGCTATTGGTGTAGTGTGTCTGGCTATGAACTGGAACGTAGAGGGGCGAGTGTCGGTCAACAAAGGTGGCTGACCAAAGCGGAATCTTCAAAGATGCTGAATGTAAGCACTTCCACTTTTGACAGGATGGTCTTGGCTGGAGGACTGCCGAAAGGGAAGAAGATTCAAGGGAAGAAGAATCTGCTATGGAAACGTGAGGACATTGAGCAATATAAAAGAATCATGTTGCTCAATGCAAGGAAATGAGTGACAACGACTTATATATACAGGTTGAGTAACGTGATGTTGCCCAACCTTTTTTCATTTATTTTTGCTGCGTAATCGGTTACAAGTGTGAGTTTATATGTTTAATTTAAAACTATGAAGATTATGTCAGAAGAAGTAATTAGAACAACCAGTTGTTGTCCAGAAGCCATGATGGGTGGCATGATGGGATCAATGTTCAACAGGCAGAACAACGACCCTATGGCGATGGCAGCCATGATGAACGGAGGTATGAACAGTTGGAACAATTCTCCCTGGATGTATCTTATCTTCCTCGCTCTGTTCGGTGGCGGTGGCTTCGGTTGGGGCAACCGTAACGGCCAATTGCAGGATGCAGAGATTCAGTCCAAGCTGAACCAGTTGTCAACTCAGATGCAGGATGGCAACAATACCAACCTGTTGATGGATGCCATCAAGGGCAACAACACTGCCATTGGGCAGCTTGCGAGCAACCTGAACTGCGACTTCAATCAGTTGCAGAGCGGTGTCTGTGCAATACAGGCAGCGATACAGGAAGTTGGCGGCAAGGTGGGCTACTCGGCAGAAAGAGTCATCAATGCAGTGAATCTCGGTGACATGAACATCGTTCAGCAGATGAAGGACTGCTGCTGCCAGACGCAACAGAACATCATCAAGATGGGTTATGAAAACCAACTCGGTCAGAAGGACATCGTGAACGGTATGCAGCAAGGATTCAGTTACACGAACACAGGACTGGAGAGAGGCTTCTCCAACGTGGGATTCCAGATGAGCCAGTTGGCCTGTGACTTGAAGACCAATGCCAACGACAACACGCAGCGCATCATCGACACGATGAACGCTCATTGGCAGTCAGACTTGCAACAGCGTTATAACGATGCACGTCTTGAGCTGAGTCAGCAGAGGCAGAACGCAACGCTGATTGCGGCATTGAAGACTACTGCAACAACGTAATTGACGTTGTGATTTTCCAACAGGGGAAGGCGGTAAGGAAAGACTGCCTTCCTTATTTGATAACCTAAAACTATCGAATTATGATGTTCAAGGAATTAAAATCGGGATATCCCATATACCTGTTTGACAGAGCTTCGTTGAGATACGAACAGGCTAAAGTGATGAGCGCACAACCGAACTATCAGCCTACGACAATAGGGAAGTTGGAAACGAACATCACCGTACAGACCAAGGATGGCAAGCAGAACACCTACAGCGTTACGGACTCCGAACAGGCTGCTTATGCTGGGACTCTGCTCATTGCTTCAAACAAAGATGCGATCATCAATGAAATCAACATCTTGAAGAGCAACAGTGAAGAAGTGTTGAACAAAGTGGAAGAGCACAAGCATATCGTTTCCGAATGTGGAAAACTATTGGCTGAACTTGACACAACATTTCGTGACCAGCAACGGACGAACGAGAGACTCGACAACTTGGAAAACAAGCTGGATGAAATATTCAAATTTGTCAAACAAAAAAACTAAGACTATGGATTTTGTTGAATTGATACAGAAATATCAGGAGGGGACAACTCCCGAACAGATGAAGGCGATAACAGTGATCATCGGTAAGTTCGTGGCAAGACATGCTACAGAGGAAGAGATGCACTGCTTGTATCGGGATATATATGGAGTAGTGAGCGAGGGACACTTTGACAGGCACTTCGCTGACGAAGCCATCAGGAAGATGTGGTATGAAGATGACAATGGAGACAAGCACTATGCTCCTTTCTTTACGGACGAGGAGGTGAAGGAGGTCTTTGACTTGAACAAGGACGAGATATCAGATTATACGATATACGACCTTGCAGTAACGATGAACATGCTGAGGAGCGACAACAACCGATTCCTTGAAAAATACGCTTCTGGTGAATCCGGCAAGAAAGAAATGATCTCCACAATGGCAATAGAATATCTCCAAGACCCAGATGCGCCACATCCGACTAACAAGATATGGTGCTATATTAACGGATAAAACAACTTTTGAAAATTGTTCCCTTATCTTTGCATAAAAAGAGATAAGGATGAATGATATCAGGGCATTTATAATAAGCACAATATGGGGATTCTTGGCACTGCTGACCCCAATTCAAGACTTCATGGCGAGTATGGTAGTCTTGTTTACGATGAATTTCGTGTTCGGTCTTTTGGCGGCAAGATTCCATCACGAAGACTGGTCTTGGAAAAAGGCAGGAATGTTCTTCGTCTGTTGCTTCCTGTTTTTCGCAACGGTAGCAGTATTGTTCGTGTGCGGACATTTCCTGCACTCAGATGAACAGGCGATATTCTGTGTACGCTATGTCTGCATAGCTGCGATGTATCTATTTACCACCAACATAGTGAGGAACTGGCGGAGCATCCTTATCCCCGGAACACCTTGGTATCAGTTGGTGGATTTCGTGCATTATGTGCTGACATTCAAATTTGTTGACAAAGTGCCGATGTTCAGAAAGTATCAGGAATATAAGAAGACAAAATATGAAAATAACGAAAGAACAGATATTGCAGATAATGCCAAACGCTAAAGATGTAGCAGACTTATACCTTCCCTACATCAACGGATACAATGAGGTGTTCAAGATAGACACACCTTTGCGTATGGCCCATTTCCTTGCCCAGATAGCGCACGAAAGCAACGAGTTGAGAAACGTGAAAGAGATTGGCAGTAAGAGTTACTTTGAAAGGTACGATACAGGCAAGCTGAAGAAGATGCTCGGGAACCTGAAGCCAGGTGATGGCTACAGGTATCGTGGCCGTGGACTGATTCAGATTACTGGGCGAGCAAATTATATGGCATACAAAAACAGTCCTCGTTGCAAGGGTGACATCATTACGCACCCAGAGCTGTTGGAGAAGCCTCTCGGAGCAGTCAAGTCTGCAATGTGGTTCTGGGAAAGCCATGGGCTGAACAAACTTGCAGACAAAGATTCCGTGCTCGCTGTAACAAGGAGGATTAATGGCGGCACAAATGGACTGGAAAGCAGGAAGAATTATCTTGCAAGGGCTAAGGAAGCATTAAATGTATAGAGTATGACAAACAAGGAGAATATATCAAGCTACAAGGTCGTGATGTGCATAGTCTGTGCATTGCTTCTGATTCTATTCTTCGGTTGTAAGAGCGGTTCTGCCGGGTTGAAGGAAAGCATCTCACACAATAGGACGGACAGTACTGTCAGTTCGTATCGTAACGAAAGGACTCTCATTGACAGTATACTCAAGCGAGACAGCATATATATAAAGGACAGTGTTTTCATCCGTCAGGTGGGTGATACGGTCTATGTAGACAGATGGCATGGGGAGTACCTGTACAATTTCTTCACGCAGCGGAACGTTGATTTGCAGAACAAGGACAGCGGAAATTTCCAATACATTTCAGTATGCGATACGATAAGGATTCTCTACCCGGTAGAAAAGGAATTGTCAAAGTGGGAGAAGTTTCAGCTCAAATATGCAAAGTGGGCAATGGGAGCACTCTGCATGATATTGGTATGGCTCGGATATAAACTATACAGGAGGATTAAGAATGGCGGATATAACAATACAAATAGACAAGCAAGAGGTTTATGAGGAGGTGTCTAAAGTCACTGCCTATATCGGAGGCAAGAACGTGGACGCAAATGGTAAGACTCTCTATGACCAAGTGTTCGTCACCGATGCGGACAAGGAAATGATAGACAGTTTCTTTTCGTCCGCAACAAGCAATGTCGCAACAGCTCTGGAGCATACTCTGAAAGATATGGAAACGAATGACATCGGCTTCAATCTGACATTGAGGATGCCCGACAATTTCAGGACTACGATGGAAAAGCCACTTACGGAGAGCATCATGGAATATATAGAGAACAGTATAGTCGCAGCGTGGTGTGCCATCACCAAGAAGGACGAAGAATCCTATGCGACAAAAGCATCAGCCCTGCTGCAACAGATTAATGCGATGCAGTATTTACGACAAAGACCCAAACGAAATTTTTAAGCGATGAAGACATGTTGTAACGGATATAGGGTAATGATAGAATTGCAGAAGCAGGAACTAGTATACGACATCAAGAACACTGCTTATATCTATGCGGATGCCCAGACGAAAAAGGACGAAGACCCACACACGCTGCACAACATCTTTGATGTGGCGGAAGCAGGAAACATGGACAGGTTGGCAAGAATCCTTGACTCTGCGGTTGAGGACTGCCGGGAGATGTTGTATCGATTCTGCAAGGTCGATATGCACGGAGGTGGATTCGACACAAACGAATGGGAGGAGTGTATAGGCTCTCCTGCCAACGATGAAGAAGCCTATTATCTGGTAATGGTAATGCCAAGGGGGTTCTCAGCGACAAGCGTCCATACACTGGCTGTATACATCCATGATTTCATTGTGTATCAGTCCCTATACGAATGGATGATGCTCGTCTACCCGGACGGAGCGGAACAGTTCCAATTGTTGGCAGAAGAGAAGAAACAGAAATACATGAACGCATCCATCCGTACAACAGGTCATACAAGAATAAGGCTCCATCCATTTTAATTTAATTGTTTTCTAATCAGCAAAGGGTAACTGCTTATATCGGCAATTGCCCTTTCTTTTTTACTTGTCGAAGAACTTGTCTATCAGGCCCATCGCCTCATCCTTCTTCTTGTCAACGATTTTTGCATAGATTTCGGTAGTTGTGATTCGGGAGTGTCCCATCAGTTTACTGGTTGTGTAGAGGTCTGCACCGAGCGTAATCATCATCGTTCCGAATGTGTGCCGTGCGGTATGGAAGGTTACATGCTTTCGAATCCCGGCTTTTAAAGCCCATTCCGCAACATGCCTGTTTATCGAATGTTGGCTTTTCAATCCCGGAAAGACTAAAGGATTGTCCGTCTTTTGCGGCATCCACTTGACAGCTTCATGGGGTAGGGCATAGGAAACTGTCTTGTTCGTCTTCTGCTGAGTCAAACTCAAGTGAAGCGTTATTTCTCCATCCTCATTCAATGTCGTTTTAATATTTCCCCATTTCAAGGTTCTGATGTCTGATATTCTCAGTCCGCAGAAGCACGAAAACATAAAGGCCTGTTTCGTATTGCCGTCCGCACATTCCGTCCGTACCATAGCCTTCACTTCCTCCAAATCCAGATAAGACCGATTGCCTTCAGGAGCTTTGGGCTTCTCCTTTTTGTCTATTTCAAGGAAAGGATTCTTTAAAATGATTCCTTCCTGTACTGCCTTGTTGAGCATATCATTGAGATAGGCATAATACAATTTTTTCGTATTGTCGCTTAAGGGAGTCTCTGTGTATTTGCGCTTTGCGTTATTGAGGTGATCAATGAAACCGATGCAATATTTTTTGTCTATATCACATAGCCTAATACCAGTCCCCTTGTATTTCTCGAGCTGTAGTTTGGTTGCATAGATGTGCATTTCAATATTCTTCGGTGACCGGGAATGCTTCAGTTTGTATTTTTTAAAAATCTCTATCCAGGCATCAAGGGTAATATTGCTTTTGCCGGAACTGATTCCTGCAATCCCTTCTTTGATTTCGATTACTCTTTTGGCTTTGATGATGTTGGCAATCTCCATAGTCTCCGAATTCTTCTGCCTTATGGCTGTTTTGTTTCGCCCGGTTTCGGGCAAAAGATACAGCTTCAGAAACTCATATTGCCGTTTCCCATTTATATAGATGTCAAGGTAAATGCTTTTGTTCCCATTCGCAAGTTCCTTGAATCTGACGGTGACAGGTTCTTTGTCTATAGTTTTCCTTCTTCCCATAGGTGTTGTTTTTAATGCAAATATAGTATATAATTCACGACCTGTCAAGGATTTCGGGTAACAAAATAGTAACAAAACTACTACATATCCACTATATATCTACCATATATCTACGTAACAAAATCCTTACAAAAATCTTGTAATATTCTGAAAATCAATAAAATAGATATATAGTAGATATATAGTAGATGTTAGTCGGAGTTACTACGCAGTTAAGTATCATAGTCTTTTATTTTGTTGTAAACGGTTGACTGTCAAGCGATTAATGATGTTGATGTTTTGTGTGGGTAACAAAATAGTAACAATAACGCAAATCCAGTCTTTGGTATCTGTTTTATATGGCAAAGATATGAAAAACAATCCGATGGGTGAATGTTTTAATGTACTTTAATGGGGCTTCATTGGCTTTCTTGTGGTCAGATTTCCACCTTTAACATACATTAACTTGGTTGCACTACTATATAGCTACCATATAACTACTATATAGCCAACATAAAGCTACTATATATCTACTATATATCTACTGCACAATGGGCAAAAATCTCACGTTCCTCGGGGATTTGGAGGATAGAAATAAAGTTCCTATATTTGCACCGTCAATCAGTTGCGGTTGGCGCAATAAAATGCCCTTCTTCAAGGTATTACATACCTACCAAATAAATAGGTGTCCCCAAGTTCTTGACCGCAACCAAGGCTTGGGGATTTTTCGTATTTGGGGATTGACATTCAGCGGTTATACAGGGAGACATTTTGGCCGCTGTCTTAAAACCTCTACAAGGCTGCATAAAGCGGGGCACGGAAACGTGCAGGGAGTGCGATAGAGGGGAGTCGAATCTGGACTCGCACCATGAGCGTAATGAAACAGATGAAGTGTTGCGGCCCTGCTGGTTTGCGCATTCCTTGAAAACGGACTCACGTTCGGTTGAAAATAATAAAAGGAGACCCTGCGGCAGTTGGTGAGAATTTTTTTCTTGCACTTCTGCTTAAGGGACTCTTTGTCCATGTACGGATCTACGATTGGTTGTTCAGTTGTTTATACTTGATAAATATATTATACAGGAACAACTAAGTAAAATTTATTAGTTAAAGACTTCAGTTCAAAAATAAAAAGTCGGAAAATCAAAAATAAAAAGTCGAAAAATGGATATGGATATAGTAAAAGAGATGCAAAAACAAAAGGAAGAGATGAAGGTGTTGGAAGACTTCATCTCCTCATTTAGGGAGGAAGCCAACAAAAGAGATGAAGGAATCAGGACTTTCAGTGTCTTTTGTCTGCTTGCAATTATCGTATTAGCCATTTCAATATTTGCAGTATGCCTTTTAGTAATCTATAAGCTATAGGTACGAGGTGGAATTATGTCACTATTTCGATTCTCCTCTCTTTGTAAAAGCGAGATACTCGTCAAGAAACTGTTTTTTCTTTATAGCCGATTGCATCCTTTTGTCAAATGCTTCCTGAGTTTCGTTCTCCTTGCGTTTGGGGGAAACGGAGAAGAACTTTTCTTTTAGTATAGGCATTGATTGTTGTTTGTTCTCGTCTCTTAGCAGATTCCAGTGGCACAGGATATTGTCCCTCCACATTATGTGTCCACCATTGCGAATGATTTCATGGGAATATTCGTCCATGCAATGCGAAGGGTAAAGCGGCAGTTCGGTTATTCCGTCTTCAACAAAGAACATCGTTAAGAACTTGCCCTTCCCATAACTTACTGCAAATTTATATACTGGTTTATTAGGCAGGTTTTGGCACCAACATATAGAAACCGCAAGGTATCCTGTAATATTTTGATCTTCAAATACCATCCCCAAAATGTATCTGTTCAAATAATTACTATGAATATTCTTAACGCATATTGGATTTGAGACATCAAATCCAAAGCGGCCGATGGAATTAGCACATCTTGCAAGTTCTGTCTTGCTGTATTTCTGGATGTGTCTTCTCGGCCTCAAAGGAATGTCTTTCTTTAGACTATCATCACTATTTTCCAAGATGTCCTCATAAGAGATTCCCTTCTTTCTTGAATGTGTTAAGGTGATGAGTATAAGGGCATACAAAAACAAACCTACACATAACCAAAATACAACTTTAATAATCATAGCAAATAATTTTTAAATTCTTCCCATCATTTTATGTGCCTGTACCAAGTCGTTGCCTTTTGTTGCCAATAAGAACCAATACAATGCAGTTCCAAATATGCAGCTCAATATCCAATGACCATCATGCTGCCAATAATTTATCCAAAGTTGTATGGAGCTAAGAATAAAGGCGGCAAAGTAAAAGAAGAACTGTGTGTATACCCCTGTTGGGCTTAATTCCAAAATGAAGTATGGGGCGAACACAACGTGTTTGTCAATAAGATATGTGACCACACTGAACGGTATCGTACAAACCAACAATAGGATTATTGGGAAAATACCGAAGTTAACTACATACTTCATAAGGAAGATAACAATTGCGCTACAAACCGCACACACTACAAGTGTGTAAAGAATACCAAATAATGTTTTCATATTACCAAAGTTTAATTACTCTACATTTACATTCCTCTTGCTGAGTCCACCGATGTTGGAGGCAAGAATGTCGTAACACTCCTTGATCGCTTCGTACTTAGCCTTCCAGATAGATTCGTCCTGCGATGGTGTGACGGTGGCTTCGACCTGTGCGCTACCACTGTTGGACTTGCACATCTCGCCCTCACCACGGAGAAGCCATTCGGCTGAGATATTCGGGAAGACATGGAGGAAGCCTTCAATCATTGCCAATGAAACGGCTTGGTCTCCACGAATCTGGCGATTACATGTTACTTGCAGCATACCAATCATTTTTGCGAAGGCCGCTATACTTATTTGATTATCATTCAAAATCGACTTAATTCTCTGAGCCACAGTAGTTTCCATACATTATTTACATTTTAACCATACTTAAATAATCATAAACGACTAAAGAATAATTCATTTATGCATTGTTCATTATACAAATATGATTATCTTTGCACCGTTGAAAGTCCAAGGATTACTCCTTTACTTGTAAAGGAATTACAAAGATAATAAACAAAAATGAATATGCAAGCGAAATACAAGAAAATTATAAAGGTTCCGCAAGGTTGTATCCAGAAACTTGCTGCACTACATGGTTGCTCAAGGCAGTCTGTATATGCAGCACTGATATACAACACGGACTCCGTATTGGCAGGAGCAATCCGCAGGGATGCCCTGTCAGTCTTCGGAGGTGTGGAGACTAAGAAAGTACTGTTTAACTAAAGGAGATAAGAATATGATAAAGAGAATATTGAAAACCAAATTAAGGGTTTACTTATATAAAAGTATTGGCGAAGCAGCCAACTTTGAAAGTGCGTTCAATTGGGCTTACACCTCGCCAATATGGGAATGGAAGTTAAGGGTTTTATGTCTTTCTAACTCTGTTGATTATCCGATACTAAAGAATGAGTATCAGAAAAAGATAGTAGACTTAGGTAAGGCATCAGAGCTATGGAAGTTTTTCCATAAGTAGCGTAACAAGTATGTAAGCATATTTCAATTGTCCCTTTTCAAAAGTAGGGCAATAGCAAGTTGAGACTTGGGCCACTTTATAGCCTGAATACTCTTTGATCCTTGCATTAATCTCAGCTTCCACTCCTGTGTGATTATCACTTGGAATGGCAAATGTAATGACTTTCTGTTTCATAAAATCGAATTAAAATTAAACATAAAACGTAGCTTCGGCAAAGATACAAAAAGAAAATAACAATCGGGCAACGGCAGTAATTGAATAAACCATATTACGTAGCCACTTCTGTTTCATAAGCTGCCGACCCGATTAAAATAAGGAGGATAAGACATGAATGAACTAACCATGATAGATGACGAGAGAATGACTTCCCTACAGATTGCGGAGGTGACTGGCAAGGCACACAAGAATGTGATGCAAGCTATCCGAAAAATGGAGACTGCATGGACTCAAGTTAACGAGCTGAAATTTCAGCTGGTTGAATACAAAGACCAAAAAGGCGAGTCTCGCCCCTGCTACTCCCTCACCAAAGAGGAATGTCTCTACATCGCCACCAAGTTCAACGATGAAGCAAGAGCGAAGCTGGTGAGAAGATGGAAGGAACTTGAGGAAGCCCATCGCCCGGCAGTACCTCAGAACTACCTTGAAGCACTGAAGGCAATGGTAAAGATAGAAGAGCAGAAGCAACAGCTCGCCTTGGAGAACCACAAGCAGCAGGAGCAGATAGCTGACATCAGCCGGGAGAATGTGGAACTGGGCAACAAGATAACAGAGATACTCCCGAAGGTGAGCTATTACGACAGAATCCTGGAGAGCAAGAGCACGATGACGGTGACTCAGATTGCACAGGACTACGGAATGAGTGCAGTGAAGATGAACCGAATCCTGGCTCAACTGAAGATTCAGAGGAAGGTGCAGGGACAGTGGATATTGTATAACAACTACGTTCCGTGTGGATATGTTCACTCCAAGGCAGTGGATATCGTAAGGGCAGACGGACGGAGAGATGTCAAGTACAACACCGAATGGACGGTGAAAGGAAGAATCTTCCTCTACAACAAACTCAAGGAGAGCGGCATCATTCCTCTCATCGAGCAGGATATAAAGAAAGAAAATCAGCCAGTGCAACAGGCATTAAACCTATAGGATTATGGATGAGAAGGGAATAAAGAGTCAGCTCGACCGCATAGAGCTGTACACGATGTTGGCAGCGAAGAATGTGCTGAACATCACTGAGGCAGCCTTCATCCTTGGGATGACCACACAGGGAGTGAGGCAGAAGGTGAGAGACCGGGAGATAGCAGCCTACAAACCGAACCACAACAGGCTCTACTTCCAGAAAAAGGACTTGGAACGCTGGATGCTCCAGAACAGGAGAAAGACAGCGGAAGAACTTGAAAAGGACGCTGTTCGACAAGTGTTATATAAATAAGTTTGAGAAGCGCACATAGCTCATGGGAGCAGAGTCTGCACTGGATAGTCAGACGCAAGGGCAGTTCGATTCTGCATGTGCGCCCTACAAGCCCGATGCCGAGGCTATGAAATCGGATGGGATAAACCTTCCCGGAGAGGTACGCATACCCAAAAGGAGTGCTGTTAACTACAGATAGTGCTTAGATGCGGAAGTAGCAAGGTGATTACCTACACCGAAACAGGTGGAATTGGGAAAGTCTTGGAGTGCCCGGTGAAGATGCAGTTTTCTGCCGAGACCTTTTAAAGGTAGCAGGATTCGGAAGCGCACCCGAACAAAGAATGTTCTAATGCAGCCACTGGTAGTCCCAAGTCTACGTACATGCAGAGGGGAACGTTAATGCAGCCATCGGTAGTCCCAAGCCTACACAAATGCAGAGGGGAACAGGGAGGCATGATTTAAGCCATTTGGTCTTGCCTTTGGGTGGTATGTACTGCGTGTCTGTGTGCGTCATACCACCATTTTTTGATACCATACATTTTTTACTCATAATTAAAATTATTATTCTTTCCCCCATGGTTCGTGAGAATAGTGGGACTTTTAATTTCAGAACTTAAAATCAAAAGATATGGACAATTACAATTACCCTATGGGAGCCGATACACCTGACGCTCCCTGGAATCAGGAGATACCTGAGATGGAGAAATATGATGTTGAAGTGAACTATACTCTGACGAAAAATATGACGGTCTCTGCCTTTTCAGAAGAAGACGAAGACATGTTCGCCGGAATACAGGATGCAACACATTCGCCATTGCAGCTGATAGCTATTCTGAAGGAATATGTGGAGAAAGACCTTAAGTCTAATCCGTCAGACAAAAGAAAGCAAAAGCTGTTAAAAGAGTGTGAAGGTTTTACACAAAACATATCCGTTGGCGGAATTAATTTATGTTGACAGATATGAGTAAAAGTTGTAAATATCGCTTGATTCTCAGTAAAATCAAGAATTGCTGAAAAACTGTCAGACCATCTGGTTTTTTGTTGTAATATCCTGACAAACAAGTAGTTGACCACATTTCGATTGTCAGCCAATTGTCTGGATGGTTTTGCAGATGGAAGGAATTGTCAGATAGCATGAATTGCATACGTTGGCAGAATCCTGAAAACAGGAATATGGGTATTACAACATTAACTTATTTGGGCAGACGTCTGACAGCAATTCTGCCCATCCGGGGCAAGCACGTTGCCCATGATGAGAAAGCAGCTTACCCCAGTTGGGCAAGCACCGTGCCCAATTTTAACCCCAATCGGCTATTAATAAGTGTGCACTAATTTAATTCCGCCAACAGGTCAAAACATAGATTTTTGGCCACTTTAAAACAATAACAATATGAAGGAACTAATAACGATCCAATCGGAACTGAAGGCACCGAAATCCCAGTTCAACAGATTCGGTGGCTACAAATACCGTAAGGCAGAGGACATTTTGGAAGCAGTAAAACCGTTGCTTGCCAAGGAGAAATGCACTCTCGTTCTCACCGATGATATCGTCAGCGTGGGCAACAGAATATATGTAAAGTCCCTTGCAACGCTGAAGAACAACAGTGGAGAGACGGAGATGTCCGTGGGCTATGCCAGAGAGGAAGAGACGAAGAAGGGCATGGACGGAAGCCAGATAACAGGGGCTTCATCAAGCTATGCTCGCAAGTATGCCCTGAACGGTCTCTTTGCAATCGATGACAATGCAGACAGCGACACAACGCAAGTGACGCAGCAGACAACCACGCAACAGGTGGCGCAGCAAGCAACGCAATCCCCGGCAAGCAAGTATAACCCGAACGACTTGAATGAGGCGATGTCTTATCTAAAGATGTGCAAGACTAAAGAGAATCTCGTTTGGGTGATGCAGACATACAAACCACTGATGAGCAACGCACAGATGATGCAGACCCTGTCAGCTAAAAGAAAAGAATTGAAATTATGAAACAGATAAAACTGAAAGCCTCCAAGGTAAAGTTCATTGAGAATACCCACCAATACTTCCTTGGTAAGAAAAAACTGAACGGAATAACAGGAACGCTGATTCATAAGGCATTCCCCGACACATACAAGGGAATCCGGGAAGACGTGTTGATGAAAGCTGCTGAACGTGGTGGTATGATACACCAGGCATTCGAATTGTTCTGTACGGTCTTCAACTCGGACATCAAGTCATATCCGTGTCCAATACCAGAGCTTGAGGATTTTAGCGATATGCTACAGGCAAACGACCTTCATCACGTGGCGAGTGAATATCTTGTAACAGACAACGAGAATTTCGCCTCGGCCATAGATGGTGTGTTCGCTGACGGAGAAGGAAACATATATCTGGTGGACTACAAGACAACTGCAACGCTGCACTACAACAACGTATCGTTGCAGCTCTCCATATACGCAAAGTGGTTTGAGCAGATGAATCCAAAACTGAAGGTGAAGGAGCTGGTCTGCATGTGGTTCAAGAACGGTCAGAGCAAGTTCCAACCTTTGGCGAGAGTTGATAATGAGAAGATAGACGAACTGATATCCGCATACCTTTCTGGCGATGAGGAATACCGATATGAGGTAGCGATACCAGAACGATTCTCAGCCTTGGAGCAGGAATACAGACTCGTCAGTGCGAGACTGGAACTGCTGAAGATGCAGCAGGATGACATAAAGGAGCAGCTGTTGAAAATGATGGAAGCCAACAAGCAGAAGTCGATTAAGACAAGCTATGGCTCATACGCCTATGTAGCAGCATCAACCACGGAGCGGTTTGACTCCAAACTATTCAAGGAGAAGAATCCAGATGAATATAAGAAATACTTGAAGGAGAGCAAGTCGAAAGCCTCCATTAGAATAACATTAAAATAATAGAATATGGATATAACATTTACAGGGGTGATAGTGGAAGTATCACCAGTTCAGCAGGGGAATTCAAAGAGAGACGGTAAGCCATGGGCCAAGCAGGAATTCGTAATAGAGGAGGTGAACCAACGATATCCTTCACGTTGTGTGTTCCAAGTGTTCGGACAGGAGAGGCTTCAGAAGTTTTCAATCGGACAGGGTGAAATGATCACTGCCCATTTGGGCATCAATGCCAACAAATCACAGGATGGGAGATGGTTCAACAAATTTGACTGTTGGAAGGTAGACCGATTCGGTCAGCAACAGAATACGGTTCCTGCGTATGCACCGCAACAGAGTGTGTTTGACCAGAACAACATGAACGGTGGCTTCGGACAGTCGGCAAGCAATCCTAACGTGAACGGAGGCTACGGTCAGTCGGCAAGCAATCCGCCATTCTTAAATATGTAAGATATGGAAATCCATCTTGTAAGAACATCTCTTGGACTTCAGGCATACGGAGATGAAGACTATGAGATGTTGCGGAAGATAAAGATTGGCTCAGTTGTCAAGGCGAAGATAGTGCAACCACGGAACATTAAGTTTCACAGGAAATTCTTCTCATTGATCAATGCAGCTTGGGACTGTCTGACGGAGCAACAACGTGAGAATATGCGCTCAAAGGAGACCTTCAGAGAACACCTTCTCATCGTGTCGGGATTCAGCGAACCACTGTACGACATCAACGGAGAAAAGTTCCTTGAAAGGGCCAAGTCAATATCTTTCACCAAGATGGATGAGCCAGCCTTCGATATAGTGTATAACAGAGTCCTCGACACCCTCCTGACTATACTCATAGCGGATGGTGTCTCTGAGGACGAATTCAATAACATCCTAAAAAACTACAGCTGATATGAAACAGAATATAGATGACATGAGCGCAGGAAGACTCCTGTATCTCGCAGTAAGAAAATGCGTGAGAATAGCAGTGAGGAAGTGTAAGAAACTTGCAGCAAAGGCATTCCGCAAGAAGAACAGTCTGAACATACACGGAATCATTCCCGATGACGGAAGCGTTTTCAGTGTCAAGATACCAGACGAGTTCGTGGCATACATCAGTGGCAACGGAACGTTGAACGTCAGAAAGAGGTTGAACTGATGGCTACGCTTGAAGAGCTGCTTGAGAAGGCAAGAGGTGGTGAACTGAAGAAGCCTCGCAAGAAGTCACTAAATGAAGAGCACCAGCTGCAATGTGCCGAGGTGAGATACATGAGAGGTGTTCACAGAGACCTGTCTCATGTATTTTTTTGTGTCCCAAACGGTCAGAAGAGGACATCAAGGCAGACTGCATGGTTGCATGAAGAAGGACTGGTGAACGGAGTTTCGGATATGATTCTTCTGAAGCCGAATTCCAAGTACGGATATCTCTGCATTGAGAACTGCCTGGAGGGCGAAACACCCGTCCGAGACGAATACACGCTGGAGGTCGGCAAAAAGCAGGAGAGCACCGAAGGGCTCATTGAGGTGTGCAGCACGTCGCAGGCCGCGACCGCGCCGATCTTGTCGCCGACAAAGCGCACATACTGATTGAATGCGCGTTCCTCGTTCGCTAAGTACGCCTGATTGAAGCTTGAACGGTAGCGGTTATCCTCGCGCTCGCTCGTGTTCAGGCAGTGATAAACGCCATAAACCCCCGGAAGCGCCAGCGCCTTTTCCGCGTGGACCGCCTTGACATAGCCATGCGGGATCTTGCTGTGGAGCATGCAGAGATACGCCATATTGGGCAGCGAGAGATCGCCGGCGTATTTGGTATACCCCGTGGCCTTGCCCTTGGCGTCGTGGATCGGACGCGCTGTTCCAACGTAATTCAAATGGATGCCTCCTAAACTAAACGGGCAGCAAAAGGCAGACCCGTACTATTTTGATGCTGCCTTTATATCATACGCGCGTTGAATTAGCGTTGAGGTATTCGACCATAGCGTTATTTTTCGCTTAGAATATCGCGTTTTCGTCGAAGTACTTGCTATTTTTCAACGGTTTGAGTATACTATCTTTGTTTACTGCACTAACGTGTTATTTCTGTTGGGAGGCCTTGACATGCCTGAGTTAAACGCAAAACTGTTCGGTACGCCCGCCGTTTCCGTCGACGGGCGGGAGATCACGCTCCCCTATAAAAAAGCCGACGCTCTTTTGTACTATTTAATCCTCAAGCGCAAAACCACCCGCAGCGAGCTCATCGGCCTGCTCTACGAGGATACCGATTCCGCCACAGCGCTCAAAAATCTACGCCACGCGATCTACACCATCCGCAAGGCATTTGCCTTCGATCCCTTCGTCCCCGGCCAGCGCTCGATCGTTGAATTCTCCGCCGACGTTGAGATCGCCTGCGATGTCTACGATTTTGAGCGCGGCGACATGCTCAGCGCCTATCACGGGGAATTTCTGAAGGACTTCAATGTCTCCCACTCCTCCGCGTTTGACGCATGGCTGAGCGATCAGCGCAATCTCTATCAGTCGCAGTACCTCCACCAGCTTTTGGCGGCGGAAAAGGAGGCGTATTACGCCGGTAAGCTCGACGTTGCCGAAAAATACGGCACGGAGTACATCGCCATCGACCCGCTGGAGGAAAGCGCGTTCTCCACGCTCATGCAGGTCTACCGCGACCAGAAGAAGTTCCGTAAAGCACTTGGCCTTTACCATACGCTCTGCAAGAACCTTTCCGACGAATTCAGCATCTCACCGCTCAAGGAGACCTCCGCGCTCTACTATCAGATCGTCGACGCGTGGAACACCTCGACCTACAAGCTCGAGGTCGGCAGCGACCAGCAGCTCATCGGCAAGGACGCGGTGCTGCACAAGCTCGTATCGCTGTGCAACGGCTCGCGCCTTGAAAGCGACAAGATCTGCGCGCTGATTCAGGGCAAGACGGGCGTCGGCAAGACATACCTCATCAACTACATCCTGCACCAGTACGATTTTTCCGGCTGGGCGATCTGCCAGGCCTCGTGCTACCAGTCCGAGATGAACACCGTGCTCGCCCCGTGGAACACGATCATGCTCCAGCTCATCCCGAAATTCGAATCCGAAAATATCCGTATTCCGGATGTTTACATTAAGACCGCCGCGGGCCTCTTCCCCTGCTTGTCCGTTGAATGCCAGCACAATTTCTCCGGCATTTCGAGCGACTATCCCGCGGGCGCAGATTATCTCGCCGCGCTTGAGAGCACGCTGCTCATTTTGTCGACGGTCGCCAAAAAGGTGCCGGTGCTGCTCATTTTGGAGGACATCCACTGGATCGACAACAACAGCGCCGACCTCCTTTCGATGCTGCTGCACCGCCTGCGCAGCACGAACATCACGATCATCTGCACGAGCCGCGACATTTTGCAGCCCTACGCCCAGCAGGTGCTCAACAACGCCGTGCGCGACAAGCTGCTCGACGTGTACAATATCGATGCCTTTTCACAGGAGGAGACAACGCGCTTCGTCAACTTCTACGCCCCGGGCCGCTACTCGCAAAAGGAGATCGACAACCTCTACCAGAGCACGGAGGGCAATGGCCTCTTCCTCGTGCAGCTGCTCGACTCGATGCACGAGTCGAATGGGCTCAAAAACATCCCTGCCAGCGCGGACAGCATCATTCAGATGCGCCTCGCGGGCCTTTCGTCCGATGAATTGCAGGTGCTCGACGTCATCTCGGTCTTCCGCGACTGGGCGCCGTTCGACATTCTCACTTCCCTTTTGACGAAGACGCCGCTCGAGCTTCTGTACCTCTGCGACCAGCTCAAGCAGAAAAATCTGCTCACCGAATCCACGCGCGGCAAGGTGCTCGGCTATTCGTTCACGCACGAGCGCGTGAAGGCGATGCTCTCGCAGCGCCAGTCGGAGTCCGCGCGCCG
>OQVL01000140.1_pt1 | contig 30766 bp, 29 predicted proteins | sample 1691501 | NCBI WGS metagenome assembly OQVL01 (sample SAMN03418253, study PRJEB22391) | human gut metagenome | biome: human-gut; feature: organic feature; material: feces | host: Homo sapiens | place: Tanzania | collected 2013-01 | reverse complement strand
TGGAGGTTCTTCTCCAAAAGTCTTAATTAATACTTCAAAGAATTCATCCTTTGGTCCGTCAACCCATTTACCATTTAAAGCAGTTTCAGAGTCGGCAGGAATCTCCCAGTAACTTTCTAAACCACGGAAATGATCAATGCGGACGATGTCGCTTAATAAGAACTGTGTTTTGAAACGTTCCATCCACCATTCGTAATTAGTCTTTTTGTGGTATTTCCAGTCATAAAGAGGATTGCCCCATAACTGACCTGTTGCGCTGAAATAGTCTGGTGGTACTCCGGCTACAACAGTAGGGAATCCATCGGAATCTACCTGGAACAGTCTTGGCTCAGCCCATACATCAGCACTATCGCCGGAAACAAAGATAGGAATATCTCCGATTAAAAGAATATCTCGCTCGTTAGCGTAGGCCTTTAACTGGCTCCACTGACGTCAAAATGTCCTTCAGACCATCGCCAACAAACTGGTGCGCTTCACCAAACACATTATTGTGATCACGAAAAGCATGCGCCATTTCGGGGATCAGATCGGAAAAGCAACCAGGCACCAGCCAAATCGTGCCACGACCAAACAACGAAGGCTCATAATGCGGCGTTTTCTGCTGCTTTCCTTTTTCAATGATTTTGCTCATTAAGTTCATATTGTCATCTGTTTGTTCCAGAATTTCAGGATAGCCACTCAACCGCGAAAGCGTGTACATACGATTGAGCAGTTCGAGTGCGCCTTCTGGATCTCTGCTACAGTTTTTTGCAAAGCGTTCCAAATTCTTTTTCGTTTCCTTACTTTGCGGAGAAATAAGCTCTTCATACATATTGCCAAAAACCGCCAGTTGTTCAGAAGCAGGAAACTGTGAAATTGCGGACCTTTCTTTGCCGTTAAACGAGTATGTCGCAAGGCCCTTTTGTCGTGCTTGACGCAATGCAGTATTTTTTCGCCACCCAACAAAGTCGCACCCGCGGTAAGCCGCGCCATTGAAATGCTCGTTAATTTATTCTTCAGTCCCATATTTCTCTCTCTCTTTACGATTTAGTCTGCATACTTTTATATATTTATTGTAGCTTTATTATCAGCAAACGTCAAAACAATTTGGGGAAAAATAGCGCCGCCCTGCTCGGTCTCAGAGCCCAAAAAAAGCACAAAAAAAACTCCCCTGCCCGTCAAGGCAGAGGAGCTTTTCGTATCCTTTAAAAAGAATTACTTGCTTGCTTTTGCAGCAGCTTGAGCAGCAGCCAAACGTGCAATAGGAACACGATATGGAGAGCAAGATACGCCGTCCAAGTATTCGTTCAAGAATTCAATGGACTTCGGATCGCCACCGTGCTCACCGCAGATCGACAAGTATAAGTTTGGATTTGTCGAACGACCGTCTTTGCAAGCCATTGCAATCAACTTACCAACGCCTTGAGCGTCCAAAGATTGGAACGGATCGCGTTCGTAAATGCCTTTTGCAACGTATGTTGGCAAGAATGAGCCAGCATCGTCACGGCTCATACCCAAAGTTGTTTGAGTCAAGTCGTTTGTACCGAATTCAAAGAAGTCAGCGATTGTTGCGATTTCATCAGCCAACAAAGCGGCACGAGGCAATTCAATCATTGTGCCAACAAAGTATTCAATCTTTTTGCCTTTTTCAGCAAAGACTTTTTCAGCTGTTTCGTCAATAATCTTCTTGCAGATTTCCAATTCTTTCTTGGAGGAGATCAAAGGAACTTCAATTTCTGGAATGACCTTGAGGCCTTTGTCTGCAACGATCAAAGCAGCTTCAATGATCGCGCGTGTTTGCATTTCACAGATTTCTGGGAACACAACAGCCAAACGGCAACCACGCAAGCCGAGCATTGGGTTTGCTTCGTGCAATTGAGCTGTACGAGCTTGAATTTCTTCAACTGTCACACCCAATTCTTGAGCAATCTTAACTTGGTCTTCTTTCTTTTGTGGCAAGAATTCGTGCAAAGGTGGATCCAATAAACGAATTGTCACAGGCAAGCCTTCCATAATTTCGAACAACTTCGCAAAGTCATCACGTTGGTATGGCAACAATTTTGCCAAAGCATTACGACGAGAAGCTTCATCTTTTGCCAAAATCATTTCACGCATGTGGTTGATTCGACCTGGGTCGAAGAACATGTGTTCTGTACGGCACAAACCAATACCTTGAGCACCGAACTTACGAGCTGTTTGAGCATCCAATGGTGTTTCAGCATTTGCACGAACTTTCACTGTGCGGATTTCATCAACCCAACCCATGAATTCGCCAAAGTCGCCGACCATTTCTGGAACAACCAAAGGCAAAGCACCCTTCATCACTTGACCTGTCGTACCATCGAGGGAGATCATATCGCCTTCTTTCATGATGACATCGCCAACTTTCAAGAACTTGCCTTCATAGTCAATGCGCAATTCAGCAACGCCAGACACGCAAGGACGACCCATACCACGAGCCACAACGGCCGCGTGAGATGTCATACCACCACGAGCTGTCAAAATACCTTGAGAAACGTGCATACCAGCAATGTCTTCTGGAGATGTTTCAACACGAACCAAAACGACCTTTTTGCCTGTTGCAGCAACTGTTTCAGCATCTTTTGCGTTGAAGACGATTTGACCAACCGCAGCACCTGGAGATGCTGGCAAGCCAGTTGCAATGACTTCACGTTTTGCGGATTTGTCGAACATTGGGTGCAACAATTGATCCAATTGTGCAGGTTCTACACGCAAAACAGCTTCTTTCTTTGTCAACAAGCCTTCACGAACCATATCAACCGCGATTTTCAAAGCAGCTGGGCCTGTGCGCTTACCATTACGTGTTTGCAACATCCACAATTTGCCGTCTTGGATAGTGAATTCCATATCTTGCATATCTTTGTAGTGTGCTTCCAATTTTGCACGAATATCAGACAATTGTTTGAATAATTCAGGGAATTCGTCTTCCATACATGGCAAATCGATGCCGCGGCGTTCTTTGACTAAACGAGTCATTGGTTGAGGTGTACGAATACCAGCCACAACGTCTTCGCCTTGAGCATTCTTCAAATACTCACCATAGAAATAGTTTTCACCAGTTGCAGGGTCACGAGAGAAGCAAACACCAGTTGCCGAGTTGTCACCCGAGTTGCCGAACACCATTGTTTGGACGTTCACAGCTGTACCCCAGTCGCCTGGAATGTTGTTTAGCTTACGATAGTAAATAGCACGGTCGACCATCCAAGAACCGAACACAGCGCCGATACCGCCCCACAATTGATCTTGAGGGTTTTGTGGCAAAGGTTTGCCTTCGTCTTCACAGATTTTTTTGAATTCTGCGATAACGTCTTTCAATTGCTCAACAGTCATTTCGTTATCGAACTTGTAGCCGTTTTCTTCGCGAACGCGATCCAAAACGTGTTCGAATTTGTGGCTGTCCACACCCATCACAACGTCAGCATACATTTGAATGAAACGGCGGTAGGAGTCGTAAGCAAATCTTTCGTTGCCAGAAACTTTTGCCAAACCTTTAACAGTTTCGTCATTCAAACCGAGGTTCAAGACTGTATCCATCATACCAGGCATAGAAACGCGAGCGCCCGAACGAACAGAGAACAACAATGGATTTTCAGCATCGCCAAATTTTTTGCCCATTTTTGCTTCGATACCAGCCAAAGCAGCTTCAACAGCTGGCTTCAATTCTGCTGGGTATGTGTGGTTGTTTTCATAATAATATGTACAAACTTCTGTAGTAATCGTGAAACCTGGAGGAACAGGAACACCAATGCTTGCCATTTCTGCCAAGTTAGCGCCTTTACCACCCAACAAGTTTCTCATATCTGCGCGACCTTCAGCTTGTCCGTCGCCAAACGTGTAAACCCATTTTGTCATGGATGTATTTATCCTTTCTTTAAATTAAACATCAAAGCCACAACTGTATGCTGGAAAACCATAGTTTTAAGCGCATACAGGTATGCTTTTTTTAAACGGATAATTTTTAGCACGCTTTTAAATTAAATGCAAGCGTTTTTTTACAACATTTTGTATTTAAAGTAAGAAGCCCTATTCTTCCAGCTTTTCACTCAACTCAAGCCAGCGATTTTCATTTTGTTCGACTTGCTTGTTCAGCTCGGCTAATTCCTTTTGTAAGTCGACCATTTGAGCAGGCAAAAGCTGGCCTGTAAACAGGTTTTCGATATCGGCAATACGCCTGTTGGCTTTACTTAAAAACTCTTCAATGCGCTTGATTTCGTCCCGAATGGGGCGCAAGGCTGCATGCTTAGCGGCTTGCATTTGGCGCTTTTCTTTGGGACTGAGCACAGGAGCTTTTTCTTTTGCTTCCTCAGAGGCAGGCGTTTTAGTCGCCGATAAAACCAGCTTTTTATACGCATCAATGTCTTCATCAAACGGTTTGCACGTGCCGTTTGCAACCAACCACAAGCGGTCGGCCACCGTTTCGATTAAATGCATATCGTGCGTAATTAAAATCACTGCGCCAGCATAAGCGTTCAGCGCTTCAACAAGCCCGTCTCTGGCCTCGATATCAAGGTGGTTTGTGGGCTCGTCCAAAATCAGTAAGTTCGGCCGATCGCACGTAATGCCAGCAAACAAAAGCCGCGCTTTTTCGCCACCCGAAAGCTTATCAATTTGCGTGAGCGCTTTTTGCCCTTCCAGACCAAAACGTGCTAAGTGAGTACGGATTTTCGTCTCGTTTGCACCTTTTATTAAAGAGCCGATATACATCACAGGTGTTTGCCCAAATGGCAAAAGCTCTGTTTGGTGTTGCGCAAAATAGCCTATTTTCAGCTTTTTTGACGCCGTCATTTCGCCCGTAAACAAAGGCAATTTGCCATCCAGCAATTTTGCCAGCGTAGACTTACCATTTCCGTTTGCTCCGAGCAATGCAATGCGGTCGTCTTTATCGATTTGCAAGTTAAGCTTTGAAAGAATTTCTTTGCCCTGCTCATAACCCGTAGAGCCATTTTCCATTTTAATAATTGGTGAGACAAGCTCGTCTGGTTCTGGAAACGAAAAATGCGTAAAAGCTGTTTCATAATCAACGACTTGCATTGACAAGCGCTCCAACATCTTTAAGCGGCTTTGCGCCTGTTTTGCCTTTGTGGCCTTATAGCGGAAACGGTCGACAAAAGATTGCAAATGCTTGCGTACGTTTTCTTGCTTTTCCAACATTTTTTGCTGCAGATTCTGTTGCTCGGCGCGCGTGCGCAAATACGTATCATAGTTGCCGTTATAAGTATTGAGTTTTTTGCATTCGAAATGCACAATCATATTGCACAGATTGTTTAAAAAGTTGCGGTCATGAGAAATCAGTAAAAGCGATCCGCGATATTTTTGTAAAAAGCTCAACAGCCACATCGAGCTTTCCAAATCCAAGTGGTTGGTGGGCTCGTCCAGCAGTAAAATATCGGAGGGTTGAAACAACGTTCCTGCCAGCGCGACCCGCATACGCCAACCGCCCGAAAACTCGGACAAAGTACGGTAAAAGTCGCTGTCTTTAAATCCCAAACCTTTTAAGATTTGGCAAGCTCGAGCATTGGCCGAATCGGCCTTAATTGCGCTAAGGCGTTCATAAATGGCGGGTAATTCAATATCGGGGGCTGTTTCAAGCGCCTTTAAAAGCGCTTCCCTCTCGGTATCTTTGGATAAAATAAACGGCAAAATGCCAACGGAAGTGTCCGCAATTTCCTGCGCCATAAAGGCCAGCCTAGACGATGTCGGATAGCTGATTTGTCCGTCCTCGAGTGATATTTCGTTTTGGATTGCTTTAAACAACGTGGATTTGCCGCAACCATTAAAGCCGACAAGGCCAACTTTTTTGTTGTCAGGGATATGTGCGCTGGCGTGCTCCAGCAAAGTTTTACCACAAATGCGGATAGTAATGTCATTTAAATCTATCATAATGCGCTCTTTTATAGTTGATTTTTTGAAAAATGTCAAAGAAAAGCTTGTAAAAAGCAAAACTTTTTTCTATTATTCTTTCAAAAAGAAAGAGAAACTTTTATGCGCACCATTGGACTTATTTTTACATTTGTTGTTTTCTTATTATTTTTAACAATACTGGCCTTAATTGGGGCGTTATTTGGCTTGTTTTTCGCGCCTGTTTGGTTGTTTGTTGCGGCGGGTGCTTTGGTTGCGCTCAGCACTTTTTTGGGGACGCGAGCGCCCAGCATTTGCCGTTTAAAGCTAAAGGCTGGGCTTGATAAGCCCGTTAAAATAGTCCAGCTGAGCGATTTGCATATCGGCTCTGGCTTTGGCAAGCGGTGGCTGGCTGATGTGGTGCAAAAGACAAATGCTCTTGCGCCCGATGTTGTGCTGATTACGGGTGATTTAATTGATGGCGTGCCCGCAACTTTGATGGACGAGCTGATGCCTTTGAGTCAAATCAAAGCCCCTGCTTATTTTGTGTGGGGCAATCATGAGTATTATTACGGCTTGAACAAGTGGCGACAAGCATTTGAAAAACTTGGATTAAAGTTGTTGGAAAACAATGCTGTTTTATTCTCGGGGCTTGCTATTGGGGGTGTAGGTGTTCCATATGCTGACGCAGTGGGCGCTCCTGCTCCCGATTTAGCGCAAACATTTGCTCGAGTGCCTGTGACGGCGCGGCGTCTTTTATTGTCGCACTATCCTGAAGTGTTTGACAAAGCTATACATCACAATATCTTTTTGCAGCTGTCAGGCCACACGCACGGCGGACAATTTTTCTTTCCGCTGTCGTGGCCTACAAAGCGCGCAAATGCGGGGTATTTGAAAGGTCTGTACTGCAAAGGCAATCAGTTTTTATACGTCAGTCAAGGGACGGGACTTTGGGGAGGCTTGCCTGTCAGGTTGGGCACGTACCCCGAAATCACGCTATTTGAGCTATCTTAATCTTGTTTCTTTTCGATAAAGCACGCATCACCATAAGAGAAAAAGCGGTAATACGCGTCTATGGCGTGTTGATAAGCTTTTTTCATCACGTCCGTACCCGCAAACGCGCATACCAACATAAACAATGTGCTTTGTGGCAAATGAAAGTTTGTAAACAAAACATCAACGAAACGAAAGCGATAACCAGGTGTGATAAATATCGATGTTTCTTCAGAAAATGGGTGAATAACGCCCTGCTCATCGGTTGCACTTTCAAGCAAGCGCATTGCTGTTGTGCCGACCACGATAATGCGTCTGCCCTCGCGTTTAGCTTGGTTCAATCGGTCTGCTACTTGTTTTGTAATAATGCCGTATTCGGCGTGCATTTTATGATCTTTTGTATCCGCAACTTTGACAGGTAAAAACGTTCCGCCACCGACATGCAGCGTTAAAAACTCCTCTTGAACGCCCTTTTGTTTGATTTGTTGCATCAGCTCTTTGGTAAAATGCAAGCCCGCAGTCGGTGCTGCAACAGCACCTTCGTGTTTTGCATAAACCGTCTGATAATTGGCTTTGTCGGTTTCCTCGCCGCTTTTCCCGCGCTTGATATAAGGCGGTAAAGGCATAATGCCGTGCACATGCAAGGCAGCAAATAAATCTGGGCCGCTTTTGTTAAATTGCAATGTCACAGGGCCGTCCGCGTCTTTGGCAAGTACTTGCGCGCTAAAATCACCGCCGAACACAACATTGTCGCCAATTTTTAAACGGCGTGCATTTTTAATCAAGCATTTCCATGTCGATAAATCAATTTGCTTGAGCAAGGTCGCCTCGATGCTGGCCTCGCCACGCTTGCCGTAAATGCGGGCAGGAATAACTTTTGTATCGTTAAAAACCAACACATCGCCTTTTTTCAGCAAAGATGGCAAATCACGGATGATTTTATCCTCAAGTCCCGTTTGCGTAATATGCAACAAGCGCGCGCTGTCACGCGGACTGGCTGGTTCGTTTGCTATTCTATCGGCAGGCAGATCAAAATTGAAAATATCAACACGCATTTTATTTATTCTTTAAAAATCGATATCCGTAGAATCGTCTTTAATTTCATCCTCGTTAAAGGCAACATAGTTTTCAACAAGCTCGATTTGTTCCGAAACGACATAATCGAACATATCTTCAAACGAGCCAAAAGCTTTAATTAAAGAGCCTTCAAACTCGTCAATGATTTGGAACTTTTTGCGCGCTGGGTTATAAATGAAGTTCTCATCATCGGAATGCCCCAAAATAACGCATCCTTTTTTGTCGGGATTGAGCGCTTGGAAAATACGGTTTTGAGAATATAAATCCGTAATGTTTAATCCGCGGCGCTTATCAGTGTGTGTGCTGGCTCCAAAAAACTCCATACCACCCCAAAATACGCCGTCAGAGGTAAACAATAATTCGGCATATTCATCGGGCAATTCCACCCCTAATCCTTTCAAATCTTGTGAAACTTTTTCAAATTGCTCATCCGTCATTGCAGGCGCTTTAAACACGCCGCCGACATCTTCCATTTTTAATAAATTTTCTTTAAACATAGTTGCTCCCTTTGAATAACATTTGCTCATCATAGGATTGATTTATTAACAAAAAGTTTAGCAACACACATTTTTATGCATTTATTATCAATAGCCAGATGTTAAACCAAAGCGATATGCAAAACGTTTGTATTGCCCTTTTCAGCAATTGGCATACCAGCCGTGATAATCAATGCATCGCCTTTGTGAGCCAAGCCTTTTTCGGCTGCCGTTTGGCGCGCCACAGGAATGACTTGATTGAGCTCGGATAGCAACTCTGTTTTCACGGAATACACGCCCCACGCAAGGGTCAGCTTACGCATCACCTCGTCCGAGCAGGTCAGGTTCAAAGTCGGAATCGTGGTTCTTTGACGAGCAACACGTAAAGCTGTTGCGCCAGACAGCGAATAAGTCACAACACACGCCGCATTTTCCAAAACTTTGGCCATAGTCGGTACAGCCGATGTAATTGCTGAAGCGACTAAATGGTCGGCGGGCAGCGAAATGACGTCCATAGACTTTTTATAAAAAGCATCTTCTTCTGTGTGCAAAATGACTTTGCGCATCATCGATACCGCCATAACGGGGTACTCCCCAACCGCTGTTTCGCCCGAAAGCATCACGCAATCAACACCGTCATAAACGGCCGTAGCAACATCGGAAACTTCCGCTCTTGTTGGAGTTGGATTATGAATCATACTTTCCAACATTTGGGTTGCGATGATAACGGGTTTACCTTTAGCACGGCATTTTTGCACAATGCTTTTTTGAAGCGATGGCAAATCTTCAATTGGGCATTCAACGCCCAAATCACCACGCGCCACCATAATCGCGTCCGACAAATCAATGATTTCATCAATATTTTGAAGTGCTGCAGGCTTTTCAACTTTGGTAATAATTGCGGCTCTGTCTTTGATGATTTTGCGCGCGTGTTTTAAGTCTTCTGGACGCTGTACGAACGACAGAGCGATCCAGTCTGCGCCCAGCTCAAGCGCCGTATCCAAATCAACCAAATCCTTTTTTGTCAGTGCTGAGATAGGCAGCGTCACATTCGGAACATTAACGCCTTTGTGGTCAGACAAAACGCCGCCCGTAATCACGCGCGTGTTGGCAAAATCTTTGCCACAATCGAGAACTTCCAAGCGAATCAAGCCGTCATTTAAAAGCAGATGTGTTCCTTTTTCCAAAACGGCAAAAATCTCTTTGTGCGGCAACTCTACGCGCTTTTCATTGCCGAGCGTTTTATCCATATCAAGGCGGAAGTAATCGCCCGACTTGAGCACAATCGAGCCTTTTTTAAAGCGTCCTACGCGCAATTTAGGCCCTTGCATATCGCAAATAATGCCGATAGGCATTCCAAGGTGCTTTTCGGCCGCACGAATATATTGTACGTTTTGCGCATGGCCTTGCTTATCGCCGTGACTGAAGTTCAAACGAAAGAGGTTAGCGCCTGCATGTACCAGCTCTTCAATGCGATGTGCTGAAGATGTCGCAGGCCCTAATGTCGCAATGATTTTGGTAAATGGTAATCTTTTTTTCATTATTTCCTCGTCTTATATCCCGCTGACTGTTAACGTCATTTGTCCTGTAATCGTTTCGGCGCCCCCAATACTTTGAATGCCCGTTCCGACAACACCGCGCGAGGCAAGGTTAAACGCATTGCACGCCATTGATGTTGGCTCAAGGCAGAAAAAGTTTTTTCTGTAAGGAGCATATAGGACAAGATGCGAGAAATGTTCATCTGTCTTAATGTCTAGCTGCATACCAAACTTTGGCCATTTGACCATCGCATTGCCGTCAAAGCCACCAAAGCATGTGTCAAAGACAGAAGCGGAAAGTTCTCGAGGTTGTACAAACGACCACTCTTGTGGTGTATGATAAGGCTTATCAATCGGATCATTTTCGTGATACCAAACATTTTTGGAATTAAATCTTAATGTGACATTTGGCGTGCGGTTGAAATATGGGTGAATCCCAAAGCCACACGGCATCGGCATAATGCCATTGTTTTTAATCGACAGTTCAATATCCAGCGACTTATCTTTTAAAGTATAAACCACACAAGCATCATACGAAAATGGAAAGCCTTTGTCTTTTTCTTTGCTGTGTGACATGGCAAGCTTTACCGAAGTAGCCGATTTTTCTAGCACCTTCCACGCTGTGCGCCAGCCGTCACCATGAATCGGTTCAGCAAACATTGGGTGATTCGCGGGCACCGAGCGTTTGATTCCCCAATAGGTAAACTCACCGTCCTTGATTCGATGCGTATAAGGCAACATCAAAAACATTGCCATCCCGAGCGGGTCTCGTTTTGCCACTGCCGTAGCGGAGGCCGAACGCATCACGTCAAAGAGCTTTTCGCCCTTTGTGCGAAAGTACGTCAGCGCAGCCCCACATTCGGGCAAAACGCCTATTTCGATAAAATCATTAGCCAAGTGAATCACACTGTCAGACATTTTTTATTCCTTTGTTTTTTTGTGCTGAGAATGAGCCTTTAAATCTTGATTGGCACGCACTAACATTGCGTCAATCGAATCTTTATCGTCTTGTTTTGCAGCCACACCAAACGCCGTTGTAATAAACGCATTGCCTATTTCTGTTTTCAAGTTTTGCTCTTGAATCTTAAGACGTAAACGCTCGATTAAGAACGGCACGTTTTCAAACGGTGTTTCGGGCAACAAAATCGCAAACTCGACATCGCCGATTCGCCCTAAGTAGTCTGAATCACGAATAGACTCTTTACAAATTTTAACCGTCTTTTGCAAAGCTTCATCGCCAAAGCTGTAGCCGAACTCTTGACCTAAAACGCGGAAGTGATCCAACTTTAAGATCAACAACGACAATGTGCGGTTATAGCGAATAGCACGTTTTAATTCTTTTTCACCGTACTCCAAGAAAGCCGAGCGGTTCAACACCCCCGTCAGCGGATCAATCGATGTTAAGTATTTAAGCTTTTCTTCCAATTGCTTGCGGCGCGTAATGTCAAAGCCGACCGAGCGAATTTCAACGGGTTTGTTATCTTCATCATAAACTACGCGATTCGTCCACGAAACCCAAACAATTGTGCCGTCTTTTTTCATATTCTTTGTTTCAACATCGACATAAAGTTGCGGGTTGATTAAAATGCGCTCGATCAAAGTAGGCTGAGAGCTGAGGCGCTTTTTGGGTTGAGGCGCAATCGTGCCCAACACAAGATGGCCAACCATTTCGTCTTTTGTATAGCCGAAAAACTCCATTGCATAATCGTTGACATACGTAATGACGCCCTTTTGGTCAAAAGCCACAATAATACTTTTGGCTGTTTCATCCGAAAAGTCATCGCACAAATCATTTTTTTGTTTTTTCAGCTCTTCTAACTCCTTGCTTTGCTTTGCAAACGATTCGCTTGCGCTTTGCAAGTTTTTGCAGATTCGGTTGTGACGCAACCGCAAACCGACATAAAGGAAAATAAACAAACATGCAACAGTCGCGCAAACTGTTGCAAAAACCCAAACTTCAGTACAAGTTTCCATTTTTTACCCCATTTTTATTTTTCTAATAGACCCTATCTTAACGAATAAAAATAAATGACGCAACTAATTTTAATGAAAATATTGACTTTTTTTTGTTTTTAGTGCAATTTATACTTAAATTATAAAGGATTTAAAATGGTAAAACAGGAAACTTTAGCCTTCGTACAGTCTTTGGACGACAAATATAAGTATGGCTTTGAAACAGATATCGAATCGGAAACAGCACCCAAAGGCCTGAGCGAGGACATTATACGTTTTATCAGTGCGAAAAAACAAGAGCCTCAATGGCTGATGGATTTTCGTTTGCAAGCGTTTCGTAAATGGCAACAAATGGACGAGCCACACTGGGCAAAGCTCCATTATGAGCCGATTGACTATCAAAATCTTTATTATTACGCTGCGCCGAAAAAAGCGGCAGATGCGCCAAAGGACTTAAGCGAGGTTGATCCAAAGATTTTGCAAACCTATGAAAAGCTGGGCATTCCGCTTAATGAACAAAAAGTTCTGGCTGGTGTTGTTGCTGTGGATGCGATTTTCGACAGCGTTTCGGTTGCAACAACCTATAAGGCAAAGCTGGCCGAAAAAGGCATTATTTTTTGTTCGATTTCTGAAGCGGTTAAAAATCACCCTCACCTTGTGCAAAAATACTTGGGCTCTGTCGTGCCCGCGACCGATAACTTTTTTGCGGCGCTTAACAGCGCGGTCTTTTCGGACGGCTCGTTTGTGTATATTCCAAAAGGTGTTAAGTGCCCGATGGAATTGTCGAGCTATTTTCGCATTAACGCTAAAAATGCGGGACAGTTCGAGCGCACACTGATTATTTGTGACGAAGACGCTTACGTCAGTTATTTGGAAGGTTGTACCGCGCCTCAACGCGATGAAAATCAACTCCACGCGGCGATTGTTGAAATTATCGTGCACGACAGAGGCGAAGTCAAATACTCGACTGTGCAAAACTGGTATCCTGGCGATAAAAACGGCAAAGGCGGTATTTATAACTTTGTGACTAAGCGCGGTTTGTGCCACAATAATGCTAAGCTTTCGTGGACGCAGGTGGAGACAGGATCGGCCATTACATGGAAATATCCGTCTTGCATTTTAAAGGGCGACAATTCGGTGGGTGAGTTTTACTCGGTCGCGCTGACAAACAATTACCAGCAAGCCGATACAGGCACAAAGATGATACACATCGGCAAAAATACACGTTCGACAATTATTTCAAAAGGCATTTCGGCTGGGCACTCTAATCAAACTTATCGCGGGCTTGTGAAAATGGCGACTAAGGCGGACGGCGCAAGAAACTTTTCGAAATGTGACAGCTTGCTGATTGGTTCGACTTGCGGGGCGCACACTGTGCCTGTGCAGCAAATAGCAAACCCACGCGCGGTGATCGAACACGAAGCCACAACCAGCAAAATCAGTGACGAGCAATTGTTTTATGCGATGCAGCGTGGATTGTCTGAAGAGCAAGCCGTTGCGCTGATTGTGAATGGTTTTTGTAAAGAAGTGATGCAACACTTGCCAATGGAGTTTGCAATTGAAGCAGGACGCTTGATTGGGCTTTCGCTTGAGGGCTCGGTTGGATAGAAAATTAAAGGATTGAAAATGGCATTATTACAAGTAAAAGATTTATATGCACGCACCAGCGATAAGGAGATTTTAAAGGGTCTTTCGATGACGATTGAGTCTGGCAAAGTCTATGCAATTATGGGACCTAATGGCTCTGGCAAAAGCACATTGATGAACGTCATTGCAGGCAATCCTGTGTATGAAGTGACGGCAGGTAGCGCAGAATTAAAAGGCAAAGATTTGCTTCAAATGACACCCGATCAACGCGCAAATGAAGGCATCTTTTTGGGCTTTCAATATCCTGTGGAAATTGCAGGCGTGTCTTATGGGCAATTCTTAAAGCAGGCTCTGGCCGCTAAAATGAAGTACCAAGGAAAGCCTGCGCTGGATCCTGTGGCGTACATCAAACGCTTGAAAGTCCGTGCAAAAGCGCTCGGCGTGTCAGATGAAATGCTCAAACGCCAAGTCAATGTGGGCTTTTCGGGCGGCGAAAAAAAACGTATGGAAATGTTGCAAATGGCGTTCCTTGAGCCCGAGCTTTGCATTTTAGATGAAATGGATTCAGGCCTTGACGTAGACGCGCTCAAAACGGTTGCGGACGGCGTCAATTTAATGCGCGATAAAAATCGCTCATTTATGATCATTACGCACTATGAGCGTTTGCTGGACTTAATCGAACCCGATGTGGTGTACGTTCTTGTTAATGGCAAGGTCGTGGAAATGGGCGATAAAAAGCTAGCGTTAAAGTTGGAAGAGCACGGTTATGCAGACTATAAATAAACTCATCAATGCGGGCGAAAAAAAATCCGAAGTCTTCTGCGATGTTGCGGGCATACTGGAAATCGCAGTGTATCAAGATGCGACCTATAGTGCGACTTTCTTGCAAACAGGTCAGGATTTGAATATCAAAGTTTCGCTTTTGGGCGAAAATGCCAGAGCCGATATTCGTGTGATTTATTTGTCCTCGACCGATCACAACAACCGCATTCGATGCGAAATGCGCCACCTGACGCCTAAAACTTTTTCCACGCAAACGATAAAAGGTGTGGCTTCTGGTTATGGCTCGGCGGATTTTTATGGCGTGGTTCGTATTCCATTTGATAGCCAGAAATGCGAAGGTTCACAATCGCACAAAGGCTTGCTTTTGTCGGACAATGCCAGCATTGCCTGCACGCCTGAGTTAGAGATTTACGCAGATGACGTGAAGTGTAATCATGGCTCGACAGTTGGCAATTTGGACAAAGCGCAACTATTTTATTTACAGAGCCGTGGTATCTGCCGCAAACAAGCTGAGCATATGTTAATCAAAGCCTTCCTGTGCGCGGATTTGCCCAGTGGTTTAGAAAACAAAATTGATGAATGGTTGATGAAAAATGAATAAGCAAGATTTTCCTGTTTTTAAAACATACCCTGATTTGGTTTATTTGGATAGCGGTGCATCGGCGCAAAAACCGCAAATCGTGCTGGAAACGATGATGGAGTTTGCGCAAAAGAAATATGCAAACGTGCATCGCGGTTCTTATTATTTATCCGAAATGGCAACAATGGCGTACGAAAAAGCGCGCCGCACGGTGGCCGAGTTTTTGGGTGCACGCTATGAGGACATTATTTTTGTACGCGGTGCAACAGAGGCGATCAACCTTGTGGCCCAAACGTATGGCCACACTTTAAAGGCTGGCGATGAAGTTTTAATCTCGGAGGCTGAGCACCATTCCAATATCGTGCCATGGCAACTGCTTGCTGCCGAGCGCGACATAAATTTAAAATATGTCAATGTTCTGCCGTCTGGCGAGCTGAACTTAAACGATTTTGAAAACAAGCTGACGGATAAAACAAAGTTGGTTGCAATTACTCAAATGTCAAATGTGCTGGGGCTTTTAAACCCGATTGACGAGATTGTTAAAAAAGCCCACAAAGCGGGAGCTAAAGTGTTGATAGACGGCTGTCAAGCCATTGTCCACACGCCAATTGATTTGCGCAAATCAGATATAGATTTTTATGCTTTTTCAGGGCACAAGCTTTACGGCCCGACAGGAATAGGCGTGCTGTATGGCAAATCAGAAATTATGAATACGCTGCCTCCTTGGCAAGGCGGTGGTGATATGATTAAGCAAGTCAAGTTGACAGGCTCGACTTTTGCTGATACCCCTGCTCGTTTCGAAGCTGGTACGCCCGCAATTATTGAATCGGTTGGCTTGATGAGCGCGCTCAACTATGTCAAAAGCATTGGCTATGACAAGATGATTGACAACGAAAATCAAGTGATGCACTTGCTCAAAGAAGCGCTCAATTCGATGAAGCGCGTGCAAGTGCTGGGGGACTTAGCCCCAAAAAAAAGCTTGGTTTGCTTTAATTTAAAGGGCATTCATCCGCAAGATGTCGCGATGGTCTTGTCCGAACAAAATGTTGCCGTGCGGGTGGGACACCATTGTGCGCAACCGATAACAGAAAAATATGGCGTGACGGCGTCCATTCGTGTATCGCTGGGTCTGTATAATGACGGCGATGATATTTCAAAGTTCTTAAATGCCCTGAAGAAAGCCGAAAAGATTTTAGGAAGTGTACGTAAATGACCGATACAACAAAGCAATCCTTAGAAAGTTTAAACACCTACGATAAGGCAGTATCCGGCGTGTTCCCAGAAGCCTCTGAAATGCCGAATGCCGCTTTGGATATAGCGCAAGAATCCCCCGCCGAATTTCATGCCAGGTTGGGTGAACCGTTGCCTGCAGGGTTGCCAATAGCGACCGAAAGTATGGTTATCGAGGCGCTCAAAACCGTCCAAGATCCCGAGCTTGCGTTGGATATATATTCGCTGGGACTGATCTACAAAATCGACATAGCGAAAAATGGCGATGTTGCGATCGAAATGACGCTGACTTCCCCGATGTGCCCGATTGCGGGAGAAATGCCCGCGATGGTAGCGCAAGCGGTTGCACGGGTCGAAGGCGTTGGTGTGGTCGATGTGTCGCTTGTGTGGGATCCACCTTGGACGCTGGATATGTTAGACGATGATTTGAAAATCGCGCTGGGCATAGATATTCCTCTTTCAGATGAATAAACTTGACAAAAAGTGTTAATGGTGCTATATTAATCTTTTAAAAAAGGATACAAGATGCCACCTACTGCACAAAACGTCATAAAAAAAATGCTCTTTATTGAATCTATAAAGAGCTTTTATCGTGGTATTGCTCAGTCACAGCTTAAAGCAAAGTTGTACAATTGGGTTATAAAAAACTTGTCTCAAGAGCTCTACTATACGCCGCAAACGATTAAGAGGCTCGGTTTTGCTGACAGTCAAACACAAAAAATTATTGCCCAAGAGCATGCTAATAATAAAGAAGCGAGCTTGTTTTTCAAGGAAAGCCTTGAATTACATATTCCCTATTCGACTGAGTTTGTGAAGAAAACACATCAAATAATGCTTTCTCAAATTATGTTGACTGCGGGCGAATATCGACGTCACAACGTACGATTGGCACAAACAGACATTCGGCCTCCTGCACCTGGTGAAATTTACGATAAAATGGTTTGGCTGGATAAAGAATACAACAAAAAGCCTGCCAACATAGTCAGTATTTTGGATTTGCATTATAACATTGTTGTGACTCAACCTTTTGCAGACGGCAATAAACGCGTGGCACGTTGGCTTTTAAATTATGAGCTTTTGCGTAATAATTACGGTCCTTTGCTCATTTCAGCACAAGATAATGGTGAATATATTAACGCACTCGAAAAGCGCTTTGTCAGTGCTGATACCGCAGCCTATTATGCCTTTATGCTCAATAAAATGCAACAAACTATACGCTTGTCTTTGCCGATTTTACGTTCTGAGGGCAGCAATCGTATCGCTATGCCAATAGTACAAAGAAAACACCGCAACCCTCTTGTGATGAATGTACAAAATCAATATACGTCATAGTTTGTCGAGGAACATCGTTTTTATCAAAACGACATACACGCGTCTCAACGATTTAATTGCGCTGTTTTGAAAAGACGCCACAAATTCCTTGCACGATTGAATGGCAAATTTTTTTAACTTGTTGTTTATAATAAGCGGCACGAATGCGGGCAAGGCGCTCTTTTGCTTGTTGGCGGTATGCTGCGCGCTGAGCTTTAAGCTGCTGCTCGGCTTTTTCACATTCCATTTGGTAAGCGACTTCTGCCACGTCTTTTGTTTCATAGCCGACAATCTGTCCGAAATTATTTCGTTTTGGTATGTCGATTGTAAAGCCCGTCATCGCGGGCATTTTGGGCTGTTTAATGCCCATATTTTCTGGTATTTCATCAACACAGTTAGCACTATTCTTTTTGATGATAGTTCCGTCTGAAAGAACCTCGTAAGGCCCGATACAATCTACTATTGACATTTTGCCTCCTTAAAACAACGTCTATAATACATATATACCACGTTTGAGACGAAAAATCAAGCAATTAAATACGTGTGCAAAACTTTTTTAAGCTTTTTGAATTTGGCGCGAAATTACACAAGAAACCTGTTGCTGGTGTGATACTTTGTTGTGGCGTGGCATATAGCTCATCATAGCCTCATAAACTTTGTCTGGTTCTTCTGGAATATGATAAGGTACAGCGCCCTTTTCGATTGCACGCATAACAATGCGTTGATTTTCTTGACGCATTTCTTCTGATTGTTTAGCACTTTGACTTTCTTTAATGCTCAATTCGTTCGCAATAAACTTAGCCACAGCTGCTTTCCAAATAGTTTCTCTGACGTCATTGATAATCGTTGTTGTTTCAAAATCTTTATGTCCTGTCATTTTTTTGTCCTTTTAAAAGCATAAAAAAAGCACCGTTCCAAAGGAAGATGCTTTTTAAAATCAAAACAAAATCGCAAACCCTTTGGTCAACCCCGCGTGTTTTCCAATAGTAGCAATTCAAATAAGTTTTGTGTATTTGTTTTCATCATATCTCGGATTATCTCATATAAAAAGACGCTTGTCAACAATTTTCTTTTATGATATGTCGTTTTTTTAGTTGACTTTTTATATAAAATATGCCATCTTTTAAAACAAAAGTTATTGAATTAAGAAGAAAAAGGAATTAAAGATGACACGCTCAGAATTAATCGAACACATTGCGATGAATAACCCGCATCTGTATTTCAGCGATGTAGAACGCATTGTCGCAACTATTTTTAACCGCATTGAAAAAGCGCTTGCAGACGGTGACCGCGTTGAATTGCGCGGCTTCGGTGTGTTTGGCACAAAGCAAAGATTGTCCCGCACAGCTCGCAATCCGAAAACGGGTGTTGCGGTCCAAGTCCAATCAAAGGCTGTCCCTTATTTCAAAGCAGGCAAAGTATTAAAGCAACGCATTAACGCACAAAAATAAAGGCTTGAAGAAAAATGAACTGGCTGACAAACTATGCACGTCCAAAGTTAAGTAAACTCGTTGAACAACGGGATATTCCTGATAACTTATGGATTGGCTGTCCTGATTGCAGCAAGATGATTTTTCATAAAGAACTGGAAGAAAATGCTTTTGTATGCCCTTCATGTGGGCACCATTTTAAGTTTTCGACAGACGCGCGTTTGAAAATGATGTTTGATGACGGCGCTTTTGAAGTATTGCCTATGCCTCAAGTCAAAACAGATCCTTTGAGTTTTTCGGATTTGAAAAAGTATTCAGATCGCCTCAAGGATGCCAAAAAGAAAACGCAAAGCGATGAAGCCATTACTGTGGCATTTGGTAAAATCGGCTCAATGCCTGCCGTTGTCGGCGTGTTTAATTTTGATTTTATGGGTGGTTCGATGAGCCCTGCGGTTGGTGAAGCAATCGTTTGTGCTGCTCAGCGTGCTACCAAAGAAAAAGCCGCGTTGATTTTAATTCCCGCATCAGGTGGCGCGCGTATGCAAGAAGGCATTTTGTCTTTGATGCAAATGCCGCGCACAACGTTGGCAGTCGAAATGTTTAAGCAAACAAAACTCCCCTATATTGTCATTTTCACAAATCCTACAACAGGCGGTGTGACAGCATCTTTTGCAATGCTGGGTGATGTGCATTTGGCTGAACCTGGTGCTTTGATTGGTTTTGCTGGTGCGCGCGTGATTGAACAAACAATTCGTGAAGTCTTGCCAGAGGGTTTCCAACGTTCGGAATATTTGGAAGAACACGGTATGATTGACAAGGTTGTTGACAGGCGCAAGATGAAAGAAGAACTTGTCAAAGTATTAAGTTTGTTAATGCCTGCAAGAGATTGATTTTTTGTATGGGGGGGTAAAGAAATGCTGATTAAAACAAACGCCATTCAAAATGGTTATTTTTTGGATAAGTATGGCAAGCGAGGCCAACAATTCAAAAGCTCGATGCCATCGTATTCATTTGGTTTCAAAGTGGAAGATTTGCCCAAACGTACCGTATCGCTCGCATTTGTATTGGACGATCCTGACTCAGTTCCTGTGTGCGGATTTAAATGGATTCATTGGCTTGGCGCTAATTTAACCGAGCTCGAGTTGCCCGATAATGAGAGCATTCACGCAACGACTTTTATCCAAGGCAAAAACAGCTGGGACAAAAATATGTACGGCGGGATGATGCCACCCGATAAAACGCACACATATGTGTTTCGCGTATACGCCGTAGATTGTATGCTCGACTTAAAAACGGGCTTTACATGGGAAGATTTAAAAGCGTGCGCGCCGCATATGATTGACTCGGCATGCATTTATGGCAAGTATAAAAGCTAGTAAAACATTGCTTTAGAAATCAAAATCGCCAAAACAACACCCGCTAAATCGGCTACGATTCCTGCGATGAGCGCATGACGAAATCGCGTAATGCCTACCGCGCCAAAATAAACCGACAAAACGTAAAATGTTGTTTCCGAGCTACCAACCATAACGGCGGCCGTTTTCGTAATCGGTGCGTTTGCACCATAGGTTGTGGCAAGTTCGGCAAACATACCATTAGCGCCAGATCCAGACAAAGAACGCATTAACGCCAAAGGCAGCAACTCGGCTGGCATTCCAAAGGCTTCCAACAAAGGCTTTAAAAGCTGGGCAAGCAAGTCCATTGCACCGCTTGCACGAAACATTGCTACGCTTACCATCATTGCAATCAAGTACGGAATAATGCGCACGGCAACTTCAAAGCCCTGCTTTGCACCTTGTGGAAAAGTCTCGTAAATGGGGACTTTCTTGTAAGAGGCATAAATCAAAATCAATGCAATCAAGCAGGGCAAGATCGCGTATGAAATGCTTTCAATCATAAGTGCTCCTTTCGAGCGTCTGAGAGATTCTTTTGCCCTACTGACGGATCTCTTTTGGCGGGTTCTGGCGATAATTTAATCAACACTTTGACAAACGTCACGCCGATAATCAACGCACCCGCCGTTGTTAAAAAAGTCGGCAAGATGATGTCGCTGGCATTAACGGCACCCAAGCTCATCAAAATCGCCATAACGGAAATAGGCAGAATTTGCACGCCCGCCGTATTGATTGTCAAAAAAGTACACATCGCGTCCGATGCTGTGTTTTTTGGATTTTTGTTCAGCTGTTGCAAGCCCTCCATCGCCTTAATTCCAATCGGTGTAGCCGCATTGCCCAGCCCCAGCGCATTGGCAGTAATGTTCATTGCTATGTCGGCTTGCACAGAGCTGTCCTTGGGCACATCGGGAAAAATCAAGCGCAGCACGGGCGACAAAACTTTGGCTATCAGTTGCAAGAGCCCTGCTTTTTGCGCTATATGCATCAGCCCGAGCCACAGGCTCATAATGCCGACAAGTCCTAAACTGACCGTCACTGCAGTGCTGGAGGCGGTTAAAATCGCATCAGAAACTTCTTTCATCTTGCCATAAAAAAGCCCCACCACAACGGACGAAACAATTAAAAACAACCATATATAATTCATCAATCGCTTTTACCTTTCACAAGCTTTTTTTCTCCCAAAAAAGGAGATTCCGTCACCCAACAAAAAAAGGCAGAGCCATACGCCCTGCCCTTATTTAACCTACATTGCATGCCGCTTGAATTGCGCCATATAAAGGCTTTTATACGCGCCATTTTCACGCGACAACAATTCATCGTGTGTGCCTTGTTCGACAATCTCACCTTCGTTAATCACAACAATTTTGTCGGCATTTTGGACGGTCGATAAACGGTGCGCAATGACAAACACTGTGCGGTCGCGCATCAAGTTGTCAATGGCTTGTTGCACAATAGCTTCCGATTTGTTGTCGAGCGCAGAAGTGGCTTCGTCCAAAATCACAATTGGCGCATTTTTCAAAAAAGCTCTGGCAATTGCGACACGTTGCTTTTGTCCACCAGAAAGCAGAGAACCACGCTCGCCTATCGGGGTATCCAATCCTTTGTCCAAGTCCGCAACGAACTCGTCTACGCACGCCATTTTAACAGCGCGTTCAATTTCTTGCTCGGTTGCATTTTCTCTGCCCAGCAAGATGTTGTCGCGGATAGTCCCCGAAAATAAAAAGTTATCTTGGAAAACAACGGCAATTTGATCGCGCAAGGAATGCAAAGTCAAATCTCTGATATCCGTGCCATCGATTTTGACAGCGCCATTTTTGACATCGTAAAAACGCGGAATCAAGTTCACAATCGTGCTTTTACCACCGCCCGAGTTGCCCACAAATGCAACCGTTTGGCCTTTTTTCACATCAAGGTTAATGCCGCGCAAAATGGGCACATTTGGCTTATACTCAAAGTCTACATTTTCAAAACTTAAGCCTTTACGAATCCCTTTTAATTCTTTTGCGTCTTTCTTGGATGTTATTGGAATCTTGTACTCCAACATTTCCATTACACGCTCGACCGCAAGGAAGGACAGTTGAACTTGGTTAAAGTTCTTGCCAATACTCTTGATTGGTGTGTAAAGTGCAAGCAAGGACGCCATAAAAGCCACAAAATCGCCTGCCGTCATCGTGCCCGAAACAATCAAGAAGCTGCCAAAGCCGATCGCGCCTGCAAGACCTATCGCGATGATGATGTGCATCAAAGGCGACAGCCACGCCGTCCGCTGGACTGTTTTGATTGTCAGCTTAAAGGATTTGTTTAAAATGTCGTAAAATTGCTCGCGTTTTAAGTCCTGCAAGTTGTACGACATAATAGTTTTAGCGCCCGCGTGCGTTTCGTTAAAAACAGTATAGCTGGCAGCACTGACTTCAACCGTTTTATTAACAACATCTTTAATGCGCTTTCTGATACCCGCTAAAGGCCACAAAGCTAAGCCCAAAATAAAAATCGCCAAAATAGCCAATTGCCACGAAGTATACAGCAACACGCCGACCAACGCAATGGATGAGAAAATGCGGGTGGTAAAAGTCTTGACATTCGCCAAAAGCCCCGAACATGCAATGATTGGATCGGCATTAAAGCGCTGGGCCAGCTCGCCTGAGGAGTGCGTATCGTAAAAGCTTAAATCCATATTCATCAATTTGCGGTAAAGTTTGCGTTGCATTTCCTGTGTAATCTTGCCGCCCGTCCACGCACTTAAATATGCAGCGCCATATTCCAACAGGCCTTGCAACACTGTAAAGCCAATAATCGCCACAGGAATAACCCACAAAGGAAGTCCCCACGGCGTATCAGCTCCTTTTGACAGAACAACCGTATCCGTAAAAGGCTTTAAAGCCAGCGTCATCACGGCATCAAGCGAGCCAATTGGAATCGTAATTAAAATGCTCAACAAACATTTAAACCAGTGCGGTTTGACAAAAGGCCAAAGATAAGAATAATTGACGACAAATTGGTTTTTCGTTTTCAGTTTCACTTAAAAAAGCTCCTACCTATATCATTTCAATATTTGACAAACGCGTCATCAAACGCTCCGCTCCCATGACTTGCATAATTGCATACAAGTCTGCCGATTGCGTTTTCCCGCACGTAAAGACGCGCAGCACACCCGCAGCATCAGCAACCGAACCTTTAAATGCGCTTGGGTTTTCGCGGTATGCTTTCATATCGCAAGTAAAGCCATTCTCGGTTGCAACTTGCTTGATTTTATCAAACCACGTATTTTTGTCATCCGCAGGATTGTAAAGTTTCATAAATCCTTTAAGAATGTTATTTATGTCATTGACGGATAAAGGTTTTAAGATTGCATACGCTTCTCCAGTCGTTAGTGTGAATTGGTTATCAAAGAAGAAAGAAGTTTCTTTTTTAACATCACTCCACACGGCGATATCTTTACGAGGCTTTTTTGTATTCGAGCGCTCAATGTCCAAAATCCGTTTCATATAATCGGCATTTTCTTTCATAACAGTTGCAAATGGCACGTCATATTTTTCGCACCATTCGAGCGTTTGATTATATACTTCTTCAGCGCTCATATGGCTGATCAGCTCGCGAGAAATGCTGTCCAACTTTACAAAGTCAAACAATGCGCCAGATGCGCCCATTTTTTTAATTGAGAATGGGAACTCTTTATAGGACTTCAGTGGATTTTGACGGCGCCAATCTTCAAAGTTCGAGTTAGCCAAGTTTAATAAATACTCGACAATTGCTTGCTTTGGATAACCTTTTTCATCAAAGTACGTGACATTGGCTTCGGGGTCAAGACGTTTAGAAAGCTTGCGGCGATTGCCGTTTTCATCCAACTTTTGAATGTGCGAGATATGCGCATACTTTGGAGCACGCCAACCAGCTGTTTGGAAAAGTTGAATATGCAAAGGCAATGAAGAAAGCCACTCTTCACCGCGCAAAACAACCGTTGTGCCCATCAAATGGTCATCAATTAAATGCGCAAAGTGATACGTTGGCAGGCCGTCACCTTTCATAACAGGAATATCCAAATCATTTTCTGGAAATTCACGCTTGCCGCGAATTAAATCTTCAACAACAATCTTTTTTGTATAATGGCCAGGGGATTTAAAACGCACTACAAAGCGCTTGCCTTCTTGCAGGTTTTTCAAAATCTCGTCCTCAGTCAGTTTGCGGCATTTTGCAAATGGGCCATAATAACCTGGGCGGATATTGGCTTTGCTTTGCATTTCGTGTGTTTTTTCATTCTCCTCTTCGGTGCAAAAGCACAAGTAAGCTTTATCTTCTTCCAACCATTTTTTAATGTATGCTTGGTAAATCGACTTGCGCGCACTTTGGAAATAAGGACCATAAGCCCCCTTCTCTGGCGCATTCAAAAAAGGCCCTTCATCATATTCAATGCCATATTGTTGAAATGCGGGCAACAAAACGTCAACAGCGTCATTCACTTTACGCTTTTGGTCAGTATCTTCAACACGCAAAAAGAAAACGCCACCGCTTTGGTGAGCAACTCGCTCAGGAATCAAAGCCGCAGACAACGTCCCTAAATGCAAATATCCCGTTGGACTTGGCGCAGTACGCGTGACAACAGCCCCATTTGGCAATTGACGCGCTGGATACTTTGCTTCAATTTCTTCCACGCTAGGCAATGGATCAGGGAAAACCAAATCAATAATTTCTTTTTTCATTTTACTTCTCGCATATTAAAAAATTGACATAATGATGTCATCATAAAAGAATTTTATATAAAATGCAAGTCCTGTTTATATTTTTTTATGTATTTGTTTTGCGGAGCTTTTTACGCTTTGTTTGGAATCTCAAACACAGCCCAGTTCCTTTTTAAGTACGGACAAATACGTATCATCTTATCCTTTCTCAATAATGATACTTTGTGCTTAACGTATCACATTTGGATAAAAATTTAACATAAATCGTTCGTTAATTTAAATGACTTCGGGTTAAGTCGCCATCGCCTCTTTCACTTGTTGGGTCAACGTCACAAAGTCGCGCTTACCAGAGCCCAAAAGGGGCAAGTTTTCGCGGTACAAAATTGTGCGTGGAATATAGAGCTCGGAATAGCCTTGCTGCTGAATAAAGGACGCCAACTTGGACATCGATATATCTTTTTTCGTTGCCACCAAAATCAGCTGCTCGCCCTTTGTTTCGTGCGGAATAGCGACAACCGAACAATCAAACTCTTCGCCATCATAACACTTTTTCACCAAAGTTTCGATAATCGGCAACGATACCATTTCACCCGCTACTTTAGCAAAGCGTTTTAAGCGGCCTTTCAAATACGCAAAGCCCATATCATCAAATGAAACGATATCACCCGTATCGTACCAACCACCCGCAGGGGGAATAACGACTGTCGGATTTTGCGCCGTCATTGCGCCCAGCATTATATTAGGCCCTTTGACACACAAGCTGCCGCCGTCTTGAATGCCCTCAACGGGTTTGAGCTTGTACTCAATGGCGGGCAACATCTTGCCAATCGAGTTAAAATTACAAAAGATGCGGTTGTTAACCGTTAAAAATGGCGAACATTCGGTTGTGCCATAGCCTTCGAACAAACGTATGCCAAAGCGTTCCATCCATAAAAGACGCGTTGCTTGTTGAACAGGCTCTGCCGCCCCCAACACAAAGCGCAACGTGTGAAAATCAAACGGGTGTGCGACTTTGGCGTACGAGTGCAAAAAGCTGTCTGTGCCAAACAAAATGGTTGCGCCGATGTTGTAAATGACTTCGGGGATAGCGCGATAGTGAAGCGGGCTTGGGTAAATAAACAACCGTCCCCCCGACAGCAGTGGGAAAAATGTGCCGATAATCAAGCCAAAGCAATGGAAAAGTGGCAAACAGTTAAAGACTATGTCTGTGCGATTGATGTCAACGGCCGAGCTGAACTGACGAATATTCGCAACCAAGTTTTGATGAGATAAAACAATGCCTTTGGGTTGGCCTGTTGAGCCAGAAGTAAACAAAATTACTGCGCGTTTGCTGCCACTGAATGCATAAGGCACAAGCTTGCGCTTATAAGCGGCGGCCGCTTTGAAACGGTTTTTAACGCCAAATTGACTTTCAACATCTTCGGTATACAAAACCAAAACGCCCTGCACTTGTATCGCGCCAATTAACATCTCCAAATGGTGCTCTTTGATAAAAGCTTTGCTGGTCAGAACAACCTGAATGCCTGCGGTCGAAATGGCCGATACGACATTTGCCAGACCCGATGTATAGTTCAGCATAGCCGCTACACGCTCATATGCCATTAAACCTAACGTCACGCATACAGTTCGCACTTCATTTGGCAACAACACGCCGAGCGGTTTTTGGTGCGGGATGATTTTATTTAAGACAAATGCATATTGGTAGGCTTTGACAAGCAAGTCTCGGTACGAGTAAGTTTGACGCTGGACGTCTTCCACAACCTGCGGGCGCTCGAACAAACCATTATGCGCATTGCTTTTTGCGGCACGCATAAACTCGGCAAAGAACGAGGCTGTCGGACGGAATGTCGCTTTAAACGCCACATTTTGCATCATCTGATAAATCTCGTTACTGATGTAATGGCGGCTTTGTTTGCCCAAAGGCGATATTTTAAACGGCACAGGCTTTTGTATCGTCACGGTTGTGCGTGGACAAAAACGGCAGTACTTTTTATCTTGCAATTTCGAACAATAACCATATTGCGCTCCGTCTATCCACACAGGGACAAATGGCACTTTGGCGCGGTCTGCTATGACGCCAGGGGCTTCGTAAATCTTCATCAAGTTGCCCGTTTCAGTAATTTTGCCTTCGGCGAAAATCGCGCAAGATTGGCCTTTTTCAAGCCACGTCACCATTTTTTTGATGTCATTTGTATCAAGTGGATTAAATTGTTCGATGTCTGCATAACGCATCAAGTACTTGATTTTCTTTTCACGCATCGAAAAGCGATCCAGCGCAAAGCAAACGCGTTCTGGTAAAAAAGCATACAAGAACAAAATATCCAATGTTGACACGTGGTTTGAGATGTATAAAACTGTTTTTGGATAACGGCGCGGGTTTTTAAGCCATACAGCACGAACTTTGAAAGTCTTAAAGAAACAGCGCAATAAAAAGCGTATCAAGTTTTCCATTAGTGTTATTTAGCTATTTTTAAAGTTTAACTCAAAGCCTTCATCTTGCAAAATCGACAAGAAGTCCGCCAAGAAAAGCTTTTCTTTTTCGTCCGTTTTACCGTCCGCCACAATCAGTTCCATCAGCTTTTCTAAAAACATTTTGACAACCCAACCTTCTTTGCCCAAAATGCGCTCCAGCGCATAGTAAAAGCTTTGTGTATCGGGATAGTTCATCTTTAAATACTGCATCAGCGCTTCATCGGTAAAGCTCAAATCTGGGCAACGTTTGTGGACGTACTCAACGACTTTTTGCAATTCGCGCTCATCGCGCTGGCCGTCTATGCCAGAGATATACAAAAGCGCCGTGATTTCATACCGCGCGCGTTCAATAGCTGTTTTCATCTCGCTACCAGAGCCAGTCAAAGTGCTGAAGCGTGACATATCTTTATTGTTTTGGGGCATAGCGGGCTTTTGCTGCGACAAAGGAAGTTCATTCAAATCGATGCCGAGCACTTGCTCGAAAAATTGCGATACGTTCACATAAACGTTTTCAGAAGCAACATCTGTAATCTGTTTGATGTTTTCTAACTTAATCAAGCGTGGAGCATTGATGTCCAAACACAAAGCGTCTATAAATATATGAGAACCATTTTTAAACACACGGCGAATTACAACGGGTCTGTCTTTAGGCTCGCCCGAAAGTGATAGATAATTCATCTTGACTTTCACTGAAATGCCACCTGCCAGCAAGTTTTTCGGGTTAGCTTGCTTTTGCACGTGGCTGAATGCCTCTTGCTTTTCCTTTGTTTCGGCAGGCGGTGTGTTTGCCGCATTCCACTCGTTGCGAAAAGCCACAACATCTTGGCCGGCGAATCTGGCAACGGCGTCCATCAAGGCTGTATCTGAAGTCATTATGCGTTCTCCCGTCATTTTAATCGCTTTAATATCTTTTTAAACCACTTCTTATAATCGTTGATGATTCGCGTTTTTTGCGAATCTGGCACGATGTTTTCTTTAGCATACATACTTTTTTGCAAAAGGTCTACATATTCTTTTGAAAAAATGTTTGAGCCTGTGCTGTTGAGCAAATCTATCCACTCTTTTTCATACAAAGGTGCGACCTTTGAGCGGCCGTAAAGTGCGATTGCTACTTGCTTAGCGAGCGTATTGAGCCCCAACAGTACAGACCTTGCGTCGGACAGATTTGCAATCTCGTCAAAGCGGCGTTTGACATAGCGTTTGGTTGAAAAACGCCAACGATAGAACAAGTACAACGCCCCCATCATAACCACGACCAGCAACAAAATCACCAACCACCACCCAATCGCAAGTGGAAATATGGCTGGGCTTGGCGGTACGTGTAAACCTTTCAGATGTGACAAGTCGATATTATTCATCTGTTATGCTTTCGTTTCTTGCTGACTACTTTAGCCACTGCGTCATAATAATTCATATCTGAGCTGACTGGTATATACTTAATTTGATATTTAAGTGCAAAGTCCCTCAGCATCAACAAACGTTTAAAAAAATGATGCACATAAGTATCGTGAATGTCTTTTTGGCGCGTGTCTAATGTGACGTGTTTTTTGCCGTCCGAAACAAGATAAACATTGGGGCTGGGGCAACGACCTTCCAATACATCATAAATGTTAATTAAGTTGACTTCGTTTGTTTTGGCAAGCGAGGCAAGTGCTTTTTTAACATCTTCATCAAAGTCGGAAAAATCGCTTAAAACAAAAATCACATTACCGTTTCGGCAAACGCGGCGCAATTTTAAGCAAGCATTTGCTAATGAGATGTTTTCTTGTAGGTTCTCATAGTAATGTTTTTGACGCGTATTTTCACTAATGACATTGAAAAAAGACATTATCCGCCGTCGTATGCGGGATGGACGAAAGACTAACATATCATCATCGGCCAAAACGATGCCGCCTACTTTATCTTTTTGCTCGTTAAAGTACCAAGCTAACATGCCCACAAGATGGGCAGCGATAACGGATTTAAAGGCTTGCTTTGTACCGAATTTCATTTGTGCACGCAAATCAATCAAAAACCAAACATATCGGTCTTTTTCTTCGCTGAATACCTTAGTATAAACTTTGCCAGTTCTTGCAGCCAAACGCCAATCAACTGTTCTGACTTCATCTCCTGGCTGATATTGACGCACATCAGAAAACTCCATACCACGCCCTTTGACAAAAGAGGTATTCGTGCCTGCTCGTTTAGATGTTTTTTTGTTGTCAACAGACTTTAACCGATAAGTTTGATACTTATCTTTTATCAAGCTTTCAAGAGAGGCAAAAACAGATTCATTTAAATTTTCAATCATTATGGCAAGGGGACCTTTTGCATTAACATATCAATAAATGAATCAGGCGTAATGCCTTTCGCCTCTGCCTCGTAAGTAAGCAACACGCGGTGGCGCAAAACATCATGCAAAACGGCGTGAATGTCATTTGGCATCACATAATCGCGACCATTGAGCCATGCATAGGCTCTTGAGCACACATCAAGCGCTATTGTACCACGCGGGCTTGCGCCATATTCAACATAAGACGCCATAGCAGGATCATACGCCGCAGGGTTGCGGGTTGCCATAATGAATTGCACAATGTATTCTTCCAGCTCGCTCGACAGATGGACGTACTGTACTTCGGCTCTGGCTTGCTTGACTTGCTTTTGCGTAATTTTTTGAAGTTGAGTATTTTCAAGCTGCTGGCGTGCTTCATTTCGCACAATTTGTAAAATCTTGTGTTCTGATGCTGCATCAGGGTGGCCAATGCGTACAAACATTAAAAAACGGTCGAGTTGCGCTTCGGGCAAAGGATATGTGCCTTCGTTTTCAATCGGGTTTTGAGTGGCCATTACAAGGAACAACTCGGGCAACAAATAAGTCGTTGCACCAACCGTCACTTGGCGCTCTGCCATAGCTTCCAACAAAGCAGATTGCACTTTGGCGGGCGCACGGTTAATTTCATCGGCCAAAATAAAGTTGTGGAAAATAGGTCCTTTTTGGAAAACAAACGTACCATTTTCGGGCCGATAAACATCGCTGCCCGTAATGTCGGCAGGCAGCAAGTCTGGCGTAAATTGGATTCGGTGTGCGTCACATTCAATTGCTTGAGCTAATTTGCGGATAGCTTTTGTCTTCGCAAGCCCTGGCGCACCTTCGACCAACAAGTGTCCATCGCCCAACAAGCAAACCAACATTTTGTCGATTAAATCCCCTTGCCCAACAATCGAGGTGTTCATATAACGGCGCAAGTTTATAAAAGCTTCTTGCATTTCTGACATTATCAATTCTCCTTTATGTTAAAAAAATACTATACATTGTTTTTTGGATAATATAGAATAAAATAAAAAGGAATGCAAATGAGTATTACAATTTTGACGCCTTATCGTCTTTTTTTTATTACCCAAAGCGATGTGCTCTTCGCTTTAATGAAAGATGGCAGGTTGTTAAAAAT
>OQVL01000139.1_pt1 | contig 30789 bp, 24 predicted proteins | sample 1691501 | NCBI WGS metagenome assembly OQVL01 (sample SAMN03418253, study PRJEB22391) | human gut metagenome | biome: human-gut; feature: organic feature; material: feces | host: Homo sapiens | place: Tanzania | collected 2013-01 | reverse complement strand
TAAAAGCCGCAGTTCATGGCTATATTTACTACCCGTTCCGACGGTAAACGCCGCGTAATGCCTTCCAGTAAAAATACCAGCGCGTATCCGCCGTCTAATATCGGGATAGGAAACAAATTGAACATCCCTACCGCTAAAGACAACATACCTATTAAGAAAATAAAATTAACCAACTCCCCATGGGCCGTTTTGTGGATGATGTTTACAATGCCAATCGGCCCGGCCAAATCCGGCGCTTTTTTGTGGGTAAAGCTCTCCCAAAGGGAGGTCAAGGAGTATTTCGTCCAATACCAACATTGGTACAGCCCAAACCCCACGGCTTTAACCGGGCCGACTTTGATGATAACCGGCTCCACCGCTATCCCCAACATATTGGGCTTTTCGGCATTAAAGGAGCTTTCCGGCAAGGTGAGTGTAAGGGTTTTTCCTTCGCGTTTAACGGTAAGCTGTAAAGCGCCTTGGCGGGCCGCGGCGGCAGTGGAAACTTCATTCCAAGAAGAAATGTCTTTGCCGTCTATGCGCACAATTACATCCCCCGGTTTAATACCCGCTTTGGCGGCGGGGTAGTCTTCCACCGCTTGCCCCACCACGGCAGGTACCAATGTGGGGTCCGTCTGCGGCACCCCTTTTACATATACCAAGGCGGAAAAAATAACCGCCGCCAGCACATAGTTAAACAAAGCGCCGTTAATAACCATAAAAAATTTGGCATACCACTTTTTAGCGGCAAATTCATACGGTTTGGGGGCTTCTTTAGCGTCTTTGGGGTGGAACATAGGCCCGGCCGGCTCCACAAACCCGCCAAAGGGAATTAAGCGGATTTGGTAGTCCGTATCGCCCTTTTTTTTGTGCCACAAAATTTTGCCGAACCCAAAGGAAAATTCATTCACGCGAATCCCGGTTAGGCGGCAGGCCAAAAAATGGCCAAATTCGTGAATAATTACAATCGGGCTGAGTACCACCAGTACAGCCAATGCGGATAAAAACATTTTTCCTCCTAAATAATGGCTTTTTTATAGCTTTTGTCTTGCAGAACAGCCAGGGCCAGTTCGTGCGCCTGTTCGTCTGCCTGTGCCGCTTGGGCCAAATTTACTTTGCCCGTAAAAGACGGCGTTTTTTTGAGTACGGTATAAATGACTTTGGGAATATCCGTAAATTTAATCTGCTCTTTTAAGAACGCATCCACGGCTACTTCGTCCGCCGCGCTTAATGCCGCCGGATATAACCCGCCCGCGCGGGCCGCCTCAAACGCCAGCGCCAAACACGGGAAACGCTCAAAATCCGGCTCCATAAACTCCAGTTTGGCCACTTCAAACAGGTTGAGTTTTTGCACCGGGGAGGGCTTTTTTTCCGGGTAAGTAATGGCGTATTGGATAGGCAAGCGCATATCCGGCGCGCCCATTTGGGCCAAAATAGAGCCGTCCTGATACTCCACCGCGGAATGGATGATAGATTGCGGATGAATGACAATTTGCACCTTTTTTTCGGGCAAATTAAATAAATTCATAATTTCAATAGATTCAAACCCTTTATTCATCAGGGTAGCGGAATCTATGGTAATCTTTTTGCCCATTTTCCAACGCGGGTGTTGGAGTGCTTCCTGCGGTGTGACGGTAGATAGTGCCGCTTTGCGTTTGGCAAACGGCCCGCCGGAAGCCGTTAAAAATATGCGGGAAATACTATCGGCCATTTGGTGATAGTTGGTTTCGTTCGCCCCGGTTAAGCATTGGAAAATGGCCGACGGCTCACTATCCACCGGGATAATGGCGGCCTCCCAACGGACACATTCTTCCATAAGGGTTTTTCCGGCCATAACCATAGGCTCTTTATTGGCCAGCGCAATCGTTTTGCCGGCTTTAATGGCGCTTACAAGCGGCAAAAAACCCACCGCGCCCACCAAACCGTTAATAACCAAATCGGCCGACGGTAAAGAAGCTAAAAAGGTAAAGCTGTCCATTTCCGGCGGCAGTAAGCGCGTGGCGGCGGGCATTTGGTCCTTAGCTTTGGCGTAGGCCTCCGGGTTCATTAAGGCCGCAAAGCGGGGCTTAAATTCGTGTACTTGTTTAAGGAATAAATCCACGTTATTATTGGCGGTCAGCCCAATAACGCGGTAATCTTCCCCCAGGTGGCTAATGGCCGAGAGGGAAGACGTGCCGATAGAGCCGGTGGAGCCTAAAATGACAATGTTTTTCATAACAGATACAACACCGTATAGTAGAATACGGGGGCGAGCAACAGGTACGAGTCAAAACGGTCCAAAAAACCCCCGTGGCCGGGCAATAAATTGGAAGAATCCTTTACCCCGGTGGAGCGTTTTAAGACGGATTCCGCCAGGTCGGATACTTGGCCGATAACCGCCACCAAAAGCCCCAGCCAAATGGCCGGCTGTACGGTTTTGATAAATTCCGGCAGTAAGGTTTTTTGCATAATTACCGCCGCGCCGACGGCGAGCAGGGTGCCGCCCACGGAGCCTTCCCACGTTTTTTTGGGGCTGACTTCCACATTCAGTTTCGTGCGCCCGAGCAAACGGCCGGTAAAGTAGGCGCCTGTATCGCTCACCCACACGGTAATAAACATAAAATAGGTTAAATATTCCCCGCAGTTGGCAATATCGCGGATGTTGATTAAATGCGCCAAGGCCCACGGAATTAAAAATACCCCTGTAAACGTGTTGCAAACGCGGTCCCAAGAGCGGTGGGGAGTTAAAATTTCCACAAACAAAATGCCAAAGATAATAACGCTCATGGCTAACGGATAGAGGTTATCGGGCAGTTCCAAACCGTTAAAATGGGTGCGCCCCAATACGGCGGCCACGGCCATTAACATCCCAAAGAAAAGCAGGCTGAAACGGTGGACCGGTTTTTTCCCGGCGGTAAGCACCAAGCCGTATTCATACAAGCACAGGGCAATAATGCCCGCAACCAACACCATATAAAACACGCCGCCGTAGTGAATGGCGGGGAGTATAACGCCTAAGCCAATAATGGCAGTGATAATTCTGGGTAATAGCATACTATTATTTTAGCATAATTGGGCGGGTGGTATAGGCAGGAAATCGCAAATTTTACAAGGGTTTTTCAAAGGCATCCCGGTTTTGGCCGCCGTGAACGTAAATCACCCCGCAACGCTTAAAGCCGCGGCGCACAAAAAAATGTTGCATGGAGCGGTTGTCCGGGTGGGTGTCACCCCGCAACGCGCGGCAGTGGGCCGCTTGCGCCCGGTGGAGCCAAAATTGAAAGATACTTTCCACCGCGCTGCTCCCGCGCAAGGCGGCATTTAACATTAAACGGTGCAAGGTGGCATACGGCGCTTGCGTGTGCCAGGCGCCGTTTTCTATATAGTGATAGTTGGGGTCTTCGCTCAATAATACCGCAAAATATCCGGCCACTTGCCCGGCGTGGTAAACCGCAAACCCGGCTTCAGCGCGCAGGTCTTGCTCAAAAACTGCCTGTTGCGGGTAGTCGTCTTGCCATTGGTTGATGTTTCTGGCTTTTAATAAGGCTTTGGCTTCGGCCGCCAAGGTTAAAATGGCGGGGATGTCCGCCGGGGTGGCGGCTCTTATTTCAACGGGCATGATTTTTCCCTGTTTTTTGCAGGCTGATACGCGCGTTTTGCGCTACCCAGCGTGCGGTGTGGTTGGTTTCAAATAAATAGATAATTTCGTCGGCACAATCCAGGGCGCGGGCCTGTAAAACGGCATTTTTTTTGCCCAACATTTTTAAGGCTTTGTTGACGGTTTTATAAACAAAGGGGGATGGGTCCGCCGCGCCGTTTTTGAGGAGCGCAAACGCTTTTAATAAATCCGCCTGTGCGGTTTTGGCGCGTGGGGCGGCTAGCGCACACACAACGCCAAACCCGGCCCGGCGGGTCATTTCCCGCGGATGTTTTACCCAACGCGCGGCCAGTTTAAGCGGGTTTTTTGTCTTGCTGAACAGCTCCGCGGCGCATAAATCGCATACGTCTTCGGTTTCTAATGTTTCGGCCCAACGGCACAGCTGGGGGGGAGTCATGGCGGCGGGGTCGGCCAGTAAAACCGCCAGTTGGCGCGCCCCGTGGGTTCCTGTTTGCCATAAAGCGTTGGCTAACTCTTGGTCCGGACGGGGCAGACCCTTAACCAGTTGGCGGATAAGCGTTAAGGGGGCGCCGTCTGCCTGCGGGGCGGAAAGGCCCTGTTTGGCGGCTTGGCGCTTTTTACAAGCGGGGGTGGCGTGGCGCGTTAAGCGGCGCAGGAGTTCTTCCGTGCGGGCGCGCGTGACACTATCCATATTATAACCCTCCAAAACGGCGGGTGCGGCGGGAAAAATCTTCCACCGCGGCGGAAAGGTCTTTTTCGGAAAAATCCGGCCAGAGGGTATCGGTAAAGTAAAATTCCGTATAGGCGCATTGCCATAACAAAAAGTTGGAAAGGCGTTTTTCGCCGGACGTGCGGATAAGTAATTCCGGGTCCGGCACGGCGGGCTGATACAGGCGGGCCTGTAAATCGGCCTGTGTGGGGTTTTTTATGCCGTCTTGCACCAGTTTTTGTACCGCGTCCAACAGTTCCGCGCGTGAGCCATAATTGAGGGCCAGTACCACCGTTAAGCCGGTTTTGTGGGCGGTTTCGGCGGTGAGTTGGTCTATTTTAGCCAGTAAATGGGGGGGCAGAGGCTCGCGCCGCCCGCTGATTAAAATGCGCAAATTGTTGGTTTTGGCTTCGCGCATATATTTATCCAGCGTTTTTTCCAGTAGGTTCATGAGCCCGTTGATTTCCTCTTGCGGGCGGGACCAGTTTTCGGTAGAAAAGGCGTAAAAGGTTAAAAATTCTATTCCCAGTTTTTCGGCGGCGCGGATGGTGCGCTCCACCGCTTTGGCCCCGGCGTTATGCCCGGCCGAACGCGGCAAGTTTTTTTGTTTGGCCCAACGGCCGTTTCCGTCCATAATAATAGCAATATGGCGGGGGAGTGTATGGGAAATAGACATACTTTTATTTTACCTTTTTAACGGGCATTTTGTAATAAAAAAGGGGGCCATAAGGCCGTAAAAACAAGGCTTGTTTGCCGGAAAACCATAAAAAACCCCGGCCGGAGCCGGGGCATTAAAAAAACCGAAAGCCTATTTTTCTTGTTTATCCAGCGTGCGGGCAAAGTTGCTGTAAGTGACAAACTTTTCCTCGTACGCAATAAAGGCTTCTTTCAAAATTTTGACAGCCGTTTGCTTGTCAAAAATCTTTTCCACCACCACGGTTTTATTTTCCAGCTTTTTATAATCTTCAAAAAAGCTCATGGTTTCCGAAATTAAATGTTCCGGCAACTGGGAAACATCCGTATAGTGGCTTACGTTCGGGTCGCCCTGGGCCACGCCGATAATTTTATCGTCCGCCTCGCCGTTATCCAACATGCGCATAACGCCGATAATGCGCGCCGGAACAATGCACATAGGCACAACTTCGGCCTGGGATAAAATTAAAATATCCAAGGGGTCTTTGTCGGCCCCGTAGGTGCGCGGAATAAAGCCGTAGTTGGCCGGATAGTACACAGACGAATACAAAACGCGGTCCAAGCGCAAAAGGCCGCTGGCTTTGTCCAGCTCGTACTTCGCGCGGGTGCCTTTGGGAATTTCAATAATTCCGTTTACAACGTAAGGTAAAGAATCTTTATCGCCGGGCGAAACATGGTGCCACGGGTTAAAATTTGCAAACATTTTTTCCTCTTTATAAATAATTTACTTATTTATTATAGCAATTCTGGCAGAAGAACAAGCCGTTCCCCTTAAAAATAAAAAAACGCGACAGGGGGTTGTCGCCACTTTATGCTATCCTATAATCCGCCCAACCGGGCAAGGAGAATACTATGGAATACTGGATTGGTTTGTTGGTAATGATATTAATTGCGGCGGCGGTATATGGGTTCAGCCCCAAAAAATTCCGCAAGCGTGTGTTATGGTCGGAAATAAGCTTTTTAGTGATTTTTATGGCGGTTCAAGTGATATTTTACCAATACCGTATTTGGCGGATGCTGGAAGTTTTTAGGTAATAAAGCCATAAAATAGTACAATAAGGACTATGTGGATTACCTTGCTGTTTACCCTATTTATTATAGGCAGTTTGTGGGGCATTTGGGCGGGCGGCGTTTGTTTGCCCGCCAGGGCCCGCACGTGGTATTGGCGGGTGTGGGGGGTGCTCTATTTAGGCAGTGTGGCTTATTTGGCCCTGTTGTGCCGCACCCCCAAGGGGATGCGCGTGTGGAAACTGGAGCCGTTTGAGGTGTACCGCCAAGCCGGGCAGTGCCTTTGGGAAAACAGCTCCGCCCCGGTCTGCCGGGCGGTGTTCAGCACGCGGCAGAATGTGTTTCGCATTTTCCAGGGGGCGCCGTTGCAAGACGAATGGCTCAACATTGTATTTTTTATGCCGCTGGGATTTTTGTGGCCGCTTTTATGGCCTAAAAAGGGGTGGAAAAGCGCCGTTTTGGGCGGGTTTTTACTGTCGCTTTTGGTGGAAATTTTACAGGCGCTTACCCGCCGCGGCGTGTTTGAAACGGACGACCTTATTAATAACACGTTGGGCGCCCTGTTGGGGTATGGCTTGTACCGCTTGCTTGCCCGCCCGGCCGTTGCGCCAAAATAGTCTGTTTTTGTAGGTTTACCAAACAAAGTTAAATTAGTACAATAGAGTTAATTATCAGAAAAATACCAAAGTTTCAGCCTTGTATTGCCACCTTGCGGGGCGGCATTACGCGGCTTTTACTTTTATATATTTTTAAGGAAGCCGAATGTTTTTAGATAAAATTAAACCGTTGGTAAATGCCCATAGCGTTATTAGTTTTGATATTTTTGATACGTTGCTGATTCGCCCGTATGTTCGCCCGGCGGATTTGTTTTTGCATTTGGAAAAACTGCAAAAACAACCCGGGTGGGCCAAACACCGCCGCCAGGCGGAAGAGGCGGCCCGGCGTAAATATGCCCAATACGAAGATATTACATTAGACGAAATTTACGAAGAACTTTCCGCCGCGGACCAGGCACTGAAAGCCGGGGAAATGGCTTTAGAGCGCCAGACGCTTCAGCCAAACCCGGAAATCCAACAAGTATTTAACTACGCCAAACAACAAGGCAAGCGCATTATTATCGTGTCGGATATGTATTTGCCGGCGGATTTTTTAACCCAAGTTTTGCAGGAAAAAGGCTTTACCGGGTTTGAAAAATTGTATGTATCCAATGCCGTGCGTAAATTAAAAAGCACCGGCGCGCTGTACCGCCATATTGCGCAGGAATTAAAAGTGGCGCCGGAAGATTTTTTTCATATCGGCGATAATTTTAAGTCGGATGTCCGCCGCGCCAAAGAGGCCGGTTGGAACGCGGTTTGGTACCCCGGTGTGGCCCACCAGTATTGGGCGGCCCATCCGCGCGAGGCGCGCTTTTTTAAGCAAAACCCGTGTTATGAGGCTTCCGTTTCTTTGGGGGTGCTGATTTGGGCTTGGCAAAAGGCGCGCATGCAAAAAGAATTTGAACGACCCTATTTTTACCGGTTAGGTTATGCCGTGGGCGGCCCGGTGGCGTACGGATTTGCGCGTTGGATAGAACAGCGGGCCTTAAATAATCATACGCCAAACTTGTTTTTTGCCGCGCGGGATGGATATACTTTACAGCGGGTGTTTGATACTTTCCAAAATAAAAACTTACACACGGCCTATATTTACGCCCTCCGTTTTATTAACCGCATTTGCCGCTTGGATTATTACAAAGGGGCTTTGGACCAAACCAGTGCGGTGTTAAAACACTTTACGCAGATGTCCCCAGAACTGCAAAAAGCGGTAGGAGCCATTCCGGCAACGGCTGCGGAGTGCCAAGCACTGATTCAAAAATATATGCCCCAAATTTTGCCGCTTGCCCAACAGGAATTTGCCAATTACCGGGCTTATTTGAAAAAATATCAAAAAATGGACGGTCAAATAGGTATTGTGGATAGCATTACCACCTTTTTTTCCGCCCAAAAGCTGATAGAATCCGTATTTGGCAAAGAGCAAGTAAAAGGCTATTACTGGTCGGTCGTGCAGACTGGCGAAAGTGATTCTTACGCTTTTGATTCCTTCTTACCCCCGGCTGACGATAACGAAGACCCCACGGTTTTTACGCACCGTTGGAATTTTATGGAGTTTTTATTTACCGCGCCGGAACCTCCTGTTAAAAACATCCTGCCGGACGGCACCGCCGTATACGCGCCTAATGTGCCGGAAGAAGAACAAAAACGCATTAAAGCCTACCGCGTTCTTTCGGACGGTATGTTGGCTTTTGCCCAAGATTGCGCCCAAATTTTCGGCGGGCGGGATATTTTTGTATCCAAGGGGCATTTTGCGGTAGCTTGGGTAAACAGCTTTTTGTCGTATCCTACGGCGGAGGATAAACGGGAAATGGCCGTTATTTGCCACGCGTCGGACACGAACCATGCGGAGTATTTGCCCCTGCTCAGCTACCGTCCGTCGGCAGCGGAGTTTTGGAAAAATCCCAAAAAGTATTTGCGCTTTATTAAGCGCGCCCATTGGAAAACGCCCCTGCAAGCGTTTTTAGTGTCTGTGTTATCCCCGGTGGCGGCCACGCATACCCCCGGCAACTTTACGCTGTATTTTCTGCCGCGTGCCCAACGCTGTTATGGTAAACTATCCTTGCGGGTGGGGCGGCGCGTTTTGTCGGTGGCAGTAGGCCGAAAAGGGGAATAACGCGGGTTTGTTGCCCAAATATGTTAGAATAATAAAAATTATTTGCTCTTGGCGGAGGAAAAATGAAAGGTATTATTTTGGCCGGCGGAACAGGCAGCCGCTTGTTCCCGGCAACGCTCGGCGTATCTAAACAGCTTATTCCTGTTTATGATAAACCCATGGTTTATTATCCGCTTTCCGTGCTGATGTTGGCCGGCATACGGGAAGTGCTGATTATTTCTACCCCAAAAGATTTACCCGCATTTAAGCATTTACTGGGGGACGGCTCTATATACGGAATGAATTTCCAATATGTAGAGCAACCCAAGCCGGAGGGCCTCGCCCAAGCATTTATATTGGGGGCGGACTTTATCGGGCAAGACAGTGTTTGCCTTATTTTGGGGGATAATATTTTTTACGGGCGGGATTTGCCGTCCATGGTTAAAAAGAGCGCCGCGCTGACTAGCGGCGCCACCGTGTTTGCGTACCACGTTAAAGACCCGCGCCAATACGGCGTGGTGGAAATTAATTCCGCCCGCAAAGCACTTTCCATAGAAGAAAAACCGCAGAACCCCAAATCCAACTGGGCCGTCACCGGGTTGTATTTTTATGATAACCGCGTGGTGGATATTGCCAAAAACCTCAAACCCTCTGCCCGCGGGGAGCTGGAAATTACCGCCGTCAACGAGCATTACCTCAAACAGGGGGAACTGAATGTGGAGCTGTTGGGGCGCGGTATGGCGTGGTTGGATACCGGCACGCACGCCAATTTGCTCAAAGCCTCCATGTTTATAGAGGCGTTGGAAAACCTCCAAGGGCTCAAAATAGCCTGTCTGGAAGCCATAGCCTACCGCAACGGTTGGATTACGCTGGAGCAAGTGGTAGCCCGCGGCAAAACCATGCCGCATACGGAATACGGCCAATACCTGCTGGCTATTCCGCAAGATAAAAACGGATGCTTTTAATAATATGAAAAACGAAACTATTTTAATTACCGGCGGGGCCGGGTTTATCGGCTCCAACTTTGTGCCTTATTTTTTGGAAGCCTTTACGCAATACAACGTGGTCAATTTGGATAAACTGACCTACGCCGGAAATTTGGACAATTTGAAAGAATGTGAACACAACCCCCGCTACAGCTTTGTAAAAGGGGATATTTGTGATGCGGCGCTCGTTAATAGCTTGTTTGAAAAGTACGACATCCGCGGGGTTATCCACTTTGCGGCGGAATCCCATGTGGATAATTCCATTACCGGCCCGCTGCCGTTTATCAAAACCAATATAGAGGGCACGTTTACCCTGTTGGAAGCCGCCCGCAAACATTGGCTTAACGCCCCCGGCGAGGTTAAAGCCGGCTATGAAAAATGCCGCTTTCACCATATTTCTACCGACGAAGTGTACGGCTCTTTAGGTCCTACCGGGTTATTTACGGAAACCACCCCGTATGCGCCCAATTCGCCCTATTCTTCCAGTAAAGCCTCCAGTGATTTACTGGTGCGCGCTTATTTTCATACATACGGCCTGAACGTGACCACCAGCAACTGCTCCAATAATTACGGCCCCAAACAACACGCGGAAAAACTGATTCCCACCATTATCCGCAAAGCCTTGGCCGGAGAGCCTATCCCCATTTACGGGGACGGCCAAAACGTGCGGGATTGGCTGTATGTGTTGGACCATTGTAAAGGCATTAGCCTGGTGTGGCAAAACGGCCGCGCGGGCGAAACGTATAACATTGGCGGGCGCAACGAGCGCAACAACCTGCAAATTGTGCATACCATTTGCGCGTTGATGGACGAATTAAAACCCGCGCCGAATGGAAAGCCGTACGCGCAGTTAATCACCTTTGTAAAAGACCGCGCCGGGCACGACCGCCGCTACGCCATAGATGCCACCAAGTTAGAAACCCAACTGGGGTGGAAAGCCGAAGAAAACTTTGAAAGCGGCATTAAAAAAACGGTCTTGTGGTATTTGAACCAAAGGGGCTGATAGCGCCCCGGTACGTTTTCCCCCGGTTGCTGTTTAACCAGTGCCGGGGGATTTTTATTATATATTCGGTTTGACTTGCCTTTCAAAAACAGTAAAATATAGTATATCTCGGCGCAGGACGGAAAATATATGAATCAGCAAACCATGAAAGTTTTAATTTTAGCCGGCGGCTTGGGTACCCGCCTGGGGGAAGAAACAGACCTAAAACCCAAACCCATGGTGGAAATAGGCGGCTACCCGGTTTTGTGGCATATTATGAAGATTTACTCCGCTTACGGATTTAACGATTTTGTCATTCTGACCGGCTACAAATCCCACATTATTAAAGATTATTTCGTCAATTATTACCAACGCTATTCCGATATTACCGTGGATATGGTACACAATAGCGTTGAGGTGCATAAAACCCGCCACGAACCGTGGACCGTCACCCTGTTATATACCGGCCAAACGGCCCAAACAGGCGCGCGCATTAAAAAAGCCCGCCAGTATGTGGGCAATCAGCCGTTTATGCTTACTTATGGGGACGGCGTAGCCGATATCAACATCCCCGCTTTACTGGATTGCCACCGCGCGGCCGGAAAAACCGTCACCATGACGGCCGTAAAGCCGCTGGGCCGCTTTGGGGCCGTGCAACTGGACGGACAGGATAACATTTCCAATTTTACCGAAAAACCGCTGGGGGACGGCGCTTGGATTAACGGCGGCTTTTTTGTGTGCCAGCCGGAAGTGTTTGACGCTATCCCCGACGGAGATAATGTTATTTTTGAACAAGGCCCCTTAAACACTTTGGCCCAAAGCGGGCAACTGCACGCCTATAAACACACCGGTTTTTGGCGCCCGATGGACACCTTGCGCGATAAGAACGATTTAACCGCGCTTTGGTGCGCGCAAAACGCACCGTGGAAGATTTGGGAGTAGCCCGTGGCGGATTTTTCCTACCGTTCTTTGCGCGTTTTAATTACAGGCCACACGGGTTTTAAGGGCTCGTGGCTTACAGCGTGGCTCCTTATGCAGGGGGCGCAAGTGTGCGGCTATGCCCTGCCGCCTAATACCCAGCCCGCTTTGTTTGAGGTGTTGGATTTGGCCCCGCAGCTCACCCGCCACGAACTGGGCGATATTTTGGATTATCCCCGCTTGCAAGCCGTTTTTAAGGCGTTTGAGCCGGATATCGTATTTCATTTGGCGGCTCAACCTTTGGTGCGGCTTTCCTATACGCAACCTGTTCAAACGTACGCGGTAAATGTAATGGGTACGCTTAATGTGTTGGAGGCGGCCCGCCAAACGCCGTCTGTGCGGGCGGTAGTGAACGTGACGACCGATAAATGTTATGAAAATACGGAAACGCACCGCGCCTACCGGGAAACAGACCCCTTGGGCGGGTACGATATGTACTCGTCCTCTAAAGCGTGTTCGGAAATTTTATCCGCCTCCTACCGCCGCAGTTTTTTGCAGAACGGCTTTGCCTTAGCCACCGCCCGCGCCGGAAACGTCATTGGCGGCGGGGATTGGGCCCAAGACCGTTTACTGCCCGATTGTATGCGTGCATTAGCCGCGGGCGCGCCGGTTGTCCTGCGCAGCCCGCACGCACTTCGCCCCTGGCAGTTTGTGTTAGAGCCGTTGGGCGGCTACCTTTTACTAGGGGAAAAGCTCCTTACGCAAGGCCAAAAATTTGCCCAGGCGTTTAACTTTGGGCCGGATAACCGCCACCCGCTTACGGTGGAAGAAATGGCGCGTTTGGCGGTGGCGTGTTATGGGAGCGGAAGCGTAAAAATTCAGCCGGATAACGGCCCGCACGAGGCCGCCTTGCTGACGTTAGACAGCACCAAAGCTCACGCGCAACTGGGGTGGAGCCCGGTTTACTCCGCCGCCGAGGCCGTGCGGGAAACGGTGGCGTGGTACAAACAATTTTACGAAGGAAAAGAAATAAAAGCGTTTACCGTTATGCAAATCCAACAATTTCAAGAGTGTTTACCATGGAAAAAGAATTAAGACAAGCCGTTAAAAATGCCGCGCGGGCGTACTTTCAGGCCGTTCACGCCCAGCCGAAAGATTTAACTTACATTCCTGCTTCGGGCAAGTGTTTGGACGAAGAAGACTTGGAAATGCTGGTGGATGCCTGTTTGGATATGTGGCTCACCGCCGGGCGTTTTAATGATAAGTTTGAGGAAGATTTAGCCGCTTATTTGGGCGTGCCTTTTGTGGCTACTACCAATTCCGGCTCGTCGGCCAATTTGCTGGCACTTACGGCGCTGACGTCGCCCAAACTGGGGGAAAAACGCCTGCACCCCGGGGACGAAGTAATTACCGTAGCGGCCGGATTTCCCACCACGGTAAACCCCATTTTGCAAAACGGCTTAATCCCGGTATTTGCGGATGTAAATGTGGGGACATATAACTTAGATGTGGCCCAGCTGGAGCGGGCGTTATCCGCCAAAACCAAAGCCGTTTTTCTGGCGCACACATTGGGCAATATGTTTGATATGCCCGCCGTTTTGGCGTTTTGCAAAAAACATAATCTTTGGCTGATTGAGGACTCCTGCGACGCACTGGGCGCCACTTGGAACGGCCAAAAAGCGGGAACATTGGGGCATATCGGCACGTTTAGTTTTTATCCGGCGCACCATATTACCATGGGCGAGGGCGGCGCCGTGGCCACGCGGGACCCGCTGCTGCACCGCATTATTTTATCTTTGCGCGATTGGGGGCGGGATTGTTGGTGCAAGCCGGGGGTGGATAACACTTGCAAAAACCGCTTTAGCCGCCAACTGGGCAAATTGCCCTTCGGCTATGACCATAAATATACCTATTCCCATGCCGGATATAATTTGAAAATTACCGATTTTCAAGCCGCATTAGGGGTCAGCCAACTTAAAAAATTGCCTGCTTTTTTGGCTAAACGGCGCCAAAATGCCGCGTTCCTGGCGGAAAAACTGGCGGATTTGGCCCCCTTGTTTATTTTGCCGCAAACCGCCGCGGGGGTGGAGCCGTCTTGGTTCGGGTTTTTGCTTTCGGTCAAGGATAGTGCCCCTTTTACCAAGCAACAACTGGTGGAGTATTTGGAACAAAACGGCGTGGGCACGCGCCAATTATTTGCGGGCAACCTTTTGCGCCAACCGCTGATGACGGACAACGCCTATCCGGTGCGTATAGCGGGGGAAAAACTAAAGTATTCCAACCAATTAACCGAGCATGATTTTGCCTTGCTCCCCAATACGGAATTTATTATGAACCACACTTTTTGGGTGGGCACGTTCCCGCGGTTGGGGGAAAAGGAACTCACCAAAACCGTGACCCTGTTGCACCGCTTTGCCGGAGCCCTGCCATGAAGCCCCGCGTATTATTAACCGGCGGAACCGGGTTTATCGGCCGCAGTGTGTTGCGCGTACTGGGGGATTTGTATGATTTTGCGGCACCCTCCCGCGCGGAATTAAATGTAAACGATTTGGCTTCCGTACGCGCTTATTTGGCCGGGAAACAGTTTGATGTTTTACTGCATTGTGCGCTCAATTCTCCGCTCCACAATCCGCAAGATAAGCCGGAAAACACGCTAGCTTTGACGTTGCAGGCGTTTTTTAATTTAACCGCCTGTCAGGCGCATTTCGGCAAAATTTTATATATCGGCTCCGGCGCGGAGTACGATAAACGCCGCGATATTCACTTGGTGCGGGAAGAAGAAATCGGGCAGTATATTCCGGCGGACCCGTACGGGCTTGCCAAATATACGCTTAACCAACTGGCCCGCCAAAGCCAAAACATTTACAACTTGCGCATTTTTGGCTGTTATGGGCCGACGGACGCCAAAACTAAATTTATCCGGGACGCCATAGACTGCGCACTAGCCGATACGCCTATTACTATCCGGCAAGATTGCCTGTTTGATTATTTGTATGTGGACGACCTGGCCCGCCTGATTGCGTGGTTTATAGAAAATACACCGCAACACCACGATTATAATGTGGTTTCCGGCCGCCCGGTGGCGCTGTCTGCTTTGGCAAAAACGGTGGCCCGCTTAACCGGCCATACGCGCGGTATCCAAATAGCCAAACCGGGGCTCAATAAAGAATATACCGCCTCTAACGCGCGGTTATTGGCGGAAGTAAAAAACTTTGCATTTACCCCGTTGGACGAAGGCATTTCCCGCCAGCTGGCTTGGCAGAAAGAATATGTTAAACAAACTCATTAACCGCCTAAAAAACCTGTTCCCGGGCCGCCAACTGGGCGCGTATGCCTTGGTGGGGGCGTGGAATACATTGTTCGGCTACGGCCTGTATGCGGCGTTGGTGTGGGGGCTGGACGGTAAGCTGAAATTTGCCTATATGTGGGCGAATGTGCTTTCCAACTTTATTGCCATTACGCAGGCATTCTTTTTATACAAATTTTTTGTTTTCAAAACCAAGGGGCATTATTGGCAAGAATACATCAAATGTTGGATGGTGTACGGCGCGGCGGCGCTTATCGGCCTGGCGGTTTTGCCGCTACTGGTGGAAACGCTCCGCGCGCTGTTGCCGTTAGCCTATAAAACCTATGCGCCTTATGCGGGGGGCGCGCTCCTGACCGCGCTGACGGTTTTATGCAGTTTTTTGGGACTTAAAAATTTTTCGTTCCGCACGGTGGAAAACGGCCTGCTTTCCCGCGTGAAAGAGCGCTGGGCCTTGCAAACCCAACCCCAACGGCGCGTGATGTTTTTGGGCCTTATTTTGGCGGCGGGTTTTTTAATAGCGCTGGCCGTGTGCGCTTTGGGGCTGATACTCCATTGGCAATACTATCCGTACACTACTTTTTTGTTTGACCCGCGCTACCGGTTTACGGATTTATACGAAACACTCATTTTGGCTAGAGGCCATACGGCCGGATTAAATTATTTCCCGCTTTTAATGGGTTTTATGCGGGCGGTATCGCAGGGGCCGGAGCGTATTTTATGCGCGGTTTTTGTCAGCCTGTGGGTGGCTTTTTATGTAAGCATTGTTTACAAAGGCTTGCCGCAACTGCCGCATAAAGCCGGGTGGACGGTATTGTTGGCGGTGGGGAGTTTCCCTTTATGGTTTTTGGCGGATAGGGCCAATTTGGAAGGGTTTGTGTTTATGGCCTGTGCGGGGTTTGTTATCAGTTTTTGGCGCGGGCGGATGAATTGGGCCGCCTTTTGGTTGGCATTGGCGGTAAATATGAAGCCGCATCCGGCAGTTTTTATGGTGCTTTTCCTGCGGGATAAACAATACAAAGCCTTGGCCAAATGCTTGGTTTTATGCGTACTAATAGGGGCCTTGTGCAGTTGGGCCGCCCATTTTGATTGGCTCGCCTTTCAAAGAAATGTGCAAACTTTTTCCGATTGGCAACAATTTTTGCCCTTTGGGTTGGAATTTTCCCACACGTTTTTTAATTTACTGCGCCTGCCTGTCTTTTTAGCCACGCAAAACGGCCTGCCGGAATCGTGGCAGGCTACGGCCGCTTTCTCCCGGTTGGTGGCGCCCGGTTATGCCGTGGTTATGCTCGGGCTGTTTGCCTTTATCAGCGCGCAGGTGGTGTTTTTGAGGCCCGCCTTTTGGAAAGCCCTTTTACTGCTTACATTGGCGGAAGTGTTTTTTCCGTTTGTATCGCACGATTACACGCTTATCCATTTAATTTTGCCGGTGCTGTTCTTTTTGAACGCGCCGCCCATGCCGCCCAAACAAAGCGTATTTATTACCGCGTGTTTGGCGGTGTTGCTAATCCCTATGAATTTTTGGACTCATTCTTTTTATCATTCCCTAAAGTATGATTTAGTGCTTAATGCGGGCACGTTTTTGCGCCCGCTGGCGGCGGGAGTTTTGCTGGCGTATTTGCTGAAAGATTTTTCTTTCGCCCGCTTGAAAACAGGCATTAAAAATTATTTTTTCGCAAAAAAATAACACACAAGGCTTTCAAATTATGTATACTTGCAGAATGTGTTTTTTAGAAACACAAGCCTATTTTATCTTGTACCCGCAAATAAAATAAGGAGTATACATGACAGAGAAATTAATTGAGTACATATCCTTAATTAACGACCGTTTTTTAGGATATGTTTTGATGGCCGCACTGGTCTTTTGCGGAACGTACTTTACACTGGCCTTGCGCGGCGTGCAGTTCGCCCGCCCCAAAGAATTTTGGAAACTGATTACAGAGCGGGCCGGATATTCCAAACAAAAAGGGAGTATTTCGTCTTTCCAGGCATTTGCTATCAGCACGGCCTCGCGCGTGGGGACCGGCAATATCGCCGGGGTGGCTATCGCCATTACGGTCGGCGGGCCGGGCGCTATTTTTTGGATGTGGCTGATTGCCGTTATCGGCGCGGCTTCCGCATTTGCGGAAAGCACCCTGGCGCAAGTGTATAAAGTAAAAAAAGGCGCGCATTTTATCGGCGGCCCGGCGTTTTATATGAAAGACGCTTTGGGTAAACCGTGGATGGGCGTGACGTTTTCCGTCATCATTACGCTTACGTTTGCGTTTGTGTTTAACTCCGTACAGGCTAACACGATTGCGCAATCTTTGCAAGCCTCTTTTCAGGTTTCTCCGGCCGTCACCGGGGGCGTGCTGGCCTTTTTGACGTGTGCCATTATTTTTGGCGGTTTGCGCCGCGTGGCTAAATTTTCCGCGGTGATTGTACCTGTTTTTGCACTGGGTTATATAGCCGTCACGTTAGTAGTGCTTGCGTGTAATTTTGAAAAAATCCCGGCCATTTTCCAACTGATTTTTACGGATGCGTTCTCTTGGCAGAATGTGGCGGGGGGAACCTTGGGCGCAACGGTGATGACGGGTGCGCGCCGCGGGTTGTTTTCCAACGAAGCCGGTATGGGCTCCGCCCCCAATGCGGCGGCTACGGCCAACATCTCCCACCCGGTGCGCCAAGGCTATGTGCAGGCGTTTAGCGTGTTTGTGGATACGCTGGTCATTTGCAGTTGCACGGCGCTAATTGTGCTGTCTGCCGATTATACGGCCCTAGCGGGGGAAGGCATTACGCTTACCCAGCAGGCCTTGGGGCAAACTTTGGGCGGCGCGTTTAGCAACGGGTTTATTTCTGTTAGTGTTCTTTTGTTTGCTTTTACCTCTATTATCGGCAACTATTATTACGGGCAGGCCAACGTGCAGTATTTAACGCACAGCCGCCGCGTACTGGTTTTGTTTAGAACACTGGTTGCGGGCATGGTGTTTTTGGGCTCCGTCGCCCAGCTGAAACTGGTGTGGAATTTGGCCGATTTGTTTATGACTTTTATGGCACTGCTTAACATTACGGCAATTTTAATGTTGCGTAAACAAGTGTGCGCCGTACTGGCCGATTACCGCGCCCAAAAAGCCAAAGGCATCCAAAACCCGCAGTTTAACCCGGCGCTGGTGCCGGAGGTGCGCGGGGCGCACGCGTGGGAAAACACGCCCGGCGCCACCGGGGAAAAAGCCTAACCTAAAAAAGGTGCTTTTATTCCTGCTAAAAAAAATAGTATTATATATACAGAAGTAAAAAATCTATGGAGGATAGTAATAACTATGATTAAAGTAGGTATTAACGGTTTTGGCCGTATCGGCCGTTTCGTGTTCCGCGCGGCCCAAGAACGCAATGATATTGAAATCGTCGGTATTAACGATTTGTGCCCGGTTGATTATTTGGCTTATATGCTCAAATACGATACCATGCACGGTAAATTCAACGGCACCGTGGAAGCGGACGTTGCAAACAGCCAGCTTATCGTAAACGGCAAAAAAATCCGCGTCACCGCTTGCAAAAACCCGGAAGAATTGGCCTGGGATAAAGTGGGCGCCGAATATGTGGTAGAATCCACCGGTTTGTTCTTGACTCAAGAAAAAGCGCAGGCTCACATTAAAGCCGGTGCTAAATATGTGGTTATGTCTGCTCCGTCCAAAGACGCTACCCCGATGTTCGTCGTTGGCGTGAACGAAAAAACCTACGTTAAAGGCACCCAATTTGTGTCTAACGCTTCTTGCACCACCAACTGCTTGGCTCCTATCGCCAAAGTTTTGAACGACAAGTTTGGTATTAAAGAAGGTTTGATGACCACCGTACACTCCACCACCGCCACCCAAAAAACGGTTGACGGCCCGTCTATGAAAGACTGGAGAGGCGGCCGTGCCGCTTCCGGCAACATTATTCCTTCCTCCACCGGTGCTGCTAAAGCCGTGGGTAAGGTAATCCCGGAACTTAACGGTAAATTGACCGGTATGTCTATGCGCGTACCCACCTTGGACGTGTCCGTCGTGGACTTGACCGTAAACTTGGCTAAACCTGCCACCTATGCGGAAATTTGCAAAGCCATGAAAGACGCCTCCGAAGGCGAATTGAAAGGTATTTTGGGCTACACCGACGAAGCCGTTGTGTCTTCCGACTTCTTGGGCTGCCCGTTGACCTCTATTTTTGACGCCAAAGCCGGCATTGCGTTGACCGATACTTTCGTTAAAGTAGTTTCTTGGTACGATAACGAAATCGGCTATTCCAACAAAGTGTTGGACCTCATTGCCCACATGGCTTCCGTCAACAAATAAGTTGATTTAGCCGCATAAAGGCGGGCCCGCAAGGGCTCGCCTTTTTTGTCTGTAAGCGGGATTTTGCTATGGTAAAATAGGTAAAAACGAAACATATTTTCCGGCTTTTATTTTACGCAGAATTTGCTACAATACAAAAAACAAGAGGGGGTTTTATGAAAAAATATTTTGCTGTTTTTGCCGCCGTTTTATTGGCGGCTCCGTGCGTGTTTGGCGCGCAGGCGCGCACGTTGCGCGTGCAAGCCGCGGCCGAGGTGCAAGTGCCGCCCAACCGGGTCACCATTACCGTCGGCGTATCGGCCCAAAATGCTAACTTAAAACAAGGGGCCGAAACGTTGCAGAAAACCACGGCGCAAATTTTGCAGTTTTGCCGCCAATGGAATATTAAAGAGAAAAACTTGCAAACGCAAAATGTGTCCGTCTATCCGCAATATCCCGGGGAGTATTCGCCCAAGCAAACCCAAACGCTCTACCGTTTGAACCAAACTTTGTCCGTCACGCTGGAAGATTTAACCCAGTACGATAAAATTTTATACGGTTTACTGCAAAACGGAGCTAATCAAATAGAAAATGTGGAGTTTTATTCTTCCCAAGAGGCTAAATACCGCCAAAATGCGTTGCGCCAAGCCGTTCAAAAAGCGCGCGAAAAAGCCGAAATTTTGGCGCAGGAAGCCGGCGTAAAGCTGGGCAAAGTGCTTACGGTGGAAGAAGAAAATGCCTCTTTTAGCACCTTTGCAAACGCCAAACAGAACCTTTTTGCGGCCGATTCGGGCGCGCAAAACACGTTGGCTGTGGGCCTAGTTTCTGTGCGTGCGCAAGTGGGGGTTGTGTATCAGATAAATTAATTCTCCGTCGGAGCGCATTTCAAAAAGTCCTATGTAAAATTTTTACATAGGACTTTTTATTTTTGAATTTCCGACGACAAATACATAAAATATTATAAGTAAATGGATTTTACATATCTAATTAGGACAGGAAAAAGAAAATGAAAAAAATATTAATTAGCCTTTTGGCACTGCTGGTACTGCCTGGCTTGGTGAGTGCGCAAAGCAAAAAGCAAATCATCAAGCAAGTGGAACAAAGAGTGCAAAGCGCTGTAAAACAACAGGCTTTGCGCGGTTCCGGCGCGGCTGTTAAAGGGGCCGCTAAAAAAGCCACCCAGGCTACCGCTAAAAAAGCGACGCAAGCCACCGCCAAAAAAATGGCGGCCCAGGCTACCGCTAAAAAAGCCGTAGCGCAAGCCTCTGCCAACAAAGGAACCCAATTTGCCGCCAGAAAAGCGGGGCAAGTAATGGAAGAACGCGCCTTGCAAGCCCGCAAAAAAATGCACACCAGCACGCTTTCTCCCCAAGAGCGCGAAAAACAGATGGACGGACTCCTGCGTGCCCAGTTATTCGGGGATGAACCCATTTTTACCGCTACCTCTTATGCGGCTTTGCGCAAGCAAATGAACTCTTTGGATGTGGCTATTGCTAACAAGGATATCCAGCTGGCTCCTGCGGGGCGGTTATCCAAAGAAACCCGCCGTATCAATACGGGGTTGGCCCAGTATATGTTGCAAAAAGCGGATATTAAAGAGCAGATTATTAAAGGCTATGCGCTGACGGATTCCTTTTTGGAAGGATATTACTTGCGCCGGGTTTACCCGTATTTGTCTAAACCTACTTATCAGGCGGATAAATCCGGGCACATGTACCGCGGTATTTATATGACGGTGGACGAGTTGGCTTCTACCTTAAAAACCGGTTTTTTAACCAAAATGAATACCTGGTCTACCGGGGCCAAAGACGGCAAACAAATTATTAGTTTTTCCACCTCCACCGGGGAAGCAATGAGCTATATTTTCCAATCGTCCGGGAACCACCCCAACGGCATTGGTGTTGTGTTTGAAGTGGACCGCGATATACCCGGTTTGGAATACTGGGAAGACGCGGACCTTAACTCCACCAAAACAATCTATCACGGGTATCAGGATATTCCCGCCAACCGCATCCGCAACGTGTATGTGTATGGGGAATACGGCCTGGAAAGTTTAGTGGAAATTTTGATTAAAGCCCAAAAAGGCCAAGTAAGAAGCAACAAGCAGTGGGTGTCTGTATTTGACGGTGGGGCTTTCGGCGGATTTTCCCGCTAAAAAATTTAAGCGGACTCGCCCGGTATTATAAAAACCCGGGCTTGTTCGCTAAGGGTACAAGATAGGCGGAGTGTAAAAGCTCCGCCGTTTTTTTTATTTCCGGGCGTGTGGCGTGGAACGCCTTCCTATTTGTAATCAAAAAAATACCCCTGCTTTTTACGGCAGGGGTTTTTGAAAAATGCGGTTTTTATTTGACGGCCGGTTTATCTAAATCCGCCTTGGAAACCAAAGATTTTACTTTAGCTTGCTTAAAAATATGGCTGAAAGACAACGCCACGCCCACATATACATTTTCCCCGCGGGGGCCCATATATTTGCCTTGGGCCGTATAATAATTGACAAACGGGGCAATATACACTTCTTTGAACATCTGCACTTCTACGCGCGCGTCCAGCTCAAATTCGTAATCCAAATCGGTCGCTTGGCGGCGGGATTCGTGCAAATAATCGCGGAACAGGGCGGAAAATTGCGCTTTTACGCCCTCACGCATGGGGGCTTCCAACCGCAGGCCCGCTTCCCAGGCCAACTTTTCCGAAGACGGATTATACGTCTGGTCCGATTCGCCCACTACCGCCGCATACAAGGCTTTTAAGTAGTTTCCGTCAAAAAGTTTGGCACCCAACATACCGCGGTAAATTTTGCGGCGGGGGGAATTGGCCAATTTGGTAAATTCGGTCTCGTAGCCGATGTTGGCAAACGGGCCGGCTTCAAACCCGCCCAAAAAATCGTTGGCGTGCCAAAGGCGTTGCGTGTAGCCGGTGGTGAACAAAATGCGGTCGGCATTTTCGTTCGTCAGGTTTTCTCCGTCCACGGGGCGGATGCGCGTGCGGCCGTAATCCATCAGCAACGTGTTGGACCAGAGCCAATTTTGGGAATAATAATCGGCTAATCCGTGGAACGTGCCCGTTAAACTGGTTTGGGAATCCGCCGTCAGGCGGGCATCCGGGAAGCCCTGGTATTCTTTGGCGTAGCGGACCTCGGTAGACGTGGCATTTAAGGCCAGTTTTTTAAGTTCCACTTGCCAGCCGCTCCTGTCCTCTTTTTGGGCAAAAGCAGGCACGGCCGCCGCCACAATAAGGGGCAAAACGGCATATTTTACAAATTTTAACATGTGTTCTCCTATAATAAATTTGCAGCTTTGGGCGGAATTATCCGCCTGTATATTGTAGTTAATTTGGGGCAAGCGCCGCAATTTTTGCGGTTGCAGAGTGACAAGACGCTCCAAAAATAATAAAATATATACGGAAGGGAAAAACCTAATACCCTTACTCTAGATGTTAATTAAGGAAGAATATTAAGATTATGCCTAAAAATACAGACTTTTGCAAAATTGTCGCGACCATCGGTCCCGACACCAGCGATGAAAAATCTATTGACGCGTTGGTACAAGCGGGTGTGTCCGTGTTCCGCTGCAACTGCAGCCACGGCTCCTTGCCTGAATATCAGGAAAGAGTGACCAACATCCGCAAGATGGAAAAAAAATATAACTGCACTTTGGGTATTCTGTTTGACTTGCAGGGCCCGAAACTCCGCGTGGGTACCTTCAAAGACTACCGCATTAAACTGGCCGAAGGGGATAAATTCCGCTTGGATATGAACCCGGAACCCGGCGACCAAACCCGCGTATGCTTGCCCCATAAAGAAATTTTTGCCGCTATGAAACCCGGCTTGGAACTGCTCCTGAACGACGGCGTAGTGCGCTTGCGTGTAGATGCCTGCACCGCCGATACGGCCGACTGCACCGTGATTGCGGGTGGCGAACTTTCCAACAAAAAAGGCGTAAACGTGCCCGGCGTAAAATTGCCGCTTTCCGCGTTGACCGCCAAAGATAAAGAAGATTTGAAAATTGCCGAAATGTTAGGCGCGGACTTTATCGGTTTGTCTTTCGTACAGGAACCGCAGGACTTAATTGAATTGCGCAGCCTGATGAAATCCAAAGCCCACATTATCGCCAAAATTGAAAAACCCTCCGCCATTGAACACTTGCGCGAAATTATTGACCTGACCGACGTTATTATGGTCGCCCGCGGTGACCTGGGTGTGGAAACCAGCCCGGAATTGGTGCCGGTTTTGCAAAAGAAGATTGTTTCCGGCTGCCGCAAAGCGGGCAAACCGGTTATCGTGGCTACCCAAATGTTGGAATCTATGGTTCACAACATTATGCCCACCCGCGCTGAAGCCTCCGACGTTGCCACCGCCGTTTATGACGGTGTGGACGCGGTAATGCTCTCTGCCGAAACCGCCCAGGGCGACCACCCGGTTGAAGCCGTCACCACCATGCGCCGCATTATTGAAACCGTGGAAAACGACCACCGCTACCGCAAAGGGCTTTCCTTGTTGGAACGCCGCAACGATACCACCAAAGAAGGTGCCATCACTGCGGCCGCCGGCGTGGTTGCTACCAATATGGATACCGCTAACGTAATCGTCACGTTTACGGATTCCGGCTCCACCACCTTGCGCGCTTCCCAACAGAGAAACGGCGGCTTGCCTATTTTGTCCTTAACGCCGAACATCACCACCGCCCGCCAAATGGCTGTGGTTTGGGGTGTGACACCTATTTTGGTTGAAAACTTGCGCAATTTTGATGATATTGCCATCGAAGCCAAAAAGGCCGTCTTGGCGCAAAAATTGGCCCACCCGGGCGATAACATTGTAGTGACTGCCGGTATTCCTTTTGCACAAAAAGGTACTACCAACTTGCTCTATGTGGTGGCCATCTAACAAGCAGTTTTAACGCTAAAAAGGGGTTTGCATTTTTGCAAGCCCCTTTTTTGCTATACTGTTAGATATTTGGTTGTAAAGGAGCGGATATGTTTTTATTAGTAATTGCAGTTGCCGGGTTGATTTTTTGGTTGATTGCCACGCAAGAAAAAATTGCCTCTTTGCGTTGGCGGGTGGAACGGTTGGAAAAACGCTTGGAACAGCAAGCGCCGTCTGTTAAACCCGCCCCGAACGCCCCGGCGGCGCCTGTAATGCCTGCTCCTGCCATGCAAGCGGCACCCGCTCCGGCGGCGCCTGTACTATCTGCGCAACCGGTTCAGCCTGCCTCTGCCCCGCAAGCGGCGGCCCCGCAAACTGGTGCGGCGGCGGTTGCTCAAGCGCCCAAACCTCTGCCGCCTGTGCCCACACAAAACGCGCCCGCCGCAACACCCTTTTCGCCCGTTAAACTGCTTTCTTGGGTGGGGGGATTTGCCTTTTTATTGGCGGCCATTTTCGGCGTGAAATACTCTTTGGACCACGGCTTTTTATCGCCCACGTTGCGCTTTATAGGTTTACTGCTGGTGGGCGCGGCGGCGTGGATTAGCGGCCTGTGCATTAAAAAAGAAGCCTATGCCACCACCGCCCACACTTTAACGGCGTGCGGCGCGTGCGTGTTTTGGGCGGCCTGGTTTGCGGGATATGCGTTTTATCACATTATGGGGATGTACTGCGCGTTCGGTTTTATGACTTTAACGGCCCTCTTGGCCTTTGCCACCGCCGTATGGAAAAAAACCGCGTATATGGGCGTTTTGGCTCAAATAGCCGCATTTTTAGTGCCGCTACTCATGCACAAAACGCTGGGCGAACTGCCGTTTTTACTGGTTTATTTGGGCATTATCAATACGGCCGCACTGGCCTCCGCGTATTGGCATAAATGGAAACACCAGTTTATCCTGTCTGCGGTGTTGACGGGGATTTTTATGTTCGGGCTAGGGATAGCACCTTCCTCAAGCCAGTCCTCTGTATTCATGGCGGCGGTGTTCTTTTTCTGCGCCTTGTATGCGGCGGGCGGCGCGTTGTTAAAAAGCGGCTCCGTTTTGTTGGTTTCTTTTATCTGTATGACGTTTAGTATGCTTTTTATGTCGGACGATTACACGGCCCCGTTTGTGTGGGCGGTGTTGGCCAACGCCTGTTTTGTGGCCGTTCCTTTTGTGCGTAAGCGGGATTTTTTGAGCAACCGTTTGGTATGGGGCGTGGCGGCGGTGGCCGGGTTTTGGGCGTTCCTGGTGCTTGCTATCGGCTTGAGCCTGTCCAACGGATTGGTTGCCTTTATTTTTGCGGGGGTGTATGCCGCCCTGGCGGCCTATGCGTATAGTTGGAAAGAACGCGAAGAGCCGGCGTATAGCGAGCGCCTGGCCTGGCTGTCCGCTACGGCGGTAATACTGTTAAGTATCGCCATTACCCAACAGTTTGAAAAAGCCGGCCTGACGACGGCTTTAGCCTTGGAAGGGTGCGCGTTGGTATGGCTTCAAAAATGGCTCCGCGTGCCGGTTTTGTCCGCTTTTGGCAAATGGATTTTAACGGTGGCTACGGTGCGCCTGGTGCTTAATCCGGCCGTACTGGAATACAGTATGCCCAAAAGCATTTTTAATTGGTTTTTGTATATTTACCCCACTTGTGCGGCCACGGCTTTTTTGGCGGCGCAAGGGTGGCCCGATAAAGAGCAAAAAATCAATATTAGTTGGTTGCATGCGTTGGGCGGGCTGATTTTGTTTGCGTTGGTTAATTTGGAAATTGCCGTCGCCTACTCCACCGGTACCCGTATTTCTTGGAATATTTTAGGTTCCTTTGCCGAGGCTACCGCCTACACCGTGGCGTGGCTGTTGTGTGGCGGAATTTGCCTGTGCGTGGCCCTGCGCCAAAAGAGCGTGTGGCTCAACCGTTGCGGCTTTGCATTAATAGGTGCGGCGGTTTGTAAATTGTTCTTGTATGACGTCTGGCAGCTGCCTTTAGGGGCACGGGTGCTTATTTTGTTAGGGGTGGCCGTGGTGTTGATTGCGCTTTCCTTTATGTATCAGCATTTTTGGGCCAACAAAAAACAACAGGATTAGAGGATAAAAGAATGAATTTTTTGTGGAGCTTATTAGGGGCGTTATTGCCGGCCGCGGCCGGAATGTTGGTGTTGGTAATAGGCGCCTTTTGTTCCTTGTTTTCCTTAGATGCTAACAGCCAAATGGGGCCCGGGATTGGGCTTATTTTTGTGGCGGCGGCTATCCGCTTGCTGGATAGGAAAAAGCGCTTGATGTTAGCGCCCCGGCCGTAGCCGCGCAAAACCCTTTGCAAAAGCACTTGTATTAGTATGAATGGCCCCAGAGCATGTCCCCGGGGCTTTTTATTATGCCCAAACACCTGCTAGGCGTTTTTTTGTTTTCTAACAACGCTATATATATTTTGCGCCAAAACGGCATTTTAGGCCGGATTTTGGGGAATTTTGCCTATAAATAAACTTTTTGTCCTATCCTGTTCTTGCGTGCCTGCCTATCCTTTGCCGGAAAATTTACCCATAAATAAACCGGGCGTAATATTCTTACCGTTTTTATTGGGCAGATTTTTAGGGGGGAGTCTATAAATAAAAACTCCGGCGCTCGGGATATGAAGTTGTATATCCTAACCGTTTTATTCCCACAATAAAAAACCCCGGCACTTGGGGTGCCGGGGTAAAATCAAACCACTTTACAGCTTAATGGGCGGGATAATCCAACAACATGGAGTTGCGGCGGGTCAGATTATCCAACGGCCACTGGCTGTTGCCCTTTTTGGGGTCGGTCTTTTCCGTCTTGCCGGAGGATGCCTTAACCGATTGTTTTTCGGCCGGCGGGGTTTCCCGCATAAAGTCTTCGTACAAGGCATCCATTTTGGCTTTCAATTCGTCAATACGTTTTTCGGTAATCGGCTGACCTTTTTTGCCGTTTACTTTGGCGTATTTTTTCAAGTCTTTTAACGCTTGGGCGTAATAGGTTTGGAAATCCTTGCGCATACCGTCGTAATACTTTTTGTCTTTCATTTCTTTCATCAAGGTTTCCAATTCGCGCTCAATCGCTTTGGCGCTTTCATACGCACGCACGTCAGAGCCGGTAAATACGCCGCGGGCAGGGTCTCCGCCAAAGGCTTCGCGCATACTATCCCACAGGGAAAGTTTCACTTCCGGCAGATATTTTAGCGTTGCCGAGTTGACGGTGGCGGTTTTGAGCTTCATAACTTTTACAATTGCCGCGCCGTCTTTGGCTACTTGGTTTACCTTTGCCGTGGGAATACGGCTGGCCGTCATCATATCTTTTACCGCACCGAGGGCGTTTTCCAAGCGGGCCAAATCACCCTGGTGCATATAGGCTTCCATTTGGTCCACCAGCGTTAAGTAGCTGGGGTCTTTAATGTTGCCCGCCTGCAGTTTTAAGCCTTGGATAAACTGCCGCATTTGGTTATCGGAAGATACCATAATGCCGGAGGTAGAGGCAAACAACTGGTCCGCTTCCCGGCGCAAGGCATCCGAAACGTCGTTGCGTTTGAGCATGGCACGGAAAGTAGCCACAGACTGGCGGAAAGATTGCAATTCTTCCGATACCATACCCACATCTACGGCGGTATTATCCAATACGGCTTTCAAGCGGTTGTTCGTCCAAACCATACGGTTCATTACGCTTTGCAATTTTTCTTCCGAGGTTCTCGCACGCGCATAACCCTGTACGGATTTGGCCACTTCTTCCACTTCTTTGGAAAGCGCTTCCATATTGCTCTTTACTTGGTCCGGTTTGAATTTCAAGCGTTCCAAGATGTTGTCGTTCTTATCAATATCTTCCTGGGTCAGCACGGCCGATTTAGCCAACCGGCTGAAGCCTTCTTTAATCATTCCGCTGTTTTGCGCTAACAATACACAGGAGATTAAGAACGGCACCACAGCCGCCAAGCGGTAGATGGATAAGTCAATCGGCGCACCTTTTTTAATTTCTTCGGCGCTCGGGTCCGCACCAAACTGGCGCAAGATGTCGGCCACTTGGTCGGCGTATTGGCCTAATTGGTCGGCCGCGGCGGTTTCCTTGAACAGCAGGAACAACGCGGCGATACTGGCAATCGTAAAGAACCCTTTGGCGTTGAAGCGGTTATAAGCGGCGGCGGCTTCCATTTTCATAGCGGCTTCGTCACTCTTTAACTGTTTCATTTGGGCCTCTTTTTCTTCGGCCGATAACGCTTCGTTATTGCGCACATTTTCGCGCTCTTTCTTATAATAGGACGCCACATGGTTCATCATACGCGTATTTTCGGACACACCGAACGTAGGCGTTGCCAAGTACATTAAGAGCCAGGAGGTCAACATACCTACCGAGCCGAAGGGGCTAGTCATAAACAGCCCGATACCGGTGGCCATGAGCGGCAGGGAAAGACCCGTTAATTGGTCGTCCGTAATTACTTTTTGTTTAATCAGGCGGTCCGCCATTTTGCGTACCAACCAGCTGATAAACAACCCGCTCGCGCTGATAGCTAACGCCGTATCCGGTTCGTACAACATACCGGCCATTACACCGATAGCTACGGAGTTGATAGGCGCATAGGCTTCATAAATTTTACCCAAACGGCTGGTAATAGGATACAACGGTTCCTTAAATTCCTTTTGATATTTTGCTTTTTGTTGTTTTTTAGCCAATTTGGCCGCGCGTTTAGCCGCCGCTTTTTGGGCTTTGGCTTCCGCTTTGGAAACTTGCTCGTGCGGCTGGGCTTTGGCTTGCGCTTTAGCTTTGTTGGCCTCTTGTTTGGCGGCCACATGTTCGGAATGTAAGCGGCTGTTGCGCAACATCCAAATACCGGCTAAAGACAGCGCCCCCATAACAGGTACCAACATGGACCAGTTCGGCTTTGCCATGTCCGCAGGCAAGACATCAAAGTTTCTGCATACGGAAATAACCAACGCGGGGATAATCGTCACCAGTAAGCGCGATAACCCTTTGGTAGTGGTAAATGCCATATTCTTGGAGGAAAATACCGTAGAATCCGAATACGCATTTTTTAATACCGGGCTGGCCAAGGTGCTAAACAAGCTGGCGGTAATAATAGCCGTAGCCATAAATAACAGCGGAATAGCCAGCGAGGTTTTGGCCGCATCAAAGTTAAAATACATCCCGTCGGCCACGCCCACGGCGGAAATAGCCGCCATGGTGTACAGGCCCGCTCTAATCATATTATAGAACCCGTACTTATTGATTAACGGTTTAAGGATGTTTACCACCAAGGGGGAAATATACCCAAATCCGCTCATCAGTACAATCATTACGTCCGAGGAGAACATCTTTTTGAACTGGCTGCTTAACGAAGCACCCAAGTCCGCCCCGGCCACCAAGGCCACCACTTGCATTAAGTTTTCAAACTGGTCGGACTGTTTGAGCGGCAATACGGCTACGCGCTCAAAGCTGTTCGGGCGGGAAAGCACATAAGACAACGAGCTTAATTCCGAGCCTTTCAAGTCCGTTTCAAACACGCGGTGGCGTGCGGCCTTTTCCCAATCGCGCAAGCGTTTGGGGTTGTTCTGCACAAAAGGCACACCGTCCAAAAAGTTGGGTTGCGTTTTGAACAACTGTTTGGGGTACGGCATTTTACTGCGTTGAATTTCGCGAATGTTGGACGGAGAGAGCTTAAACTGCCCGATTTCGTCCAATACCATTTGGAAGCCTCTGGGAATAACAACGCTCTGTTTACTGCCCAAAATCAAGTATACTTGCGGTTGGGCAGACGTGGTCCCGTCGGCACCGCGTACATATACCGGCAGTACATCCCGGTAGCGGGTGTTGCCCCAGAAAGTTTTGCTGGTGCGGGGGGCAAGTACGCCGCGTACGTCGTTGGCGGAATAAAGCACGGACTGCAATTTCTGGCTGTCCACCCCAACCAACTGGTCTTCCGTCACACCCACAGAAAGCAGTTGTTCTTCCGCAGGCACCATACGCATACGGTTTTCCTGCTCGTTCATCATGCGGATAATCGCTTCCGAAATTTCAATATTATCTTCGCCGCTTAATTCCATTCCTCCATCGGCTTTTACGCCTAAGCCGGAATGGACCCGCAATACTTCCGCCGCCGTGGGTGCTTTATACCCGGCGTTTACAATGCGGTCGTGGGCCGTAATCTTTTTGTCCGCGCTGGCGGCACTGGCCATAATCCAAATTAAATCCGCGCGGGAAGGATTCAGCTGTTTTAAGATGAAATCCGCTATGGTGTTGGATTTCTTTTCCGCCGCTTGCGGGTTTTGATACTGCGCTTGCGTGGAAACAAAGTTGTAGTTTTGGGCAATCGTGTACAGCTTGCTCCCTTTAGGCGCATCTTCTTCGGGCTCCAGGTCTTTTACCTCGCCCGTTTTGGGGTTATACGCCACTTGGTGATAAGTATAAGAAACATCTGTACCGCGGCGTTTAGCCAACGCTTGCGCAAAATTGGTAGAAGCCAACCATTTGGGCGTTAAATTGTATAAAGCCCCTGCCATGCGCCCTTTCCAAGAGGAAGAAGGCACATAAGCCGATTCGGTTTCCATCTGATAGCGTGAGGCTTGGGCGCGGGAGTCGCTCAAGTTGCTGGCAATGTTTGCCGCGTTTAAGGTGCCTAAAGTGCCTAACGCCGGGGTGGTGGCGCTAAATGTGCCTACCTGCGGCATACGGCCCATATTTCTCATGCCGCCTACGTTGGGCGTGCCTACTCTAAACGAGGCTCCGCTTAAACCCGCTTTCGCCAGTTCGTCCGAGTACA
>OQVL01000135.1_pt1 | contig 31037 bp, 14 predicted proteins | sample 1691501 | NCBI WGS metagenome assembly OQVL01 (sample SAMN03418253, study PRJEB22391) | human gut metagenome | biome: human-gut; feature: organic feature; material: feces | host: Homo sapiens | place: Tanzania | collected 2013-01 | reverse complement strand
CCGAGCTGGAACATATCTTCACCTGTGAGCTGGGCCCCGCCGATCACCCCGCTAATTTGCGCCGTCGACAGCGTGCTTAGCGCCCAGCCGCTGCGCTCGCGCGGCACCTGGGAGGCCACCAGCGCCATGGCGTTGGGAATATAACCGGAGGTTAAGCCCATGATCGCCCGCAGGATAAACAGCTGCCAGACGTTGGTGGCGAAGGCCTGCAGTAAAATGGCAATCGCCATCCCCAACGAGGCGCGCAGCAGCATGAGCTTGCGGCCTTTACGGTCCGCCAGGCTTCCCCACATTGGCGAGACGATCGCCGAGACAAGAAAAGTGACGCTGAAGGTCAGCCCCGACCACATCGATAGCGCTTCATGCGAGGTGACGCCGAGCTGGGAGACGTAGAGGGGTAAAAAGGGGAGAATTTGACTGATCGCCAGGCCGGTAAAAAAGCAACCAAACCAGACGGAGATGAGATTAACCTTCCAGGATTCCATAACTACGCGTATTCATTAATGATTTGCCAATTATTATCTAGCTTAGCAATTTCATCCCACTGGTGTACTACCATAGATGCGCTGGCGGTGAGTTTGGTGTTTTATGGCTGCGGATGAGAGCCTGACGAAGCATTTTCTGGTCATTTAGGCTGCTCATAGCGCTTTATGCTCAAAAGCAGAAGCCCTGCCCGCGCATGCCGAAATGAAAATGGTTGGCGTGAGCCGCGTTGTACTCTGGCCCCAGCGCGTTACCGAAGTAATGGCAACTGCTGCTCAACAGCGCCGCCAGCCAGGGGCGCGAAGTCTCGCTCCGCCAGCCCTGCAGGACGCTAACGCGTCTACCGTCCGCCAGACGGAAACCGCTGACGTCCAGCGCGTCCGCCGTGGCGTGTTCACTGCGCCGCCCTACGCGATCACGGATGTGGGGCGCGTTGTTGACAGCAGCAAGGTATCCGATCACCATGCGTTGCTACCCACCATGCAGGTCACAGAGGATGCACTGGCGTCACTGCCTGCGGGAGAGCGCAATGTGCTGACGCTGGTGATGGTGCGGCTGCTGTGCGCCATTGGTAAAATCCATCAGTATGAGGATACCGTCGTCCGGCTGGAGCAGGATGGCACAGTCTTTACCGCCAATGGGCGCACAGTGATAGAGCCCGGCTGGAGGGCAACGGAGAAAGCGTTCCTCTCCACGCTGAAACAAAAACCAGAGGCGAACGAACCGCCGGATACGCTGCCGACACTGACACAGGGACAGACCGTATCCGTTTCCCGTGCCGTGACAAAAGAGGGTTCTACCACACCGCCCAAGCATTTTACGGAGGACACGCTGCTCTCCGCAATGGAACACGCCAGTGCAGAGGAGTTTGCTGAGATCGAGGGCGTGGAGCGCACCGGTTTGGGTACACCTGCGACCCGCGCCGGAGTGCTGGAAAAACTGGTGAAAGGCGGCTTTCTGGAACGAAAGGGCCGTCAGCTTCTCCCCACGAAAAAGGGCCACAATCTCGTTGTGATCCTGCCGGAGAGCATCAAGTCCGCAAAGCTGACCGCTGAATGGGAGTCTGCGCTGAAAGAAGTCGAGCACGGCGCTCTATCCCCGGAGGAATTTCTGGCCGGCATTCAAAAGCAGGTGTCCGAGCTGGTGGCGTGTTATAAGAATGTGCAGGTGGAAACCGAACTGTTCGATGAGCGCGAGAGCATTGGCGCGTGTCCCCGATGCGGCGGGAGCGTCATGGATCGCAAGCTGAGCTTCCAGTGTACCAGGCAGGGCTGCGGCTTCACCATGTGGAAAAATGATCGATTCTTCAAGGATAAGCACAAGGAACTGACGAAATCTGCGGCGACGGCACTGCTGAAAAAGGGACGCGTAAAGATGTCCGGCCTATTCAGTGAAAAGAAAGGCACGACCTACGACGCCATTGTCGTTCTGGCGGATACCGGGCGGTATGTGAATTATAAGCTGGAATTTGAGAAAAAGGCAGAAAAACGCACAGCCAAATAAGGCTGTGCGTCATCGCAATTATTCCAGCAGATCGGCGTGGCTGCCGGTTCTTGCTGCGGTGAGGATCAACTCACCGTGGTCGATCATGTAGATCAGGAGCCAATCCGGTCGGATATGGCACTCGCGAAAACCGAGATAGTTCCCGGTCAGTGCATGATCTCGATGCTTTGCATCCAGTGGGCGTTCTTCCAGCAGCATTTGCAGAACATTCTCTAATTCCTGCATAGGAAGTCCACGCTTCTTTGCCAGCTTATAGTCCTTTCGGAACTTGCCGGTGGTCTGTAAGGTCAGCATTCGTTATCCAAGTCCTCCAGCAGAGCACGGGCAGAATCATAGCGCTTGGCGGAGATTTTTCCACTGGAAATGTCCCGCGCTTCCTGCATGGCGGCTTCGGTTTCTGCGTTAAACCGAGGCTGACGCACCTCAAAGGGTAATCCGCCAACCATTAAGGACTGATGCAGAAAAATGTTGATCGCGTCTGCAACGCTGATACCAAAGCTGCCGAAAAGCTGCTCCGCACCCGCTTTGGTTTCCGGTTCCGTGCGGATGTTGATATTTGCGGTTCTTGCCATACTGCATACCTCCTTCTTCTGTCTTTATTATAGCCAGAATGGCGCACAAATGCAACCAGTTGTTTTACAATTTACAAACTATTCAGAAAGGAACGACTATGAACGAAACAACCAAACGATTAGAACCCGTCCCGTTCGACACATTTGCCGAACATCTTGGACCCAAGCACGAAACTGTCAAGAATGCCGAGTACATTTTGAGCGACGGCACCATGCTGACCTCCATGCCGGATATTCCGTGGCTATATCAGTCTGCGGAGCATCTTGTGACCGGCGAAGCTGCTGTCCCCAAGGTCTACACTCCGGTGTACGCCGGTGCGTCAGACCTCCAGCCGTCTGCTTTTGATGAGATCGGCCCGCTGGCACAGCTCTCCCGTATTACTGTTGAAACCGTCCCGATGGGTCTGCCTGGATTTGGGCAGCGGCAGGAACGCGGTTTCGTGCTGGACAGCGGCTATGTGCTGCTGAACAGCGAACGCACCCCGGACGGCGGCTACAAAGCCGGTGCCGGAATGGATGGGATGTACATGATGACGGGTCAGGTCTTTCAGCCGTTACAAGACGAAAACGGCAGAATCGTCGCATTCATGGCACAGACGCCGGAGCGCGAAAAGCAGATCGTCCATCAGGGATACGCCATCATCGACCGGATGCAGGCAGGAGCCGTAGAGTTTGTGCTGGGCGAAAACCCCAGAGCGCCGCAGCCCTATGTCACATGGCGGCATACCATCGGGGATGCGCCCACGGACTTCTATTGGGGGCATTACTTCGGCAGCTATCACAAAGCAAAAGCGGATCTGAAAAACCGGGCAAAGGAGTACATCCAGATGTACAGCGAAGAAAAGCCGACTTCCGTTCGTGCGCAGCTTGCCCGGATGCAGCAGGAGCAGAAACAGGCATCCCCGAACCCTGCAAGAGTGCAGGAAGAACGATAACTACCATTTTGCGGGCGGTGCGGAAATGACGCGCCGCCCGCAGCGTTGAAGGAGGCAACCGAATGTCGAAAATACAAACGATTTCCGGCCTGTTTGCACATACCTGTGAACAGGTCACACATTCGCCGCAGGCGTGGATGGACTTCCTCACCACAGCGTCCCGGTTCTACAAAGCGTATGATTTTGACGATCAGCTCCTCATCTATGCCCAGCGCCCCAATGCTACTGCCTGCGCGGACATCGGGTTCTGGAATGATGAAATGCACCGCTGGGTCAATGCCGGAACAACGGCGATCGCCCTTATCCGCAAAGGCTACGGCGGCAAGCCGTATCTGTCCTATGTCCATGATATTGCAGATACCCACCCGGTCAAGGACGGCAAAACGCCGTGGATCTGGCAGCTGCGCCCGGAGCATGAAACGACGGTCTGTGAAATGCTGCGAGAGAAATTTGACGGTAATGGCGCAGACCTCGGCACCCTGCTGATGGATACCGGTGAAAAGCTGGCGCTGGAGGTCTGTGCAGATATGACACAGGACCTCATTTATGAAAAAGCGGACAGTTTTCTGGAGGAGTTGGACGATCTCAACATCGAGGTCGCATTCCGCAATCTGGTTCGCGCCAGCACCCAGTATGAACTGCTGACCCGCTGCGGTGTAGACCCTGCGGACTATCTGGATGAGGATGATCTGCGAGGTGTGACGGACTTCAATACCCCTGCCGTCCTTGCCTACCTTGGCACAGCGACCGCACAGGCAAGCCGTACAGCACTTCTGGAGGTCGGACGCACGGTGCGCCAAGCAGAACTCGACCTGCGAAAAAAAGACCTTGCAAAACCGCCGCAAGTCCTCTATAATGAAAACACGAACTTTACCACATTAGTGCGTGAAAGGAGCATGGAACATGGAGAAGTTGACTTACACCGAGCAGAAGGGATTTCTGGTGCCGGATCTGACGATGGACGAGATGCTGGAGCAGACACAGTTGGGACGCTTCGGGAAGCTGCGGGAGAAGTACCTGATGGAGCACCGCAAGGGACTGTACAGCTCGATGCTGATGACCGGCAAGCTGTGGACGCACCTGACGGAGATCGACCGGCAGGCATCGGAGATGCTGGATCGCATGACGGAGCAGCAGGCACAGACGATGGGCGTGACCGAGAAGCTGAAAGCGGAAAATCAGATGGCGTGGGTGCAGCAGATGAACAACATCCGCCACTCCGCGGAGGAAAGCGTACTGAGCGACCTGATCTACGCTTAACCGAAATCGACACACCGTTTTCCACACCGGCAGACTACGGTCAGGTATCCCTGTTCCGTACCCCGGAGGAACAAATTGAACAGATCGCAGATAGCGCAGAGGCACCCGCCCCTGCGCTTTTTGCTGCCAGCCTGACGGATTCCATCACGGACCATATCTTGGCGGCGGGCGGAAATGAGCGAAACAGCAGCCTGCGGATCTATGCCCGGTATCAGGCAGCGGACAGTGCCGGAAATATTGCGGCGTTTCTGAAAAAGGAATACGGTGTCGGCGGTCGTGGCTTCACTGTGGACGGCGCACCGTTTTCGCTGTGGTTCGATGAAACCGGTATCTGCATCGCTGCCGGAAAGGCGGCGCGATTTGCGCCGTCTGCGGTGCATTTCACATGGGAACAGGCAGAGCAGCGTATCCGAAAGCTGGTAGAGCGTGGCGCATACCTGCCCGCCGATCAAGTTCCTTGGGCGCGAGGCAATGAGTATAAGGAACTCTCACAAAACTTGTGGTACATGATGCAGGATACCGAAAGCGGCCCTAAAATCAAGGAATTGATGCCGGTGCTGTCTGACTTGTACGCCGGTCCGCCGTATGGGTTCCCGGATGCAACGAATCGCATTTTGGACACGCTGCAAACGCCGGACGGATTGAAAACCATTACGGATGAAGTGCGTGCGTTCTACTCTGCCTACGCCGCAGATCCTGAGCTTATGCGATGGAAGCGGTATGCTCCGGTGCGCCAGCTTCGGACGCTGGAGGAACTGGCGCAGCCTGCGAGAGTATTTGCGGCTGACCCGGATTTTCAGCCGGTCAAGGTCAGCTTTATCACGCAGGATGAAGTGGATGCGATGATTTCGGAGTATCCAGGCAACACAAAATATCGCCTTTCTGTATCCAGCTATTTCGCACTGCATCCGGACCGAAAAGAGCGTCAGGATTCGATGAAAGATCGCTTCGGGATCAGCGGTCAGGGGGATATAATCCGGGATATTTGGTGTGATGGTAAAGGGATGCGGCTGGAACGGTCAGACGGTAAAAAGTATGATACCGTTCTGCTCCACTGGCCGCAGGTGGAAAAGCGTATTTCAGAGCTGATCGCCGCAGACCGGTTTCTCACAGAGGAAGATAAACAGCAGATTCCAGACTACACGAAAAATGTTTTGGCACGGCGCATCGATCTGCTGTTTTCCTACGCTTCGGCGACCGCAGAGTGCCCCTATCAGCGGGGGGATAATTTCTCTGACAATACCCCGGAAATCGAAGCGATGCTTATGGAGCCGAAGGAAACCGAGCGCTTGCAGGTGGCTATGCAGAATGTTCTGCAAGGCATGACGCCGGAGGATCGCGGCTACGATGTCTGCATCCGTGCCTATGACAGTCTGACCGCATACCGAAACGGCACCTTTGACCTCTGGAAGTCTGATCCGGCAGTTCCTGCACGGGCCAAGCAAGAGAAAGCGCAGACAGCCGCACAAAAGCCGACCTCTGCACTGGATGAAGCTGCCCGCAAGCTGTTTCGAGGAACTGCACCGCTGGCGGACGGAGATCAGCTTTCCTTGGATATGTCCCCGCAGCCGACGCCGCCCGTAGAGCCGACCGAAGAACAGCCGAAGCTGCGTACCATCACCATCGATCTGACCGCACCGAGCAAGAAACCGGAAAAGCAGTACGATCTTGGCTATGGACATCTTGGCAACGGTATGACCGTTTGGAACAAAGCAGAGTTGGCCGATGGCGATTACAAGACTGTGGCACATATCCAGCCGGACAGGACCGTGACTTTCTACGAGGATATGCCGGACGCTGTGCGATCGGAGATCGAAAAGATCGCCCGCACCACGGAAATGACCGTTTCCGCAACGCAGGATGCCCCGGTGTTCTCCACACCAGCTCAACCGAAGCCGGAAAAGGAGATGGATGGAGAAATTCCTACGGAGCAGGGCAAAGATAAAACGATAATAGGTCCTAATAATGAGAGCGAATCAGTCGCACGATCCGAAGAAACAGCAGACGAACCGGAGTTCCATATCAACGGTGAAGCATACCTCCGCCTGAAAGAAGAATACTCGACGCACATGATCGGTGTGCAGGACGGTCAGCACATCTTGTTCTGCGGCGCAGATGCCACGCAGATCGTCAAAGATTATCCACGCAAGGTCTACGAACAGGACATCCCCGGCATGGGTAAGGTCCCTGTCACCGGCTTTGCCGAGGGCTGGCAGGCTGTGGGCAGCAAGCTCCAGCAGCGGGGACACAGCGTCACCTTTGGGCGGGAGAATGACGGAGAGTATGAGGTCATTCAAAGTCTGGACATCAGCGAGTATATTCCCCTGCGGATGAAGCTGGAGGAAGACGGGCGCATCTTCACCGTGGAGAGCGTAGATTACAGCGCCGGCAAAGTGGAACTGCGGGATGATACTTTTGCATCTCACCGGGGATTTCCTATCTTCCGTCATGAGCCGGTGTCGTATGTGCGGGAATGGGTGGAGCAGCAAAGGGATGCAGACTTGACTGCTGCCGCAGAAGGCAAGGAGCCGCTGAACCCGGTCCTTACCGGAGAGGACGCACTGAATGCCGCACTTCTGGAACAGGCAAAAGGCTTGATCATCGACTACTGGAGTGATGAAGGTTTTGGTGATGAGAGCGATTTCACCCCGGAAACCGACCTGCACCATGTAGGGCTTGCCTACTCCACGGCGGGAGATAACAATGAGTATGAAATACAGGTAGAAGCCGACCTCATTGACTATGCCATCAATTATTATGTAGACGACGTGTTGGTGCTACAGGAGAAATGGGATAGTCTGCAAGAGCTGATCCACAACGAGCTTGAAATTCTGGACTTCGATGTATTGTATTCGACAGCGGTTCATGCGGCAGACTTCCCGGAGGAGCCGGAACAGTCTGAAAATTTTCATCTGACGGACGGCGACATCAATGTTGGCGGTCAAAAAAGCAAGTATCAGGACAATGTGGCGGCGATCAGACTGCTGAAAGAGCTGGAAACAGAGCAACGCCAAGCGACACCAGATGAACAGTCTATCCTTGCCCGCTACTCCGGCTGGGGCGGCATCCCGCAGGCGTTTGACGAACAGAACGAAAAATGGGAAAAAGAGTATTTTGAGCTGAAAACTCTGCTGACACCGGAGGAATACGCCGCCGCCCGCAGCTCCACGCTGAACGCCCACTACACCTCGCCTACGGTGATCCGCGCCATGTATGCCGCGCTGGAGCACATGGGCGTCAAGCCGAACACCGTGCTGGAACCGGCGATGGGCGTCGGCAATTTCTTTGGTCTGCTGCCGGAGCAGTATCACAGCGCCAAGCTGTACGGTGTCGAGCTGGACAGTATCACGGGCAGGATCGCAAAGCAGCTTTACCCGGAGGCAAATATCACTGTGGACGGCTTTGAGTGCGTCGAACTGCCGGACAACGCCTTTGACCTTGCCATCGGCAATGTGCCCTTCGGCAGTTACAAGCTGTCCGAGCCGCGCTATAACGAGAACAATTTTTTGATCCACGATCACTTTTTTGCAAAATCTCTGGATAAAGTACATCCCGGCGGCATCGTTGCTTTCATTACCTCCAAAGGTACATTGGATAAAAAGGACCGCGCTGTGCGCGAGTATCTGGCGCAGCGAGCCGATCTGCTGGGCGCGATCCGCTTACCCAGCAATGCCTTTGCCAAGAACGCCAACACAGAAGTCACCTCGGACATCATTTTTCTCCAAAAACGGGAGCAGCCGCCGGAGCAGCTGCCGGACTGGGTGGAGCTGGGTCAGACCGCAGACGGTATCCCGGTCAACCGCTATTTTGAGCAGCACCCGGAAATGATCCTCGGCACGATGGTCTGGGACAAGAAGATGTACAGCAACGATCTGGAAACCCGCTGCCTGCCGGTAGAGGGTGACGATTTGAGGAGCCAGCTTGCAACAGCGATTCAGCACCTCGACCAGCCGGATACACAGCTTCTTTCCACTGACACCGCCGAATTGCCGGAGATTGTGATACCGTCTGTGGAAGAAACGGAACCGGTTCGCAGTTTTAGTTACACCGAGCAGGACGGCGTTCTGTACTACAAGAACGCGACCGAACTGGAGCCGGTGAGCGAAGCCGCGACCACGATGGAGCGCATTCGCGGGATGCTCACCATTCGGGATATTACCCGCAGTTTGATCGACCTCCAGATGCGCGGCGGCACCGATGCAGAGATCCATGAATTACAAGCAGACCTGAACGATGCTTATGACACCTTCACCGCAAAGTACGGACTGCTGTGCAGTACGGCGAACAAGCGAGCCTTTGAGCAGGATTCGTCTTACTGCCTGCTGCGGTCTTTGGAAATTATTGATGAGGATACCGGCAAGCTGGAACGCAAGGCAGATATGTTCACCAAGCGCACCATCAACCGAGAGATCGTCATTGACCATGTAGACACGGCAAGTGAAGCACTGGCGGTATCCATTGGTGAGCGTGCCTGCGTGGATCTGCCGTTTATGGCAAGTCTGCTGGGGCGCGAGAATACCGAGAGCATTGTCGCAGAGTTGCAAGGGGTCATCTATAAAGACCCTACGGCTGGAGAAGATCCTCTTGCTGGCTGGCAGACGGCAGACGAATATCTGTCCGGCAATGTCCGAAAGAAGCTGACTGCCGCCCGTGAAGCAGCGGAACGCGACCCTGCCTTTGCCGGAAATGTGACGGCGCTGGAAAAGGCGCAGCCTGTGGATCTGACAGCGGCGGAGATCGATGTGCGCATCGGCGCAACGTGGATCGAACCGGAATATTACACACAGTTTGTGCATGAGCTGCTGAAACCCTCTCATTGGGCAAAACGAGAGGTGCGTGTGCTGTACTCCGAAGTTTCCGGCGAGTGGCGCTTGACCGGAAAGACAGTAGACAGCGAAAATAACTCCCTTGCCTATGTGACCTATGGAACCAAGCGCCGCAATGCCTACACCATCATCGAGGACAGCCTGAACCTTAAGGACAGCCGCGTCTATGATACCGTGACCGACGCCAGCGGCAAGGAAACGCGGGAGCTGAATACCAAGGAAACGATCCTGGCACAGCAGCGGCAGGACTTGATCCGGGAAGCATTCAAGAGCTGGATCTGGAAGGACCCGGAGCGTCGGGAAACGCTGTGTAAAAAGTACAACGACCTCTATAACGCCATTCGCCCCCGTGAGTACAACGGTGAGCATCTGCGCTTTACCGGTATGACGCCGGATATTGCGCTCCTGCCGCACCAGCGAAACGCGGTGGCGCGTATGCTCTACGGCGGAAACAGTCTGCTGGCACACTGCGTGGGGGCAGGCAAGACCTTCGAGTGTATTGCCGCCGCAATGGAAGCCAAGCGGCTGGGACTTGTAAAGAAAAACCTTGTAGTAGTGCCGAATCATCTGACCGAACAGTGGGGCGCGGATTTCCTGCGGCTGTACCCCGGTGCAAACATTCTTGTAGCAACGAAAAAGGATTTTGAACCGGCAAATCGTAAGACCTTTTGCAGCCGGATCGCCACCGGCGATTATGATGCCGTTGTGATCGGTCACACGCAGTTTGAGAAGATTCCACTCTCACCGGATAGGCAAAAGGCGGTCATCCACGATCAGATCGACCAGATCCTTGAGAGCATTGACGAGGCGAAAAGTCAGAACGGCGAGCGTTATACCATCAAGCAGTTGGAACGGATGCGAAAAACGCTGGAGACCCGTCTGGAAAAGCTGAATGACCAGAGCCGTAAGGATAATGTCATTTATTTTGAGGAGTTGGGCGTGGATAAGCTCTTTGTGGATGAGGGACATCTGTTCAAAAATTTGTTCCTCGCCACAAAAATGCGGAATGTTGCCGGCATTGGTCAGACGGACGCACAGAAGTCCTCGGATATGTTCGCAAAGTGCCGCTATCTTGATGAGATCACCGGCGGAAAGGGCGTTGTCTTTGCCACCGGCACCCCGGTCAGCAATTCCATGTCGGAACTCTACGTGCGCCCGTAAGGGTATATATCAAAAACCGCCTTTAGCAAGCGGCAGGTAAAAATATCAGGAAAGGAAGGTGAAAATAGCAACCTGTCATCCCGCGACTTATCCGGACGGGGAAACCCAATGGGGAGTGCAGCATGTCGCTGACCGCATAAAGCGGCTGGTATGCAGCGGTGAATAAAGTTTCTAAATGACCGCTGTGTATAGGGATGAAAATTTGTGTATGAGGTTGAAAGCGAAACTGCCTAAACGATAGCCAGAGCTTGGACCCATCGTGTGTCTCCGTGCGAAAGGAACTGAAACGCACGGCATTCCGGCGGTTGTCATGTGTATAGGGACAACCGTGGGATATTCGGAATGAAGCGCCTCCGGATAGAGGGAAATGGCGAACATCGCAACCGACAACACAAAACGCTAATGTTTGATATATGCTACCGGGGATTACCTAAACCCACAGCCAGTGGGCAAGGTAACACAGCTTCCATAGTAGTCCGCTAACCCTGAACCGACAGGGAAAGCCGTAAAAACGGATGCAGGTAATTCTGCTACATGGCGAAGGGAAGCAGTTTGTTTCTTCAATACTAAATGAAAGGATGGTGCGTGAGGCACTATGAGAAATCCAACTGATGTGTTGAATAGTTTAAGCGATAAATCGAAGAATCCCGAGTACAGGTTTCAGCGTCTTTACCGAAATCTGTATAATCCCGACTTCTATCTGCTCGCCTACAAGAATATCTACGCAAACGGCGGCAGTATGACACCGGGAGTAAACGGCATCACCATCGACGGTATGAGCAGTCAGAGAATTGCAAAGCTGATAGAATCCCTGAAAGACCGCTCCTACCAGCCTAATCCTGCCCGCCGCACTTATATCGCCAAGAAAAACAACCCGGCGAAAAAGCGACCGCTTGGCATTCCATCCGGGGATGACAAGTTAGTGCAGGAAGTTGTCCGAATGCTGCTGGAAAGCATCTACGAACCCAACTTTTCAGACGCTTCTCATGGATTCAGACCCCAAAAGAGCTGCCATACTGCGCTCACGAAGATTCAAAAGACCTTCACAGGCGCAAAATGGTTTGTCGAGGGAGACATTAAAGCGTGCTTTGACAGCTTTGACCACCATGTACTGATCGACATCCTGCGTAAAAGAATTGACGATGAGGCGTTCATCAGCCTCATGTGGAAATTCCTGAAAGCCGGATATATGGAGCAATGGCAATACCACATGACCTATTCCGGTACGCCGCAGGGGTCGGGAATGAGCCCAATTCTTGCAAATATCTACCTCAATGAGCTCGACAGATATATGGGGGAATACAAAGCAAGGTTCTACAAGCCGACACGCACGGCAAACCCCGCTCATCGTAATATGGCATCGAAGATATTCTACTACAAAGCCAAGAACGACAAGGGTTGGGATGACTTAAGCGTGGAGGAAAAGAAAGAGTGCGCCAGAACGCTCCGGCAGATGCGCTCCGAACAGCGAAAGCTTCCTACACATCCGGTGCAGGAGACAAGCTACAAGGCTATCCAGTATGTACGCTACGCAGACGATTTTATCGTGGGCGTAATTGGTAGTCATGAGGACGCAAAAAAGCTCAAACAAGACCTCACTGCGTTTCTGAAAGAGAAGCTTGGGCTTACCCTGTCCGCAGAAAAGACGAAGATTACAAATACTGCGGAAAACGCAAGATTTCTTGGCTACGATATATCCGTATCGCGCAGTCAGGACATCAAGCGTCTGAAAAACGGGAAACGCCAGCGGGTATACAGCGGTGTTGTTCAGCTCCGTATGCCGCTTGAAAAATGGACGGCTAAGCTGCTGGAATACGGCGCAATTCGCATTAAAAAGGATGAATCGGGTAAAGAACGATGGAAAACCATGCCAAGAGGAAAACTCATTAACAGGACGGATATTGAGATACTCAGTCGCTACAATTCGGAGATACGAGGATTGTACAATTACTACGCAATAGCGGGCAATGTGTCAACCTTGAATCATTTCTCCAGCCGTATGAAATACAGTATGCTCAAGACCTTTGGTTCCAAATACCGCTGCAAGGTAAGGAAGATTAAGGAACGGTACGTCAAGAATGGCGAATTCACGGTTGCCTACAAGACCAAATCCGGCATGAAAGAATCTGTCTATTACCACGATGGCTTTAGAAAGAAAACGGAACCTGCAGTGGGTCAAGTGGATATGCTGGACATCTACAAAAAGTATGACAAGCCCAACAGTCTGGCTATACGCCTCCACACTAACAAGTGTGAATTATGCGGGACGGACTGCGACGGACTTGAAATGCATCAGGTACGGCGGCTGAAAGATCTTAATGGGGAACAAGAATGGGAGCGTATCATGCTTCAGCGTCGGCGTAAAACGCTGGCGGTCTGCCCGTCCTGCCATATTGAGATTCACAATTCGATGAAGTCGTAAAACGATAACAAACGGAGAGCCGTGTGCATCGAGAGGTGCCCGCACGGTTCGGGAGGGAGTCGGTACTGCCGGCTTACCTCATACCATGATGCGGTATCTGCAATATGATCTGCTGGAGGAAACCGGACTGCTGCATTTCGATTCTTGGGCGGCGAACTTTGGCGAAACCGTCACCTCAATGGAGCTCGCCCCCGAGGGTACAGGGTTCCGGTCCCGCACCCGATTTGCGAAATTCTTTAACTTGCCGGAGCTGATGGCAATGTGGCGTGAATCGGCGGACATCCAAACAGCAGAAATGCTCAAGCTGCCTGTTCCGGAGCATGAGAGCATAACGGTCGTGACGAAGCCAAGCGCATATCAGCAGGACATGGTAGCCGAATTAGGTGAACGCGCCGAAGCCATTCGCCGCCGCATGGTGGAACCCAAAGAGGATAATATGCTCAAGGTCACATCGGACGGACGCAAGCTGGCGCTGGATCAGCGCCTTGCAGACCCGACGCTGCCGGACGACCCGGACAGCAAGGTCAATGTGTGCGTTCAGAATGTGTATCAGGTCTGGCAGGACACGGCGGAGCAGCACGGCGCACAGCTCATCTTCTCTGACCTGTCTACCCCAAAGGGTGACGGCTCGTTCAATGTGTATGAGGACATCAAGCAAAAGCTGATGGAAAAAGGCGTCCCGCCCGAAGAGATCGCCTTCATCCACGATGCAAAAACGGAAAATCAGAAAGCGGAACTTTTTGCAAAAGTTCGCAAAGGTCAGGTGCGCGTTTTGCTGGGTTCTACGGCAAAAATGGGCGCTGGAACCAACGTCCAAACGCGGCTTGCGGCACTCCACCATATCGACTGCCCATGGCGGCCGGCAGACATCGAGCAGCGCGAGGGACGCATCCTGCGGCGCGGAAATTCGTTCAAAAAAGTCAAGCTGTTCAAGTATGTCACCGAAGGCACCTTTGACGCTTATAACTGGAGCATCTTGGAGAACAAGCAGAAGTTCATCGGTCAGCTGATGAGCAGCAAGAACCCGTCCCGTACCTGCGAGGATGTGGACGCTGCGGCACTGAGCTACGCTGAGGTCAAGGCGCTTGCCTCCGGCGATCCCCGCATCATCGAGTACACGGAACTGGACGCACAGGTCACAAAGCTGAAGCTGGTCAAGGCAAACTTTGAAAGCCAGAAGTACGCTCTGGAGGACAAGCTGCTGAAATTCTTCCCGCAATCCATCCTGCGGGAGCAGGAGTTTATTCGGGCGCTCACCGAGGACAGCGAACACCTTCAGGAGCATACGCCCATCGAGTTTTCCATGCAGATCGGCGGTGTGACCTACACCGAACGCAAAGCCGCAGGTCAGGCGATTCTGGACGCCTGCACCGCTATGCAGGATGTTTCCGAAAAGCACACGATTGGCGAATATCGCGGTTTTCCCATTACCCTGTGGGCGAATGTGCAGACGCAGAAATTCCAGCTTACGCTCCATCACAAGCTGTCCCAAGAGGTAGAATTGGGTGCGGACGCTGTGGGCAACACGACCCGCATAGACCATGTGCTGGACGAGATCCCAAAGAATCTGGAAAAGCACAAGACAGCACTGGAAAACCTGACCGCCCAGCAGCAAGAAGCACAAGAGGAGGTAAAGCGCCCCTTTGCACAGGAGCAGGAGTTGACCGACAAGACCAACCGTCTGAATGTGCTGCGTCTGGCGCTCCACATGGATGACGGCGAGAAACCGCAGCCGGAGCACACGGAGGAAAAGCCGTCTATTCGCGGAATGCTCAAACGCATGGGCATGGAATCTGCGGCAACGGCAGCTGCACCGGGCCGATCTCACAGTCAGGAGGCGGAACTTGCATGAAGCCGGACAGCGGACGCACGATCCCACTCTACTTCAAGGTATCTCCCGAAGAAAAGGCCAGGATCGATGAAAAGATGGAACAGCTCGGTATCCACAACCGCCGTGCCTACCTGCGGAAGATGGCGGTGGACGGTTACGCCGTCCGAGTAGACATGGCGGACTTTAAGGCGTTGGTATCCTTGCTGCGGATCTGCTCCAACAACCTCAATCAGATCGCGCGGCGCGTGAACAGCACCGGCAACCTCTACGCCGAGGATGTAGCAGATCTACAAAGCCGGTACGGTGAACTGTGGAATGCGGTCAGCACCATTCTGAGCAAGATGGGAAATCTCTGAAAAGGCTTTACTTTAGCGCTTTAGTGTGGTATATTAAGGGCGTAGAGCAGAGATTGGAGGTTTGGAAAGATGAGGATCGTATTCAAGATTTTATTGTTCCCGGTTGTATTTGTTCTGTCGATGCTGGTTTGGTTCTGCCGTGCAATGTGCTGGTTCTCATCCGGTGTCCTGAGCCTTGCATCCTTTGTGTTCTTTGCGCTGGGCATCTTGGCGCTGTTTGAAAAGGATTATTTCAATGTAGGCGTTGGAATCATCACCGCATGGCTGCTCAGTCCCTTTGGCCTGCCGTTGGCTGCGGAGTGGATCATTGACCGGGTAGAAAATGTAAAAGACGCGATTGCAGCGATATAAGAAAAGCAGGAGTGGGCGGTCAGATGACCGCCCACTCCTTTTCTACAACGCGCCATATCCGATGGTGCGCTACTTTGTGATGCCGATTATAACGCGGGAGGTGTTCTGTGGCAATCTCTAAAATCAAACCCCGACACGCCAGCGAGGGAAAAAGCATCGCACAGATACTCAAAGACCGCTTGGACTACAATGAAAATCCAGACAAGACGCGGGATGGTCTTCTGGTGAAAACCTATCAGTGCAATGCTGATACCGCTTGGAAGGAATTTACCGTCAGCAAGCAGATTTACACATCCATCACCGGGCGGATGCGCAAGCCAAAAGAGGATGTCATTTCCTATCTGCTGATCCAGTCCTTCAAGCCGGGTGAGATCACACCGGAGGAAGCAACGGAGCTGGGGTATCAGCTTGCGATGGAGTTCACCGAGGGACAGCATCAGTTCGTTGTTGCGACTCATACGGACAGGCATCACATCCACTGTCATATTGAGTTCAACAGCACGACACTGGACTGTACCCACAAGTTCAACAATTACAAAGACACCTACCGGACGATTCGGAAAATCAGCGACAGACTGTGCGCGGAGCATGGTCTGTCTGTCATTTCCGAACCAAAGGAAAAGGGGCAGCACTATGCGGAATGGGCAAATGAGCGCAGAGGAACAAGCTGGAAGGCGGCACTCAAAAATACCATTGACCGCGTTCTCCCGACCGTCCGTACCTTTGACGATTTCCTTGCTGCGATGCGCCGCGAGGGATACGAAGTTCGGCAGGACGGAAAGTACCTGAAATTCCGCGCAGTCGGTGCCGGACAGGAGCGTTACACCAGAGCGAAAACATTGGGCGCAGACTACACGGAAGAAGCGCTGCGAGAGCGTGTCGGCAAACCGCCGATCCGCACAAAACGCCGCATCGGTCGGACGGCTGACCCTATGAAAATCAACCTCATCGTGGATATTCAAAGCCGTCTGCGCGGGCGCAGTCCGGGGTATGAGCGTTGGTTGAAGGTCCATAATCTGAAAGAAGCGGCAAAGACGCTGACATACCTCACCGAGCACGGAATCACAGAGTACGCCGCACTGGAGAATCTGGTAACGGAGCAGATTGCAAAACGGAATGCGGCGGTGACAACGATCCGGCAATATGAGCAGCGCATGGAGCGCATTGCGGATCTGCGGACGCATATCGTGAATTATGCCAAGACCCGCGACATCTATCTGCAATACCGCAAGCTACCAGCCGCGAAGAAGGCGGCGTTTGCCTCAGCACATGAGGATGAACTGATGCTGCACCGCGCAGCGAAGCAGGCGTTTGAGGAATACGGCGAGAAGAAGCTGCCTGCAATAAAGGATTTGCAGGCTGAGTACAAGGAACTGCTGGAGAAAAAGCGTGTTGCCTATGCGGAATACCGTCCTCTAAAGCAGCAGGCACAAGAGCTGGAAACCATAAAGAAGAATGTGGACAGCTTGCTTCAAATCGATGCTGCACAGCAGGCGCGTGAAGCGGAAAAGAGCCGGAGCGAGCAATCGCAGTCGAGATAAAAACTATGCCGCAGGCGGTATCATTGCGATATTGCCTGCGGCATTTCTTTTGCGCCGACCGGCGCAGGGCTTGTCGGACTTTGGACGGCAATCGAAAACATCCGTCAGGATTTTTCGGGGGTTTGGGGCACTCCCCAACAAGCGGAAAGCGGATAGCCTGTCGGACAATGAGCAAAGCGAAATTGTCCAAAAGGATATTCCTTTCCATTGCTTGCTAATCCTTCGTTTCGGTTCTCTTGATTCTTTCGTTTGGAGGTTTTCTAAAAAATAATGGAGTAGGCATGATGCCTACTCCATCAAATAAAAATTACTATGAAATTAAACTGTGCGAATAGTTTCCCAGTTCACCGGAAAACCCATTGCATCCTTTACGGCGGCAATGTTGATAGTAGTCAGTGCCTTATCCAATACATCTAACTGCTTTTTAAGTGCGCGAACAAAGGTATTAAAGGATGATTTAGAAAGCATAATCTTGAAAATAATAACGATGGCAAATAAATCGTTTTTGCCACAAACGGGATTATTATCCGTTCCGACCGGAATTCTCATCTTGGTATGAATCGGCATTGTGCGAATGTTGTTGGGCTTCATGCTGCGGCGCAGTGCCTTTAGGTTATATAGACGCTCGTCGTGTGCACAAGCATTTCTGAAAATCGTCAACACCTGTAAGAAGCTGTTCATTTCGTCTGGCTTCAACATAAAGTGACGACCGATGTCATTCTGATCTTTTTGCGATAAATAGGAATAGAATTTGCTGATTGAACCGAGCGTTAAAGCATTTACCAAGACCCACAGTGGCACATAGCCATACTCCAACATATAGTGAGAAATCATTGGATTATTTTTATCCAACTGCCGTGCTACTTCATGCTGTAATTTGGAAATCAAATCGGAAACGTCACCGATTTTCTGTGCCGATGTTTTGTGTTCCCACCGTTTTACGCTGGTGTCGAAATTAGATACCTTGAGGTAGTTGTCGTGACCGTATTTTCCCGAAAAATCGTGAGCTAATATGCTTTTTACATTGTTCTCGATTTCGAGTATGTAACGGATAAAAATATTTCTAAGCTCTCGATCGAATAAATAGAGTGCATGGACTTCCTCAAACTTGGTTCCGGGCAAATAGGCTTCATCTGTCCCAGTATAGCTTCTGTCAAGGAAAAGACCTTTGTATCCGTTGATCAGATTATAGTAATTTTCCATTTCGATGATTTTCTTAGCTCGGCTTCCATTGGCAATCACCATACCTCTTGCGCGTAGCTGACGGAGCTGTTTGTTTGTAGTCGAAAAAGTCTTGTCCATGCGATTCCTCCGTATAAAAAAACCCCGGGCCCGTAGGACACCGGAGTAAGATCAACAATATTATACACAGGTGACCCTGTATTTATGCTCTAATTATAGCGTTACGATGTTACAAAGTCAATAGACTTTTTGAATTTTCTGCTGTTTGTTTCATTTTCACCTATTGACACAGTATGTTATTGTCTGTTACACTTCACGCAATACTTACGATCGGAGGTTTTCCCCATGAAACAAAAATGGCTTTTGACTGGAACGGCGCTCCTGCTCGCGGCGGCGCTGGCCGGATGCGGTAATGCGCCTGCGGCAGATCAGGCGGCGAAGATCAGCATGGAGCAGGCGCAGACGGCGGCACTGGACGCTGCCAACATCGAAGCGGCGGACGCGGACATTTCTTCCGCAACGCTCAGCGAGGTCGCTGGCGTGACCTGCTACAAGGTGGAGTTCACGGCGGGCGATCATGCCTATTCCTACTCCATCAACGCCGAGAACGGCGAGGTGCTGGAGATGAGCAGCCGGGACAAAAACGCCGCGCCCGCGGACAGCACTCAGACGGATACTACTGCATCCGGCGCGGCCACCACTCCGGCGCAGACTGCGCCCAACACAAACACCTCTACCGGCGCGGTGGACGAGGCCAAGGCGCAGGAGATCGCCCTTGCCCATGCGGGCGTGAACGCGGCGGACGCCACCATCACCAAATCCAAGCTGGACTATGACGATGGCCGCCAAATTTACGAAATCGAATGGTACGCGAACGGTGCGAAGTACGACTATGAGATCGCTGTGGCTACCGGCGAGATCGTCAACTCCGGCTATGAGGCAAAGACCGTGGTCGGCACCGGAAACAGCGCCACCGTCAGCGAGGCGACGGCAAAGCAGACGGCCCTTGCCCGCGTGTCCGGCGCAACGGAAAAGGACATCTACGAATGGAAGCTGGACTACGACGATGGCCGCCCGGAGTATGAAGGCAAGATCATCTACGGCGGCACCGAGTATGAATTCACCATCGATGCCGCTTCCGGCAATGTCACCGAATGGGAAGCTGAGACCCTGAACCGCTAAACTTCACAGCAAACACTACGCCCTATGGACGATCCCTCGTCCATAGGGCGTTTTTTTATTTTCCCCACAAATACCGAGTAACTTCACCCCGCCGGAGTAAACTGTTGGTACTACACCAAGGAGGTATCAACATGGACAACATCATCACACAGGAACACATCGACGCCTACTGCCGGTCTCTTTTGGCGGACGAGCGGGCGGCGGGGACGGTGGCGAAATATCGCCGTGACCTTGCTGCCTTCGCCCTCTGGCTGGACGGGCGCGGCGTGACGAAAGAGAACGCCGCTCGCTGGAAAGCGCACCTGTTGGAGCGCGGCTACAAGCCGACCAGCATCAATGCGATGCTGTCCGCCATCAACGGCTTTTTTGCGTTTATGGGCTGGCCTATCAAAGTCAAGTTTCTGAAGATCCAACACCAGCTGTTTCGTGACCCAGCACGGGAGATGACCCGGCAGGAGTACGACCGCCTGCTGACCACCGCGCGGGAGAGTGGGCAGGAACGCCTCGCCCTCATCATGGAGACCCTGTGCGCGACGGGTATCCGCATCAGCGAGCTGCGCTATATCACCGTGGAAGCGGCGAAAGACGGGCGCGCCACCATCGCCCTGAAAGGCAAGATCCGCACGATCCTGCTGCCGACCAAGCTGTACCGCAAGCTGGTAAAGTACGCGAAAAAAGAAAAAATCGCTTCCGGCGCGATCTTTCGCACCAAAAGCGGAAAAAGTATTACACGGCGGCAGGTCTGGTATGAATTGAAACGGCTGTGTCAAGCGGCGGGGGTGGAGCCGACCAAGGTGTTCCCGCATAACTTCCGACACCTGTTCGCCACGACTTTTTACAAGGCTTGCAAAGACATTGCCCGCCTTGCGGATGTGCTGGGGCATTCGTCCATCGAAACCACCCGCATTTACTTAGCGGTCAGCGGCGCAGAGCAGGCACGGCAGTTGGATAAGCTGAGGTTAGTATCGTAGAAAACGAAATCAGCATTTTGCCGTTAAAACAAAAACGCCGGTCATTCCGGCAATTTGCGAAATCAGCATTTCGTTGATCGCACCTGCAAAATGCTCGACAGTTATCTACATTATTTTTGCTTGCAGTATACCATGACTTCCCCGAAAATGCAATACCTATCGGGTGCGGAGGCATGAGAATAAGACCCACAAAAATTTTAGATTTTGTGGGTCTGGTTTTTTGCGCCTTGATGAACACCTTTTCTTGTTCAGAAAACGCCAACTTAGAAAATTTTCTCCGAATCAGGTAAAAGTGTGCCGTAGCCTGTCAACGAAATGCTGATTTCGTTGATAACCACACCGGCGGCGAGGTCTGACGGCATCCATCCATATTTTTTTATTCGTATTGATAGAAAGTAAAGTGTCCTTTCTATTCTTCAAAGGAGCCTGACCATGCAGCTGAAAATTTCAACAGACTATGCGATCCGCATCGTGCTGTATCTTGCTATCACGCAGACGGCGGCAACCAGCGCGGAGATCAGCGCCCAGATGGGCATCCCGCAGACGGTGATCGCAACGCTGGCGCGGCCATTGCAAGAGGCGGGCATCCTGACCACCCAGCGGGGCACCGGCGGCGGGTTCACCCTCAGCCGCCGCCCGGAGGACATCTCCCTCCATGAGATCATCAACATCGCCGAGGGAACGACGCGGATCAACCGCTGTCTGGAGGAGGACGGCTTCTGCTCCCGGAACGGCGCGCCAAACTGTCCCGTCCACAAATTTTACGCCCATATCCAGAATTATTTGGACGAGGCGTTCAAGCAGAAAACCATCGCGTCCCTCCTGGCGGACGCGTAACACACCCGAAAGAGAGAAAGAGAGGTGAAGCTCATGCTCCGAGAGAGAGCCAACGCACAGGCGCGGCAACTGGGGGCCTATGCCGCCGAACACTGCGCCCTGCTGGAACGGCGGTTTACCACCCGCCGCGCACGGGTCTATCTGCGGCTGGCAGAGGACCCGCCGGAGCATCCGGCAAGACCGCCCTGCACCTTGAAAAACTGGTGGAGCATGGCTCCGCCCCATAACACGCTCCCCGCCACTGCGGGAAAAGCACGGGCAGGCCCTCGGCCGGTCCGGCGTTTTGCTGCGAAAGGGGGTGATGGATGATGGAATACATAGCAAATGTCATCGTCGTTTTGCCAGTGCCGGACGCGCCGTCCCGCTGTTGGGATGAAACGCTCCCCGTACAGGCAAGGAACGACACGCGCTCCCTCGGATATGAGGTGAGAGCACCGTCAGGACGGAACACAGACCCATGAATTCTATGAAAGAAAGGAAAGTAATCACAACATGAGAAAACGATTCTTATCATGGCTCTTAGTGCTGACCATGGTAACTTCCCTCATCCCCAGCACTCTCGTCACCGCGCTGGCGGCGGAGCTGCCCTCTGTGCAGGCCGCGACCAGTACGAATGGCAAGACGACACTGAAATTGACCAATACCTGGCCGACAGACGAGCAGCTGGCGCAGAACGACATCGTGGATGTCAGTATCACCAGCAGCGTCGCACCCGGCGCAGCAGTCACGGTCAAGGACGGGCAAACGCTGATCTTCCACGGCACCGGCTTTCTGGCGGGCAGCTCTACTGATCTGACGCCGTTAGTTGTTGAGAGCGGCGGCCATCTGGTCCTGGATGAACTGACGATCCAGAACAACAGCGTTGCCAGCACCGGCGCGGTCTATGTGAAAAAAGGCGGTCTGCTGGACTTGGGCTACAATGACCGGAGTTCTCGTCACGCGCCCAGCATCACGGGCAACACCGTGAATACCACCGCCCGAAACCTCGTTATCGGGGACGGTGCGACGGTGCGACTGAACGCGGCGGCGGATAAGGCGATCGGCGTCAGTTTTGCTGAAACGATCCATGAGCCCAAGGCCGTGATGAGTGGCGGTCGTTATATGATAAAAGGTACTCAAGAAACAACCACGAATAACGAAACGAACATTACTGCCGATGATAGCACCTTGGAAATTGCATACGCTTATGACAATCTGGTTTTGCGTACCAAAGAAACAAAGGTTTTTTATTGGAATCCAGTTGCCTTCTGGAATGGATGCGTGACCCCAAATATGACTAAGTGGGCACAGTACCCATACAATGCACTCGTTTACTTAGGATATACTGTTCATCATACAGGAGGGAGTTGTAGCGTTAACACTTCCACTGGTGATGTCGTTGTCTACACGTATCAAGAACTCACGAACTTTAATATGCTGGACTATGATTTCATTTATGTGAATGCACCGGCTATGACTCTGAGTGAGAACGATAAGGCAACACTTCTTGCGTTTTTAAACAATGGTGGTCGAATCTTCATTCAGTGTGAGGACTCTATCAACTGGTTTAACAAAATGAATGAAAAAGCCTCTCAGATGGCAACTGAACTGGGAGCAGATTTTACCATCAACATTTCTGAAAGCATTCAGCCAAACGCAGAAGGATACTCAAACACCTGTGTGATTGGTAGCAACGGTGTTGCAGAAACATTGATGAGCGGGCTGGGCAATTATGATGCTTATTGGGCAAGCCCCGTTGATAGTACATCAGATTCCGTAACGGCTCTGGCTTCTGCAAATTCGTACAAGTTGGGAACCAATAAGCTCCCGACAACAGAGTTTACAGGCGTGAAGCCATGGCTTGTTGACCAATTTGCAGGTAACAAAAATGGTGCGAAATGGGGATCGTTGACCGTTTCCAGCGAAATCAATTATTACGAAAGAAACGGTGACTGGATCAATACATTGCTCCAAAATTTGGTCAAGAGTTCTCGAATCAACCGCACCATTGCGGCGACCGGTGTGAACCCTAACGCGGAGTTCAAGCCACAGACTACTACTACTACTACTACGGATACTACGCCTTACCGCACCCCCTACGCGGCGCTGCAAAAGGCAGTGGAAACCAACACCGTCACCCTGCTGACGCAAAGCTGCGCGGCGGACGGTGGGCTCACCCCCACCCGCGATGAGCTGCTGTTTCAGAAGTCCACCCTCGCTTACGAGGCGGGCAGCGCCTACGACGGCAGCAAAATCCACGCCGACACCGCCGGTGTCTATCTGGACATCACCAAAACCGGCGAGGTCAACCTGCGAAGCGGCACCGTCACCGTCACGCCCAAGGACGCGACCTATCCCCTTGTCCTGAACGGCACGATGGACGATACCGGAACGCAGATCACCGGCGGGTATAAGATCACCGCCACCGGCGCGTATACGCTGGATGCGGATGATGCAACATCCCCCATTCCGGCAGCGCAGGGCGGCGGTGCCAGCATTACGCTGCCGAGCAAGGGCGATACCGTCACCGTGGAGTACGGCGCACCGATCAACAAGTCCGTTACCTATACGGCACAGGAAGCCAATGACAAGATCTACCTGGGCTACTACCGGGTGGACAAAAATGTCGGCTCCAATGTCACATGGACCGATGCTGACTACGCCTGGCACGGCAAGACCTTCACCACCACCGCGGCCGGAAACGCCGGCTGGGAGCTGAACGGCGAACAGCTGACCGTCGCGGACAAGGAAGGAAAGGTCGTCGGCAACTATACTCTGACCAAGACCGGGACAGAAACCGACGGGGGCAACAGCTGGACGGTGTATACCTCCAAGGAAACAGGCCGCGATGGAAACCCCAAGGTGACCGTCAAGCAGCAGCATCTGGGCGGCGACGCGGACCGCAACGGCGAGATCAAGGTCATCGTGAGCGATGTGCGCGGCGATGTTACCATTGCTGCGGCTGGTGATGTTGTTTCCGCCTCCGCTGCGTTCGTCTATGTTGTGGGCGTTGGCAGGAAGAACGGTGCGGAAACGCAGCTGTGGGAGTATACCACGGTCCGCAACAGCAAGGACGGTCTCACGCAAAAGCCTATCAACGGCTGGCCGTGGGAGAAGTGGAAGGTCGCGGAAGCCGGCAGTGCGCTCGGCGGCCAGACCGACTACCAGAACAAAACGGACAAGTTCAACAACTCGTTCACGAAGGACGCCGCCAAGCTGGACACCACCAACGCAACAGCCAAGTACACCATCGACCTCACCCAGGGCGATCAGGTGGTCGTGTTCTATTACGACTGGAACATGACGGAAGTCACCATCAAGGCGACGGACGCCAATGGCAACCCCATCCCGGACTACACCGATCAGGTGGTGGAGTATGAGCTGGACAAGCAGACCACCATCACCGCCCCCAACCTCATCGGCTATCAGCCCAAGGACAACCAGAATACCCAGGACTTTACGCCCAGGAAGGACGGCAATAACACCGTCACCTTTGTGTATGAGAAGACCACGGGCAATCTGATCTACAAGGCGGTCTATGAGGACGCCGCAGGTGTCGAGCACGATCTGGGCACTTTCTCCGGCGGTACGCTGGTGAAGGGGCAGGCCCCCAACAAGGCCGGTTCGGCTGCCCCCAGCTTCGACAACTATGAGCTGGTGGATGCAGATGCGGACGGCATCGCTACCTCTGTTGGTGATGCGACGAAGTTCGACGGCACCAACGACATCACCGTTACCTACAAATATCAGCCCAAGACCAAGGACATCGCGGTCTACGCTTATGTGGGTGATGAAAGCGGCCAGATCCTGAATCTGGACAAGACCAGCTACAAGGGCATCACCACCGGCCAGACCATCACCGTCACCGCCCCGGAGATCGCGGGCTACAAGGTGAAGGGCGACGCCAGCAAGAGCTTCTTCATCACCAACAACAAGAACCAGAATCAGGACGTGAAGTTCTTCTATGAGAAGGACACCTCCAATGATGCCTATGTTCTGGTCAAGCTGGTGGACAGCTCCAACGGCGACAAGGTCATCAGCTCCTATCAGGTACCCGGCGTCAAGGACAAGGCGCAGCTCATCAAGGCTCCCGCCGCGCCCTATGGCTACAAGGCCGATCCGAATTACAATAATGAGGATAAGACGGTCACCCCCACCGGCACAGCGGCTCCGTATACCGCCGAGGTCGTGTTCAAGTATGTCCCCCATGTGCATACCGTTACGGTGGTGCTGAAGGACAAGCTGAACAACACGAACCTTACGGTCAATAACTTCAAGGACACCTATCAGGTGGTGGACGGCGAGAGCCTGAAGATCACCGCCCCCAGCATTTACGGCTACACCATGGCCGCCAGTGCTGAAGCAGTGAAGGAACTCACGAACATCACCCAGGATGAGGCGGTCACCTTTGAGTATGAGCCCATCGACAAGCAGCTGGTCACCGTCCATGTGAAGGGCGTCGGTCCCGACGGCAATACTCTGTTTGAGAGCAGAGAGACGGTCACCCACGGCACAGCCTCCAAGGAGGTCACCGTGTTCACCCTGCCCGGCCTGAAGTTGGCCAGCGCAATGGTGGGCAGCGAGGATAAGTTCGCTGAGGTGGCAAACGGCAAGCTCAATGTGAGCCTGACCGGCGTTGCCAAGGGCGGCACCGTCGATGTGGTGCTGAACTATGAGAGCAACATGGCCAATGTCACCGTCAAGGCGATGTACAACGGTCAGCCACTCCAGAGCTACACGACTTCGCTGGAGAAGGGCGTACAGGCTACGATCAATGCCCCGTCCATCGAGGGGTACTCGGCCAAGCCGCAGAGCCAGACCGTCACCCCCGGCGATGACCCCGCAGCTAACACGGTCGCTTTCACCTACACCAAGGACAATGGCAATGTGACTGTGGTCGTTGTGGACGCAAATGGCAATCAGGAGCTTTACCGCAAGGACGGCGGCACCGTGGCAAACGGCAGCAAGATCACGCTGACCGGCAGCGCTGCAGCCCCGACCATCGAATACTACACGACCCCCACCGCGCCTAAGAGCGTGATGGTCAACGGTCAGACGGAGGTGAAGGACGACCTCACAACCTATAAGTATGACGGTGTTGGCGACATTATCGTGACTTACGAATATACCCGTAAGACGCAGGATGTCACCATCATCAAGAAAGATGTGGACACCGGCAAGGAGATCGCTAATTCGAAGGAGCCACTCCAGAAGCTGCCTGTGGGTCAGTCCCATACCTTCACGAATGTAACCGTCCCCGGCGACTACAAGGCCGTGGCAGACCGCAACCCGACCTCCTACTTCGTGGAGGACAAGGCTGGTCAGACTGTGACCTTCTGGTACAAGAATACCAGCGCGGATCAGTACGCGCAGGTCACGGTCAATCTGATTTGCGACAGCAAGGTGTTCCAGAGCTATACCGTCACCGCCATCAAGGGCGCGGAGACGGTCATTCAGGCTCCCAAGTGGACCGGCTATGAGCTGGCGGCGGGTGCAGCGGCAAGTCAGACGATCACCCCGACCGGCACGAACGACAAGGTGGAGTTTGAGTACACCATCACGAACCCCAAGACGGTCGAAGTCGTGCTGAAGGATAATTCCAACAGCACAAACCCGAAGCTGAACGCTCCCGCTAATTACATCGACAGCTACAAGCTGAAGAAGGGCGACAGTGTGACGATTTGGGCCCCGGCTATCGACGGTTACTCTCTGGTAAGCGCTACGCTGGGTGACAAGGCTTCTGACAACAAGCAGATGGTGCAGGCCGAATACGACAAGCTTGCCAATGGCAAGACCACTGTGACCTTCGCCTATATGCCCGTGGCGCAGGCGAACTTTGTGACCCACACGATCAAGTTCATGATGGGTACGCAGCCGCTCTACAGCTACGAGAAGCTGGTGCCGAAGGGCAACGGCACGGTGGTTTCCTATCCCTCCAAGGATGTGGCGGACATGATCCCCGGTTATACCTATGACCACACAACCTACAATGGGAACGACAACCCCAATTCTGTGACGGATGCCGCCGACGCGACCATCATCTATTACTTTGTGGAAGATGTGGCGAAGATCACCATCAAGTTCCAGGACGCAGATGACAATCAGCTGAAGCAGGATGGCACCCCGGTCCCCGACCAGGAACTGACCGGCTACCGCAAGGGCCAGACCGTTCAGGTCGCGGCTCCCGTGCTGAACGGTTTCGCACTGGTGAGTGACCTCATCAAGGATGTGACGCTGAACGACACAAACACCGAGGTTATCTTCCAGTACGCTGCCGCCGGCAATGTCACCTTCACCTTGAAGGAACTGAACGCTGACGGCACCGAGGGCGGCATCATCGCTGTGATCAACGGTGAGGCGAATAAGACCTACGACGCAAATGCCAAGGACGGCAACCCGCTGGACCTGAGCAAGTATGGTTATACCTACAAACCCAGCAATTTGACGCAGGACCCGTTCAATGTGGGCGGCAGCGGCAAGGTCGAAAAACCGGATATGAGCCAGAAAAAGGAGTACACGGTGTTCTACACCAAGAACCTCGTCTCCGTAGAGTTCGTCCCGGTCGACAAGGCCAAGCTGGATAATGCCGGTACAACGCTGGACAATGCCATCAACGCTGGCACGGTAGATACCTACAGGATCACCGAACTGACCCCCGTTACCCCGGAGATGGCCCGCGTGGGCGAGACCTATAAGGCTGTGGCACAGAGCTTTGATGGCTGGGCACTGAAGGACTCTTTCAGCAAGCTGTATGAGGTCAAAGCCGGTACCACTTCTCTGAAGGTCTACTTCCTCTATGAACAGAAATCCACCGGAACTGTCACCGTCCACTACCACTTCGGCACGGGCGATGCCAACAAGGGGGACAAGCTCAACGAGTACACCATCACGGCAGTCGCCGGTGAGAAGCTGATGATCAACGCGCCGGAGTACCTGCTGGATAACAAGTACCATCTTCGCGCGGACAACGCGAGCACTCGCACCTTGACCGTGACCGAGGGCGGCGCAACCGTGGACTTCTATTATGAAGCGAACTTTGTCACTATCACGACGAAGGTCAATCTGGATGGCACCGACACCGGCACCCACGAGACCTACGAGGTCATCAAGGACCTGACCACCCACAGCGGCAGCACGACCCTTTACCCGCCCGAAAAGGCAGGCTACACGCTCATCGGCATCACTGCTGACGGCGCGACCCTGACGAACGGCGGCGCGGACAAGCTGCCTAACGAGTACACCAGCAACAAACTGAATCTGAAGGGTCTCACCACGGACGCAATTGTGACCTACTACTACAAGACCACCAAGGCTTCCGAGTATCAGACGAAGCTGACCGTGGAGTACAAGTACAACGGTTACGACCTGGCGACGCCCAAGACGATCAACGCCAACACGGGCGAGGCAAACTCCATCGACATCCCCGCCTTTGACGGCTACACCGCATCTACCTACAACTTCACGGACGGTAGTACGGTCAAGGTCACCGGCTCCGGCGTTAATGGCACAACTGTGTCCGTGACGCCCGCTGAAAAGACCGCGACCCTGACCATCACCTACACCCGTCCGGACGGTTCTATCGTCCTGCCGGGCAAGGGCGACAAGATCGGTGACAGCGACGACATCATCGTCAAGCCCACCGATCCCAACATCCCGCCCACGCTCAACCCCGGTCCTAACCCCGTAAAGGGCAGCGTCACGATCCCCGACAACACTACGGGCACCGTGACCCGTCCCACGAACCCGGATCAGCCTGACAAGGGTAAGGAAAACATTACCGTTCCCGGCGGCTCTGTGATCAAGCCGGACGGCACCATTGTTCTGCCGAACCCCAATGGCGGTGAGATCGGCCCCAATAACAAGATTCCTGAAAACCTCCCCAGCGGCTATGTTGCCATCACCTATGATTCCAACAACGGCTCCGGCGATGTGAAGAAGGAGATCGGCAAGAAGGGCGAACTGAAGGTTGCGGACAGCCTGTTCACCCACCCCACGAACGCGAAGTTTGAAGGCTGGAACGACAGCGGCCTCGGCAGCGGCACGGCCTATGCCCAGGACAAGACGGTCAATACCAGCATCACGCTGTACGCCAAGTGGAGCGCAAATTACAAGTATCTCGCAAAAATCACCTACAAACCCAACGGCGGTACCCCGGATAAGGACGTGCTCCAGAATGTGGGCCACGACACCGACCCGAAGCTCAAAGCGACACTCCAGAGCAGCCCCTACCAGGTTTCTGGCTGGCTGTTCGGCGGGTGGAACGAAACGGCCAACGGCACCGGAACGCTCTATCAGGCCAATGCGATCCTGTCCCTGAGCCATCAGGACGCCAAGGAGTTCTACGCTCAGTGGTACAAGGTCAACGCAGACGGCAGCATCACCGTTCCCGGCGAGGATGGCAATCCCAAGAATGAGGCTACCAACGCCACCGCAAAGGGCAACGGCACTGACGCCCCCACTCGCAACGACAAGGGTGAGATCGAGGTCCCCAAGGGCGGCAGCGTGACTCTGCCTGACGGCTCCGTGATCGGTATGCCGGACGGCGGCAAACTCCTGCCCAACGGCACGGTCATCATCAATCGCCCCGACAAGGACGGCAACGGCAAGACCGATGATGGTACGATCACCATCCCCGGCAAGACCGACCCGGCGAAACCCGATGTCACCGATAAGGACGGTCAGCCCGAGGCTGACGCAACGGTCATCGAACTGGTTTACCAGATCAATGACGGTAAGTCCCATGACGAGGTGACGGTCAAGGTCGTCAAGGGCGATACAGTTTCTATCCTCGACTGCCCGTTCACTTGGGCCGGACACCAGTTCGTGAACTGGATGGGCACCGACAACAAGGAATATGCCTCCGGTGCCAACTATACGGCTGGTGACAATGACCTGGAGCTTCACGCACAGTGGGTCAAGGTCAACGACGACGGCTCCATTGAGCTGCCCGGTAAGGACGGCTCCATAACCACGCCGAAGGACAATGTTCTCGTCACCCCGGACAAGCCGAACGGCACTGTTACCAAGCAGCCGGACGGCAGCGCCAAGGTGGAGGGCAACAGCGGCACGGTCAACCGGCCCAAGGACCCCGATCACCTCGATCAGGGCAAGGAGAACATCAAGGTCCCCGATGGAACGATTGTCAAGCCGGACGGCACGATCATTCTGCCCGATAACGGCGGCACGATCAACCCCGGCGATAAGCTGCCCGGCGCAACGCCTACTAACTACATCTCCGTGGTCTACAAGGCCAACGGCGGCACCGGCGAGGATGTGATCGATCTCATCAAGAACGGTCAGCCCATCACCGCGATCAAGAACCCCTTCACGAAGAATGGTGAAAACTTCTCCGGCTGGAATACGGCTGAGAACGGTATCAACGGCACCGCTTATGCGGAGGACGCTGCGATCACCATTCCGAACAACGGCAAGACCATCACCCTGTATGCTCAGTGGGAGCAGAACACCTATAAGCACTCCGCTAAGATCACCTACCAGGCCAACGACGGCAAGACGGACGCAATCGAGGACACCGTGGGTGCAAACGACTCCACCAAGTTCTCTATCAACCTGCGTTCTAATCCCTTCTCTGTGTCTGGCTGGGACTTCGGCGGCTGGAACACTGAGGCAAACGGCACCGGCACC